>Ga0256839_1005914_pt1 | contig 11043 bp, 6 predicted proteins | sample 354166metaG_FD_185968 | JGI IMG/M metagenome (GOLD analysis project Ga0256839, IMG submission 185968) | Hydrothermal vent microbial communities from Mid Atlantic Ridge, Atlantic Ocean - 354-166 | ecosystem: Environmental > Aquatic > Marine > Hydrothermal vents | place: Atlantic Ocean: Mid... | reverse complement strand
CAATCTTGCCGGGGGTGCGCTTGTTGCAGCAGCCTCTGAAAAATGCCATACAGTCTCAGCAGAACATGTGCGTATTGCATCTACGGAAATTATTTGAATGCATGAGAGGGAGGAAACTCCCTCTCTCTTTCAATAGTTGCTTTTATTTGAAACGGCTGGATTAATCAGAAAAATCAGGCCGGTTTAATTCGGAAGACAAAAGTCGTCTCCCTGTCACCTCGAACGGAGAGAGAGGTCTTTATAACTCACCGCTGCCGAAAGATTTCTCCCTCCGGTCGAAATGACATATACAGGCATTTTCATACTTTTGCAAGAGGCTCGGACAAAAGACACCCATTAATGAAAAGGCTGGAGAAATCCACCTTAAACAACCCTGTTTTTTGTCTTGACATTGGGGAGTACTTTAGCCGGTTGTTTTCGGATATTTTCGGGATATTTTTCTGTTTGAAAAAATAGTACCTTAAGATAAGAACTTGAGTACCGAGTTCTATCGTAACATGTTGATTTCAAAGAGTTTTCGCTGTAAAAGCGGGAATTCTAATTTATAATGAATTCAACAAGTTAACTATTTTGCTAATGAGAATTCGGTACTCTCAAGATAAGAACTAAAGGAGGAAATATATATACAATAATTAAATTTTTTCTGGTTAACTCTAACTAACTCATGTATTATTAATATTATTTACCTTAATGTTGCATAAACGGGCGGGAAAGACTCCCGTAAAACCTTTATAAAGCGATAGGGTTTTGTAAATATGTATTTGTTGCAGGAAGTAACGAAGATTGAAGTTCAAAAAACACGCCGGTATGCCGTGCGGAATACTCTCCAAGGAATCGCAGATAAAGCTTTTCCGGCAGCCTTTCCCGCCCCGCCGGCAATGTTTTAATGCAACTGTAAGGTTTATCTATTAGACAAGTGATTAGACAAGTGGTTAATATAAGTAATTTATAGAGATGCAAATCGGTCAGGAAAATAAAAATAACTATATAAAAATACGTGACCTTAAGGTAAGATTTAAACTATCCAATAAGGAAAATCTTAATGCACTTGACGGGGTAAATTTAAAAATCTCTCAAGGAGAAATAGTCGGATTGGTCGGAGAGTCAGGATCGGGAAAGACTATGTTATGTCTTTCAATCTTAAGATTGATCCCGCCGCCTGGAAAAATTATCAATGGTGAAATAGTTTGGAATCGGGAAAATATCCTCGCATACAATAATCAGGAGATGAGAAAGATCCGGGGGAAAGAAATTACAATGATTTTCCAAAATCCACAATCATCCCTTAATCCGGTTCACTCTATCGGGAAACAATTAATGTCAGTGATAAAACTACACTCAGGCATTAATGGGAACGATTTAAAAAATGAAGCATTCCGTTTGCTTGACCAGGTGCAGTTTCGTGATGCGCAATCAAGATTCGACGATTATCCGCACCAGCTAAGCGGCGGCATGGCACAGCGTTTAATGATCGCTAAGGCTTTAGCATGCAAGCCGAAAATGCTTTTAGCGGATGAACCCACGTCTTACCTTGATGTTACCATTCAGGACGAAATTATCCGGCTGCTTCAAAAGATACGAAAAGAACACAATGTAGGCATTTTGTTCGTCTCTCACGACTTTGGCACTGTAGCAAAACTTTGTTGTGACCGTATCGGGGTGATGTATCGTGGTAAAATAATCGAGACCGGATCTTTGGAAAAGATAGTCCACTCTCCTGAACATCCATATACAAAACATTTAATCGCGTCAGTTCCTATGGCAGATGAGAGGGTGTATTCTCTTTTTCAACCTCAATCTGGAGTGTAAAATTTGAATAAGAAATTTGAGGAGGACTCATGAGTATAACACTCGCTGGATCTACTGGAGGACTGGTCGGTTTGAAAAGAAACGATCATACATATCTGATCAAACTTTTTACCGGCAATATGAATTATGATGAATTCCACAATTGGTTTGTAAAACGCCAAACCCTCAGAGTTGCTTCACTCGTTGTTAATAATCGATGTAATTTAAAGTGTCGGCATTGTTACCTCCAGGTTAAGAATCCAACAGGTCGAAAGTTGGACATGATTGAATGGGAGAAGGTTATAGATTCAATTGCCAGCATGAAACCCGGTTTAATTTGTGTAAGCGGCAAGGAAGTTTTTATTGACCCCAAAGGGCCGGATCTGCTTTTACACTTGAGGAAGATCAAAAACAGTCATAACGAAGCCACTCGCATAGGATTTATCACAAACGGAACCTTTTTGCATAAACACAAAAAAACTGTTCTTGCAATGAACCCGGATTACCTGGATATCAGCCTTGATGGCACGGAAGAGTATCACGATGCTATCAGAGGAAAAGGGTCTTTTTCAAAGGCATTTCCTAACGTAAAATGGGCTGCGGGAACATTCAGGGAACGTTTTTTTACAAGTCTTACAATTCACAAATTGAATGCGGCAAATTTCATCGAGACAGTAGATTTTTTACAAAAAAACGGTATCCATAATATTGCGGCGGTTTTTTATAAACCGCAACCATATACAGATGCCGGCTTGACCCTATCTGATACTCAAGTTGATGAATTATTCACAAGATTGCACAGGCTGAATAGTTTGAATCCCGAAATTCCGATCAAGGTCATGCTCGATCTTGATACTTCTCATTTGTCATCAGTCAAGTCATTTATGCGATCTGAGTGGTTTAATGTAAGTAGTATTAAAGAGGACGAAAATGGAAACCTTTTCATTCGGCATAAACTTGATAACGGTGGATCCCTCTTGTTCAGGCTCCACATAGTACCGGGAATTGAACGCTCGCGCATAACGCCCGAAGGTAATCTCCTTGCTGCAGGAGATACCCTTAATACGGAAAGATACGCCGAATACTCTATCGGCAATGTTCGAGATTTCGGATATAACTTCCCAGCACTCTACAATTATGCACTTTATTCCAAGCGGTTAGAGCTAATTCTGCAGGAGTATTACAACAAAACCTTACCACTTTTGGTAAAAGAAGTAAAAGGTCGCTTCTTAGGAGGAAGGAATTATGAATACAGGGCAGCTTAAAGGCAGAATATCCCTCAATAGAACTCTTTTAAGTTTTCTGATTTTGATCTTAGCTACCACGACTATTTTGCTTGCTGGTTGTCAGAAAAAGACAACGGAAAAGGGTGAAAATCTTGTTTTCGGTTTAGAGAATGAAATTACAACTCTTGATCCGATAAGGAATTCAAACATTTATGAGCTCCAAGTTATGGGGCAGATTTATGAGGGACTGGTTGGACTGGACAAAAACAATCAACTTATCCCCTTGCTTGCCGAAAGCTGGGCAGTCTCATCTGATTTCAAAACATGGAAATTCAGAATTAGAAAAGGAGTATATTTTCACGAAGATCCCATCTTTGGCCCGAATCTGACAAGGGAAGTGGAAGCAGAAGATGTCCGTTATAGTTTCCAGCGCATATTATCTAAACAATCAACTTCGAGTTTTGCCCTTGTTGAGGTCATTAAGGGGGCTCGGGAATATCAAGCCGGGAAAATCCAAAATGTCAGCGGCTTGCGTGTTATCGCTCCCGATACCTTTGTTATTGAGCTTGAGCAGCCAGAACCATTTTTCATAAATCGGATTACCTCCCCGTTGTTCTCCATTTTCCCAAAAGAAGCCGTTGACCTCGGAGCGGATATCTTTGGAAAAACAAAAGCAATAGGCACAGGTCCGTTCCGCCTTGTTCACAAAAGCGATGTGGAAGTTATACTGGAAAGAAATCCTAAATATTGGCGCAAAACCGAGGGAAACGTGAAGCAGCTGAAATTCCTTGTCATAAAAAATGACCAGATAAGGCTTACCGAGCTCAAAAATAATAAAATAGCAATGATGGCAATTCCTCTATCGCTTGCCTCTGCAATTGTAGACAGGGGGAAAGGCACCCCTTCTTCACCAGTTTTGAAACCACCGTTCAACGAGTCTTATAAGGCTGCTGGATTTAAAACATTTAATATCCATTTTATCGGACTGAACTGTGAAAAAATGGATGTCCATCTCCGTCGAGCAATAAGCTTGGCTATCAATAGAAAGGAATTAACGAGGATAGTAACAGCTGGCACAGGAACTGTTGTACCAGGACCAATCCCTCCGGGGATTCGGGGATATCAAACCGCCTATCAGGATGATATCTTTAATCTTGAGGGGGCAAAGATGGAGTTGAAAAAGTCAAAATACGACCCGGCAAAAGACAAAATAGAACTCCTTGTTCACGAAAAGGGTAACAGCGAACAGATCGGGCAGCTTGTCCAAGATTACTTGTCTAAAATAGGAATCAAAGTAATCCTTAAGAGACTTGACTTCAATTCCGTCATCGGCATGATAATCAAAGGTGAAGCCACGGCTTTTTCAATGTTTATTGAATATGTCTTTTCTTCTCCGGAACCCATGCTGAATGTATTGTTTCATTCCTCGAAAATTCCTGTACCAAATTTCTGGCGATATAACAATCCCCAAATGGATGAGGGTATCGAAACTTTGAGGAAAATCGGGAATAGAACCGAGGCAAACGCCCTTGCTCGAAAACTCGAGAAGCTGGCAGTAGATGATGCACCTGCCGTATTTCTTTATCAATTGAACAATCTTGTTATATACAGGAAGGATATCTCCAATGTAGCCTATAACGGACACAATATCCCCATATTCAGTGAGATTGCTATAAAATGAACCGGGCTATTGCCTCAGTACTCCAGGGAATTTCCCTCCTTGTTGGCATTGCAACCCTGACATTTCTATTATTCAATATAATCCCGGGGGATCCGGCGCGGATAATGCTCGGGCCAAATGCTTCCGAGGAGTCGGTCCAATTATTGCGAACAGAGCTTGGGACCGACCGCCCCCTGTGGGAACAATATAAACTTCATTTATCTAAATTACTTGAACTTAACCTCGGACGCTCCATTATTGATGAACGAGTAGTATCCGGAGAAATAGCCGATAAATTTACTACAACCTTGAAAGTCGGGTTGTCAGGTTTAACGATAGCTTTAATCATCAGCTACGCCCTGAATCTTCTTGTGTTTTATGTTCCCGCAGCTTCGTCATTGTTGATTATAACCAGATTTGGGGTTGTTACCCCCACCTTTTTTTCTGGTGTCACGGCAGCACTCATATTTGGAGTTTTTTTACCGGTCGTCCCCCTGTCAGGATATGGATCGAGTGAATCAACTATCTTCACCCTTGCTCTTCCTGCTTTTGTGACCGGACTTTATCCGATTGCCGTGATGACGGGCATATTGAGAGAAAAGATACAGGAAGCGTTGAATAGCCTATATGTTCACTCGGCATTTTCTTTAGGGTTCTCACGATTCCACATATTCCATGCTGTCATTTTACGTACTGTTGCAGTGTCATGGCTGGCAGGCTGGGTGAACCTGCTGTCGATCGTGTTTGTCGCAACTCTGATTGTTGAGGTTATCTTCAGTATTCCAGGTGTGGGCCCGCTTCTTGTTAAATCAATCCAACAAAAGGATTACCCGATGCTTCAAGGCATTGTTATTGTAAATGCCTGCTTCTTTATATCTCTATCATGGATAAGCGAAGCATTATTCCGTATTTTAGATCCCAGGATTCGCCAGCATGCTGAAACATAAACGGTATATACCTGTTCTGATATTCCTGATCCTGTTGAATATAACTCCATATTTTCTCCTCAGACTTGGAGAAGCACTCGACCCATATAACATAAATCTTTCCTTAGCCTATTCTTCTCCATCCCGGCTTTTGCCTTTCGGAACGGATTCTCTCGGACGTGACATGTTTGCCCGTACCATTTATGCTGCGGGGCTTTCGCTCAAAGTAACGGCACAAGCGTTCTTATTGGCATTTGGATTGGCGTTGCTACAGGGTGGTGTAGCCGGTTATACTCACGAAAAAATTCCTGACAAGATTATCTCCTGGATAATCGCTCTAATATATACAGTGCCATTCATTCTGATTGTGGCAGCAGTATTCGCTGTCTTTGAACCAGGCATTGAAAAGGCATATCTTGCCATTGGCTGCCTGGCATGGGCCGCGCCGGCCCGGCTCGTCCGCGCAGAGGTAATTCAATATCGGACCGCCCTTTTCGTCACTGCGGAACGGGCTCTGGGATTTTCTGAAGCGAAAATATTATTACGCACAATCATACCACTGAGCTTTCCTCCTGCCCTGATAAGTTTGTTATACTTCATTCCCGAATTGATAAGTATTGAGGTAGGGCTGTCATTTTTTGGCCTGGGGGCTCAACCGCCAACCCCGAGTCTTGGCAGGCTTATCTATGATGGCCTTTCAGAATTTTACACGGCCTGGTGGGTAGCATTAATTCCATCAGCTGTGCTTCTCCTCATAGTGAGTGCAATTTATATTACAACACATAAACTGGAGGCAATTGTAAAAAAACATTGAGACGTTTTACAACGAAATGTTATTTTTATATCTAACTTGAATCAGAATACAAAAAGAGGTATAATGAACCCTAAAAACCGGACAGAGGGATTTTTGTCTTGACATCGGGGTCCACTTTAAGGGGGGATTATGGCAAATAAAATCCTTACAGACACGGAACACCGCGCTCCCTATCTGTTTATTAAAATCTTTAAGCTGCTTGAAGAATTGAACTCCAACATCCGTTCTATTCTTTCTCATGATATCAGATTTCATTTCATAAGCAGGGTTATCTATGCCAACGACGATAATGGACTTGAATACGGAACTACTTCATATATACTCGGTGAAGATTACGAGAATGTTGTTAGTAAAATAAAAACCCTTTTTAAAAACAACGATAATCTCAGGACGTGGAATAAGTTTGCAAAAACCCCGATAGAACGCAATAAAAACGCAGAATTAGCACAAAAGACCATTGAAAATCGAGACAATGAGGACGATGAAAAGCTGCATATGTCCTTTCTGACGATCCTGTTTAATTATCCTGTCTCTATGAAAGAGAAAACAGTTGATGTTATTGCCTATGATGAACTACAAGGTTATTTGAAAAGCAAGAAGGCAACTCCATACTTTTTAATTGCAGAAGTTAATGATAAAGAAGTTAGAACAATATTTTATGAGAAAAACGGTAATTTAATTGAGAAGCAACAACCTGACCCACAACCTGACCCACAACCTCAAGATTATAAAAACGATCCGATTGTGGCTTTTTATTTCGACGAAATTCTTGAGCTCATTGCTGGATATTATAAAGACCAGTCTAATTATAAGTCACAAGATGGAAAAGAAAAAGTTATGCTTATTCCGATCTATGATGGAAGCAGTAGAGTATTTGGTAATTTCATTGGCTGGCTGAGTGCAGTTATTCCAGCAAATCTCAAACTGGAGAATTATTTCCCTATAAATAACCAAAAACCAGAGTTAATAGCTAAACTATTTGCTTTCGACAACACCATCGAATCATTTAAATCTTTCTATTACCACTTGCTTGTTGATGACTTTCTGACCCAGCCGTTTAGCGGGGGAACAGAATCCTGTACAGATCTTATCCGCCGCAAAATCGATCTTCTGGGGATTTGGGAGAGAGCTGAAGCGACTAATAATGATCTTAATAAGCCTGATGAGTACGAGATAAATAAAAATCAACGAACACTGACTCTCCCTTGGGAGAAGTTAATTCAATATCAGGAAAATTTTCTGCCTGCAAGGCTTCATGTCGGCGAAGTACTTGATGAAGTTCCTGAATTTTTACAATTGAACTTTGCCAGAGATTTCATCCTTCCGGCGAATACTGAAGATGAAGCATTCTTGATAAACCATTACAGACAAATTTTGCTCGATATTTATTTTGGACTGAGAAAGAAAAAAGAGTTGATGCAAAAACAGCACCAGGTCGCTGTTACAGCTATCATGGCCCGCAATCTCTCTCACAACATTGGTTCTCATGTGCTTTCTACCGTAAAAGGAGACTATATTAAAGACAATACTGATCAAGTGTCTGATTTTCATGCGTATTTACAAAAGAGAATGGACTTGATAGCTCGCATGGTTGGCGGACAATATGCCAGTGGAGAGCCTATGTTTTTTGTAGGTGATGTTTTAAAGGGCTTCTTTAAGCAGGATTTGCTGCTGAATCATCTTGTTAAAGATCAAGGCGGTTATGAAAAAGATAAAATAATTTTCAAAGTCTGTTTGCTCCAATCTGAACCGGTTATTTTTAGATATAAAAAAAATGATAGTGATAAAGATAAGAATAAGAAATGGATTTGTGACTCAGGTCAAACGGATGATGATTTTCTCGTTTCAATTCCTGATGGTGAAATAGGGTGTCAGGCTTTCTATCTCTTCCTTGAAAGCATGATGAGAAATTCTGCCAAATACGGTCTCAATAAGGATGAAGAATTTTTTATAACCATTAAAGTGGAAGACAAGGATGATTATTATAAAGTATCAATATGTGACAATCTGAGTTTGTGTAATGGCAACATAGCGGAATCAATCAGAACAAAGCTGGATGAAGCAACTGTCGACTCTCAAGGACAACTTATTACAAAGAACTTTGGCATAGCAGAGATGAGAGAGGCATGCAGTTTTCTCATGGGGCCGTTCGGGGAAGACCATCCTGCCCATGAGAATCATGGCAATAAGAAGAAATATTCGTTATGGGTCGAGTGTCCAGGCAGGGAGAAATGTCATAAGAATTTGGAAGTAAAGCATTGTAATTGCGACAAAGACCAGCGCTGCAATCATTTAACTTATACATTCAACCTTATGAAGCCGCAGATGATAGCTATAGTTGGCAAAAAAGATGATATCAAAGATAACAAGAAATATGGAATAAAAAAGTTTGCTGCTTTAACGGAATTGACATCGCAAAAGTGTGCGTATCAGTTTGTCTTGATTTATGTCAATGATGAAAACAAAGAAGATATCATTAGCAATCTTCAAGAATTTCGGCATCTTTGGCATCTTTTGCCGTTTAGGCTCATGTTGGTTGGTGATGCAAAATTTCCAGATGGATTTCCTGAAAGAAGAGTTATAACCTGTCCATCAGAAGAAATTTGCGCAAACAACTTAGGAACAGATCCTGGCACAGAACGACTTATAATTTCTACATATGAGACATGGATAAGGAACCGGTGGCTTAAGAAGAAGGAACCCGTCAACTTTGTCTTAGCCTTTGATAGAGACGATAACGATACAATATTCGATAAATATAAAAAGATAAAAGACATTGAACTTCTGTCGGATAAGGTTAACTGGAGTGTATATAGGGCTTATGTCAATAATGAAAAATGTAACGCAGATAGGAAACATGGTTGTGATGATAAGAATTTTTTTTTAATCTATGACAATCATTCACGTTATGCAAAAGCAAAGAAAATATTGAATAATTCTAAAACCCTTTTTCATCATAACACCGGTGAGAAAAACAAGAAAATATTTGAAACATTAGCGTCACCGCCTAATCAAAAAGATTTTACATTTCAATATTTCCTCCTTGGCCTACTGGAGGCTGCTTTAACTAAGGTCCTAATTATTGATGAGCGTGTAGCCGAGAGTTGTATTGAAGAGAAAAAGACTATTGCAATAGAACATCTTCTATCATTGGATAGATGCCTTTGCCATCCTCTTTTTTATGTGAGGGGAACCCCCCTCAATAAGTTTGTAGAACAAAAACAGAGATCCATAGCAGCCTTTGAGAAAAAGAGATCGTGTGACTTAACTTCAGAATCTTCAAAATTATTGGATAAAAATAACTATGATAAAATGAGGGTAAAAGATCCAGATTTTGTCATAGTTCACTATGGACTAATAGAAACGATGAAAGGGTTGGAAAATATTAATGACTTATACTCGTTGGCTCCTGCCGTGGTTATAACATCCGGAAGGGGTGCAGGAACAATCAAGAAAGATGAGACTATTAAAGAATTGCCATTTATGGAGGCTTCCATATTGAAAGATAATACCTATCCTTCAATATCAAAATATCATCTCGTAAGAGCGCTCATGTCTGTTAAAGGATGTGCAGGAATGACAATGACAAAGCTAACCGAGCCAATTGTGATTGTAACAAGGATGACAGGGGATGTTAATGAGTTTAATGACTATTTTGGTAATAATGATAAGTTGGCAGTAGTGTATGGTAGCAACGGTTTTGAGAAAATTGGGACGGGAAAGCAATTAGAATTTAAAGATCAGATAAAAGTAGTTTATGTTAACGGCATGTTAAGGGAAGCTATAGAATCACTCTGTAACTTTCTTCAGTGTGCTATAAAAAGTAGAAGAATTCTTCTCCTTATACATCCGGGAGCTAATAGTGATATTGACTCTGCGAAAGAAATAATTTCTTGTATGGAGCATGACCCAAAAAATGACGAAGAAAATGGCAAAAAAACAAAAGCTATTGACCTAACAAAAGCTATTATTAATGATTACACCAGCGGTACAGAAATATTTGAAAAAGTTGGTAAGTTGGCAAATAGTATAATAGCTGAAAGCAATAGCAGTAAATCTGAAGAAATTGATATACTTATTGCTGATATCCGTAAATATATTCTAAAAAATCCCGTTCTCTCCGTTCTCTCCCTCCTCCACCTCTTCCTTCCCCTCGACATAGACATGCAGGCATTGGAGATTTTAAATAAAGATGATAAATCAAAGGCCATAAAATATCTTGGAGAAATGCTTAAAGATGCTGAGAAAAAATATGTAGAGAAATTTGATGAATCTCAAAAGATAAGAGGAGATATACAAGACAACGGCTTAAAGGAAAAGTCAGGAGATAAAAAGCTACTTGGAAAGGATAAAAACGAGTCAGTATTATATGGATTTCTGGAATGTCTGGATAATTTGAGAGATAAGACAAAACATTCAGAAATATCCGAAAAAGATATTGAGGAAGCTCTTGAGTATTTTAAGAAAAAAGCAGATTATGAATCCTTCCACGACTGGTACTGCGCCCTTGCCTCATGCCTTAGAGGTGAGGAGGCTTGTAAACAAAAATGAACAAGATAGAACAGATATTATCAAAGAACAAAAATATCGAAAAGCTCTCAATGTTGACAACTGAAGAGAGGGAAGCTG
>Ga0256839_1005913_pt1 | contig 11044 bp, 8 predicted proteins | sample 354166metaG_FD_185968 | JGI IMG/M metagenome (GOLD analysis project Ga0256839, IMG submission 185968) | Hydrothermal vent microbial communities from Mid Atlantic Ridge, Atlantic Ocean - 354-166 | ecosystem: Environmental > Aquatic > Marine > Hydrothermal vents | place: Atlantic Ocean: Mid... | reverse complement strand
CCGTCCGTCCCCATCGACGTCGCCCACCGCCACCTCGGTCAATTCGAACCCAAGCGCAAGCGGTGGCAACGCGGAAAACCCTCCAGTACCCGTGGACACCGCCACGTGAAGGGTCCCCTGGGATGGATCCGGTTTGAGCAAGTCGTCGATCCCGTCCCCGTTGAGATCCGCCGCAGCCGCCCGCAGGAGACTCGTTTCGTCCTGTAGATCGCCGAGGGCCACGTTTCCCCCATCCACGAAGGTCCCATCCGGCTGCCCCAGCAGCAGCCGCATGTCCCGAAGCATGTCCGCCAACGCGGCGCCCGCCAGATCCAAGCGACCGTCCCCGTTGAAGTCGCCCCCGATGACCGCACCGTAGCCGTAATCGCCCTGACGGTAGATGTCCCCGGGTGTAAACGTACCGTCCCCCACTCCCTCCATGACTTCGACGGCCAACGCCCCGCCCAGGATCACGTCCGGTGGTCGCCCGTCCGAATGGAACCGAACGACGACACGAGATATCGGCTGCTGCACGTTGGCCTCACTGATCACCTCGGCCTCGAAGGTGCCATCCCCCACGCCCCGAAAGAAATACACGGCGTTCGGCGGCGCTTGGCTCGACACGTTGTTGATGGCCGTGACCAGATCGACGATCCCATCTTCGTCGAGATCGGCGACCGTCGGCCAGACCGAGTACTGGGGAATCTTGCGCAGAAACGTGGGTCCGAAACACATCTGGCCCGGTTCCACGATCCCGTCGGCACACAACGCATCACCCGCCGTCGCGGTCCCCCCCGCGGTCGCGCTGGTCCCCATCGTGGTGCCGTCGCTCGCGCCGCGCCCACCGCCACGGCAGCCTGCGGCCGCCAAGCTCAACCCGATCAGCCCCCACGACGCCCTGCGGACCTTCGCGTGCAGCTTCATCATCGCCCCCTCCTCAGGTTCTGTCGTCGGTGCATGGTGTCCCCTGGCAGCATCCTACCACTTCCAGGAACCAGGCGCCCAGCTTGGCGTCGTCGAGTTCTTCGAGACGTCGGCGGGCATCCTCCACGACCGCAGCGAGCCGATCGTCGGGTCCCCACCCCCACGTCCCCCCACCCCCAGACACCGCGCCCGCTCCCCGGCCGCCGACGGGACGCCAACGCCCTGCCGCGACCACGGGTTGCCTCCAGGCAGGCCGGCGCCCAGTTCGCATCGCCGGTCCACCGCGAACTGCTCGTCGAGACGCAGCCACTTCCGTCGAGGACCCGTGGAGTTCGACGAGAGCCCACGACCATGCCGCAAAAACCATGGATCCAAGTCCACACGCGACGCGGAGGGTTCTTCGTCCGCAGGCCGCCCCACGTCGGCCATGGATTCCCTTGTGGAGCGGGCCGAGGACTTTCCTCGCACTCCGCAACTTCTTAACACGGCAATTGAATGGTGCGAGTTCCATGGTTCAACCACCCTGTGGTAGGTCGGCCGTGAACCAACTGCAATATGGCGCCTCCGGGTCGGCAACACATGCGTTGTAAGGTGGGCACCCGTCGCACGAACCGTTCTTACAATGGTCATGCTCGGGGCATAGTTCGCAAGGACATTGCGGACAGGATGGGTTATCTGGGTCCGGACACTCGGGAGGAATCCCATTGCAGGGTGCCTCGCAATTGGACTTCGCAACATCGCAGAGAAGCTCACAACCAAAACCTCCGCCCTGGCAACTCTCCATACAGTCGGCATATTCACAAGGACACAACCCGCAGGGTTCCAACGGATTGCACACCTGGTGGCTCGGCAACGGACGTGCGCACGCATCAAGGATTAGCCCTGCGCCCGGGGTATCGGACGGCAACGCAGCTACCATATCGCAAAACAGGTAGGCCCAGTGACCGGCATCCGGCCAACCTGCTTCGATTGGATCCTCCACCGGTGACGGCACAAAAAAGCTCGACAGAGCGTACGGAGCTCGTACGGCATTGAAGGCCGCGGCGTGCACGGCGATCTTGCACAACGTCGTCGTGTTATCATCGGCAACAGTTCCACCCGTATTCGCCGCCGTCCCATCGCTGTCTCTTGTGGCGGCTTCGACGCGAGAGGCAAAACAACCATCATCCGGAAACTTGGAGTTCTCGGCCAAAAGGCGGCTATGAATCGCGTTCGCCAACACCCATGCGGGTCGGGGTACATCGGCCGTATCACGAAACGGCTCCGATGCAACCCGCACATCCCCACGAACATCGATATCCGGCAATACATCAAACGGGCCAGCCAACGAGCGTTGGCCGGCTGCGACAAGGAGGTTCGTCGATTCAAACAATGCCTCTGCGACTGCCATGCTGCTATCTCCAAGCCACACCTGCGTCCAAGTGACATCCCCATCCATGGAGACACGTGTCGCACGACCATACAAACCCGCGCCTGAAAACACCCCAAGAATACTCCACGAGCGGTGTTTCCACGCGACCTTCGCCAGGTTCCATCCGTTGTCCGCCACCAACAACGTTATGCCCTTAGGGCCGCACACTCCAAACATCTCTACCTCTCCAACGCCGACATACACTCCTTTCGAGGCCCAGACAGTCTCAAGGCCAGCCTCATCACCCAGTGCGGCTAGCCGTTCACAAGTGAAATTAGACGGCCAGGTGGCCATGCCAGGAGAGGAGAGGAGAGGAGAGCCGCGGTTATAATCTGCACCATGTGTTGAGGGTACACCGATGCGTTGGGTCTGTCAACGCCCCAGCGTGATTCGCACGAGCCGGGCCCCGGTTTGCGGGCGCGCCCAGTACTTCGGCGGCCGGGTGGCGCCTCGGTGGGGCAGGGGGCCGGACGGCGGCGGGCGGCTCGGGGCGGCGGCTCCGGTAGGATGGCGGCCGTGAAGCATCCTCGGGCGCGGTTCATCACGGTCTATGGGCGCAAGCCGGTGCTCGAGGCGCTCGGGGACCGGCGGCTCGTCTGCCACCGGTTGCGCGTGGCGACCGGCGCGCGGGGGGACACGCTGGCGCGGATCCTGGCGGTCGCGCGCGAGCGCAAGGTGGCGGTCGAGCGCGTGCCGGCGGCGGTGGTGTCGCGGCTCTCGCGGCGGCCGAACCAGGATCAGGGGGTCGTGCTCGACGTGGAAGCACCCCATATGGACGATCTGGCATCGGCTCTCGCGGGCGACGCCCCGCCCGACCTGTACGTCCTGCCCGACGGCCTGACCACGCCCGCGAACCTCGGCCTGCTGCTGCGATCGTGCGTGGCCGCCCAGGCCGCGCTCGTGCTGCCGGGGCGCGGCGTGCCCGACCTCGGGCCTCGGGTGATCAAGGCCAGCGCCGGGACCGCCTGGCGGGCGACGGTGCTGCGCTCGAAGGACGCCGCAACGGCGGCCGATACCCTCGCCGCCCACGGCGTCGCCCTCGTCGGCCTCGACGCGGCGGCGCCGGCGTCGATCTACGACGGCCCACTGCCCTCGCCGCTCGTGTGGGTCGTCGGCGGCGAGACCGGTGGGATCTCCCCCGCCCTGGCGGACCGGCTGGACCAGCGCCGCGCGATCCCGATGGCGCCGACCGCCGAGTCGCTCAATGCCGCGGTGGCCGCGTCGATCGCCCTGTTCGAGACACGCCGCCGCCGCCCGTTCTCCCCAAGCCGCGACGGCTAGGCGCCTTCGCTATGCTCCCGGCCGTGGCCATGCCCGACCTGCTCCACCTCGGCTACCCCCTGCCCTTCGCGACGGTCGATGCCGCGCGGATCGAACCGGCGATCGACGCGGCGATCGCCCGGGCACGGAACGCGGTGGAGGCGATCGCCACCTGCACCGCGCGCCCGACCCACGAGAACACGCTGCTGGCGCTGGAGGAGGCCACGCGTCCCGTCGAGGCCCTGGCCGGGCTCGTCGCCCACCTCGAGTCCGTCGCCACGACGCCGGCCCTGCGCCGCGCCCACGAGGCGATCCAGCCGAAGGTGGCCGCCTTCTTCGCGTCCCTGCCCCTCCACGCGGGGCTGTTCGCGCGCGTCGAGGCTCTGGCGGGCGACTCCGATCTGGAGCGTGCGCCGACGGTCGTGCGCCGGCACGTGCGCAAGGTCTTCGACGACTTCGTGCGACACGGCGCCCGCCTTTCTCCGGAGGGCAAGAAGGCCGTCGAGCGCCTCGACGTGGCGCTTGCGAAGGCCACCACCGCGTTCGCCCAACACGTGCTCGACGCAACGGCCGCGTTCACCTACCACACGCACGACGCCGGGCGCCTGGCGGGCCTTTCGCCCATGCACCTCGAGGCCGCCGCCGCCGCCGCCCGCGCCCGGGGCGAGACCGGCTACGTGCTCACCCTGGAGGCGCCGAGCTACGTGCCGGCGATGACCTACCTGGAAGACGCCTCCCTGCGCCGCGAGCTGTGGTGGGCCTACCACACGCGGGCGGCGGCCGATCCCCACGACAACCGCCCCCTCGTGCGCGAGATCCTCCAACTTCGGCGCGAGAAGGCCGCACGCCTCGGGTTTCCCACCTTCGCCCACCTGGTCCTCGCGGACCGGATGGTGTCCGATCCGGCGCGCGCGGCCGCCTTCGTCGAGGACCTCACCCGGCGCACGCGCCCCTTCTTCGAGCGCGAACGCGCCGACCTGGAGGACTTCGCCGGGCGCACCCTCGAACCGTGGGATCTCGCCTTCTTCGCCGACCGCATGCGCAAGGCCCGGTTCGACTTCGACGCCGAGGCGCTCCGCCCGTACTTCCCGCTGGGGCGGGTGCGTCGCGGCATGTTCGAGATCGCCGGCCGGCTGTTCGGCCTGTCGTTCGAGCCGCGCCCCGAGGCCGAGACCTGGCACGAGGCCGTGGAGGTCTTCGGGGTGCGCGACGAGGACGGCACGTTCCTCGGCGAGCTGCACGTGGACCTGTTCCCGCGCAAGACCAAGCGAAGCGGCGCCTGGATGAACGGCCTTTGGGTGGGGGCGCCGCCCGAGGAGCCCCACGTGGTGGTCCTGTGCGCGAACCTCACCCCGCCCGCCGAGGGGCGCGACGCGCTGCTGTCCCACGAGGACGTCATGACGCTGTTCCACGAGTTCGGGCACGGCCTGCACCATCTGGCCAGCAAGGTGCCGATCCGGTCGCTGGCCGGCACGAACGTGGCGTGGGACTTCGTCGAGCTTCCCTCCCAGCTCATGGAGAACTGGTGCTGGGAGCGGCCGGCGCTCGACCTGTTCGCGCGCCACCACGAGACGGGCGAGCCGATCCCCGACGGGCTGTTCGCCCGGATGCAGGCGACCCGGACCTTCCGCGCGGCCACGGCCATGATGCGGCAGCTCGGCTTCGCCCGCGTGGACCTCCACCTGCACACGGCGTTCGACCCCCGGCGCGACGGCGATCCCTTCGCCGCGGCGCACGCGATCCTCGCCGAGCACACGCCGGCGCCCCTGCCCGAAGGCGACGCCATGCTCGCGAGCTTCCAGCACCTGTTCGCCGACCCGGTCGGCTACGCGGCGGGCTACTACAGCTACAAGTGGGCCGAGGTGCTGGAGGCGGACTGCTTCACCCGCTTCGCCGGCGCGCACCTGCTGGACCCGGCGGTGGGCCGGGACTTCCGGGACACGATCCTCGCGGCCGGCGACGCGAAGGACCCGGCCGAACTCGTGCGGGCCTTCCTCGGCCGGGACCCGTCACCCGAGGCCCTGCTCCGGCGCAGCGGCCTGGTGGGGGACGGCGCGGCCGGGCGGCCGCCGTGATCGCTCCCACAGCGGGGTGGCCCCGCACCACCATCGGGCGCGTGTCGATGGCGCGGCCGGGCGGTGGCTGTGATCGCTCCCACGCCCACCGCACGCAGGTACGGCGCCGGCGGGACGGGTCTGCTAGCATCCGATCCATGCTGTTTCGCACGCGCTTTGCTCGCTTTTCTTCCGCGCTGGCGACGAGCGTCGCGTTCCTTGCCTTGACCCTTGCACCGCCGGCGCTCGCGGCGGCGGGCCCGGCCTCGGACGCCAGTGCACCAGCCGCCGAGGGCGGGCCGGCCCCCACGCCGACTGCCCCGGCCGACCCCGAGGGCACGGACGCGCAAACACCCGACACCTCGACACCGACGCCGGCGGCTGCACCGGCGGAGATCCGGTCGATCGAGGCGGCCCCCGCCCCGGCGCCGGCGTCCTCCGAACCCACCGACTGGAACGCCTACGACGCTCAGAAGACGACCACCAGCGCCGGCCCGCCCCCTCCGAGCGCCGGCGCCCCGCCGCCGCCTTCGACGCCGCCGAGGGTCCGCCGGCGCCGGTCGCGGCGCGGGCTGGGCATGATGATCTCGGGCTACTCGGCCTTCTTCGGCATCTGGCTCGTGACCGCCATCGCCGGCGCGGCGACCTTCGACTCGGCGGGCGAGAACTTCCTCGACGACGCCGACGCGCAGCGGCGCCGGGCGGTCGGGCGTCGCCTGATGATCCCCGTGGGGGGCCCCTACGCCGCGGCCTTCGTCACCGACACGGCCACGGGCGCCTTGTTCTCCGTGATCTCCGGCCTCGCCCAGACCGCGACGCTCACCCTGGGGATCGTCGGCACCGTGATCTACGCCAAGCACCGGCGCGCCGTCCGCCAGGTGGAGGTCGGCGCTGCGCCGACCCTGGGCGGCTCCATGCTCCATCTTCGGATGCGGTTTTGACGGAGACCTCCCGCCGGCGCCCGGCCCCCTTCCTCCAGGTGGACGCGGCCCTGTTGCGGCGGGCCAGCGCCCGCGCGACCCGGCTTTCGGCCGCGGCGCCGGCCGTCCTCGGGCGGGCGCGCCCGGTGGCCTCGACGATGGCCCCGGCGCTTTCCCTCTCGGTCCGCGACCCCCACGTGGACCTACGGATCGACGGCGACGACGCCGGCGTCGCAGGTCTGCTGGAGACCTTCGGCGCCTACGTGGGCCCCGGCGCGACGGACCCGTCCTGCGTCTTCCTCCCCTTCCGCGACACGGCGTCGGCCCCTGAAAACGACCCGGCCCGGGCCGTCTCCTCCCACGGCGGCGTCCACCTGCGCCTTTCCGTGGCACGGGCCGCGGCGGCGCGGCCGTGGGCCCTGTTGCTCCACGCGCGCGGTCCGTCGCCCGCCGTGCTCGAGGCCCACTGCGGCGACGTCTTCGCCGGCACCTTGGGCCTGCACGAAGACGGCCCGCTGCTGCTCGTCCTCGACGCCGCCGGCGTGGCGTGGGACGCCGACTTCTACTTCCTCGCCGACGGTCCGCCCGGCGCCCGCTGGCGCGTCGCCGGCGTCGAGTTGCATCGGTTGTAGCGCCCCGGCGCCCCCGCGTCGGCCCGCAAGGCGCCGAAGGGGGGCACCCCGACCCACACCCGCGGCCGGGCAGGACGCAGCCACACGACCGGTCCTCTTGGCGCCCGAGGCGGGCGCCGGTACGGGACGGTCACGGGACGGGGGCGGCCGCGCCATCCAGTGCCCGGCGGGCCGCGTCGGCCTGGCGGCGGATCCAGGCGCCGATGCGGTGCCAGACGGGGCGGCCGGCGGCGGGATCCGTCACGATCTGCACGTGGCCGGGACCGAACCCGACCGGCCCGGCGCGCCGCCCCACCTCGAGGAGATCGGCGCGAGGGACCCGAGCAGAGAGGGCCCGCGCCGACGACGGCCGCGCGAGGAGGTGGTCGCCGTGGCTGACCACGTGCAGGACCGGGACCGACACCCGGCGCATCGCCGCCAGGTAATCGGTTCCCTCCGGCGCGGCGAACCGGCCGGCGCGTACGCGCTCGAAGAAACACCAGTAGTCGGCCGGCTCGTCGCAGGTGCCCAGCCGCAGCGCGCGCGCGGGGATCCGTCCCAGGCGGCGGGCGACGCGGCTCGACACCCCGATGAGCCGGTCCTTGGCCCACTCGACGACGGCGCCGGGCTCGGCCCCGGGCAGCCAGACGTCGGCCGCCAGCGCCACCAGGCCGCACACGCGCGGCCAGGCGATCCGGGCCGGGTCGAGGCCGGCGGCAACGAGCGAGACGTGGCCGAACAGGCTGTGCCCCACGAGGGCCACCGGGCGGCCGGGGGCGAGCCGGGTGGCGAGCGTCACGTACTCGTACACGTCCCCCACGAGGTCCTCGTAGGTCCAGCGGCCCCCCTCGGCTGCGGTCGGGCCGCTGGCCCCGTGGCCGCGCAGGTCGGGCACGAGCACGCGGTGGCCGGCCGCCGCCAGCGTCCACGCCAGGCACGGCCGGTCGTCGCGCAGGAGCGTGCGGCCGTCCACCATCATCGCGTGCCCCGCGACCACCACGGCCCCGGGCCCGTCCAGCGGCCCCACGTCGCGCACGTGCAAGCGCCACCCGTCGCGGGCGGTGACCACGTGCGAGCGGACCGGCTCCATGGCGGGCGATCCTAGCAACGGATCCGACGCCCATGGGGTACGCTCGTGGCATGAGAGAAACTCGCCGGTTCGAGGTCGGAACCGCCGGCGCCCGTCGATGGGCCCCGGCGATCGTCGGGCTCGCGTCATGGTTCCTCGCGCCCACGGCCCTCGCGGCCACGCTGTACGTGGACGCCAGCGCCCCGCCGGGCGGCGACGGATCGATGGGGGCGCCGTTCGACGACCTCCAGCCCGCCCTCGACGCGGCCCAACCCGGCGACCAGATCATCGTCCAGCCGGGAACCTACTCGCCGTTTTCCACCGTGCGGGACGGCACGCAGCAGGCTCCGATCACGATCACCGCGATGGTCCCGGGCGACGCGATCGTCCAGGCCGACGGCCGCGCCGCCGACCTCGCGCACACCTTCCACGTCCTCGACGGCCTCGTGCTCGACGGCGGCTACGGCGCCCAGGACACCGTGCGGGCCGACGGCGCCCACGATCTGGTCCTGCGCCACGTGGAGGTGCGACGCTCCGGGGCGGACTGCATCGACCTGCGCTCGACACACCGCGTCCGCATCGAGGCGTCGTCGATCCACCACTGCGTGGCCGAGTCGGGGGGCCAGGTGGCCGATGCCCACGGTGTGACCGGTGATTCGGTCCTGGGCCTCGCCGTCGTCGACACCGAGATCTTCCTGGCCAGCGGCGACGCGATCCAGCTGTCGCCGTCGCGCGAGCCCTGGACGGACCTGGTCGTCGAGCGCTGCGTGTTCTGGACGGGCCCGCTCGATGAGGCGGCCGGACCGATCCCCGCCGGCACGACGATCGGAGAAAACGCCCTCGACACGAAGGTCGGGGACATGGGCGACGGCAACGGCGGCGCGCCCAAGGTGCGCGTGTCCGACGTCGTGGCCTACGGCTATCGCGACGTCATCACGAACCAGGCGGCGTTCAACCTCAAGGAGGACATCGACGCCGTCCTCGACCGGCTGACGGTGTACGACAGCGAGATCGCCTTCCGCCTGCGGGCCCCGGCCGCGGTCGTCGTGTCGAACGCGGTGGTGTACGAGGTGGACAAGGCCTTTCGGCTGGAGGACGGCCTTGCGGGGGCTCGGATCGTCCACGCGACCCTCGGCGGCGGCATCGCCCAGGCGTTCCAGGATGCCGGCGGCAGCCCGGTCGATCTGGCGATCGAGAACCTCCTCGTCCTGGGCGACGCGGTGCCGCCGCCGGCCGATGCGAGCCCGTCGAACCTGGCGGTGGATGCCGGGGCGTTCGTGGACGCCGCCGGCCACGACTACCACCTGGTCGCAGGGGCCGCGCCGGTGGACGCGGCCGGCGCGCTGCCGCCCGGCGTCGTCGTGGACGCCGATCGCGACGGGACGGCGCGCCCCCAGGGACCTGCGGCCGACGTGGGCGCCTACGAGTGGAGCGAAGGCGGCGGGACGACCACCACGGGCGATTCGGCCGGGACCACCGCCGAGTCCACGGCGGGCGGGACCACCGCCGGTGGGACCGCCGGTGCCACGGCCGGCGGGACCGCCGGCGCCACGGGAGCGCAGACGGGAACGGGAGACGCCGGGAGTACGGGCGGGACGTCGGGGCAGGGCGCCGCCGCGGACGGCGGTTGCGGCTGCCGGAGCACGCAGCCCCCGCCGGGCGCCCTCGCCTCGCCGTGGATGCTGCTGCTTTCGCTGCGACGGCGCCGCGCGACCCGGTAGGCGCCGGCCCCGTCCGGCTCGCCGCCTCCAGCGCCCGAAGGCGGCGGGGGCGGCCGGGCCGGCGCTCCCGAGCGGGCGGACGCCACCGAACCGCCCGCGGTCGCCCCTGGGACCGGGGGCGGTTCGGGGGCCCGGGCGGGCGGGCCACCCGTCGCGTACGATGCCCTTCGATGACCGCCCCCCGGATCGCGATCTCGCCGAACCTGATGGGCCCCGACCGCGCGCGCCGGTTCTACCCCAACAAGCACCTGTTCTACGGGGAGCGCAGCATGGCCGTCGCCGTCCACCGCGCCGGCGGACTGCCCGTCCTGGTGCCGGATCTGCCGGCCGCCGCCGCCTGCGAGGTGCTCGCCACGTGCGACGGACTCCTGCTGGCCGGCGGCGCCGACGTGGCCCCTTCGACCTACGGCGCCGAGCCGATCCTGGACGGCCGCTTCCCGGGGGACCCCGCCCGCGACCGGATCGAGCGCGCGCTCGTGGAGGCCGCGCTGGCCCGCGACATGCCGGTGTTGGGGATCTGTCGCGGGCACCAGATCCTGAACGTGGCCTTCGGCGGGACGCTGCTGCAGGACATCGCGGTCCAGCGCCCCGGAAGCCTCGTCCACCGGGACCAGACGACGTACGACCGGCTGCACCACGGCGTCCACATCGATCCCGAAAGCCGCCTCGCGCGGCTGTGGCAGGCCCTGCCGCCCGCGCCGATCGTCAACTCGATCCACCATCAGGCCATCGATCGCCCCGGAGACGGGCTGCGCGTCGTCGCCACCGCCGAGGACGGCACCATCGAGGCGATCGAGGCCATCGATCCATCGCGCTTCGTCTTCGGGGTGCAGTGGCACCCCGAGTGGATGCCGTGGGCGCCCGAGGCCCCGAACCTCCTGCCCGCCGGCCCGCTGTTTCGCGCGTTCGTCGCGGCCGCCCGCGGCGACGCGACGGCCGCCCCCACCCCGACCGGGTGACCACCGCTGCCACGCCCGGGCCGGCGCCCCGCCCCCCGTCTGCTACCGTAGCGACATGCTTCGCCGGCTGCTCGTGGTCGCGATCCCCGACGACCTCCTGGGGCGCCTTGCCGGCTGGGCGGCCCGCATCCTGGCG
>Ga0256839_1005912_pt1 | contig 11048 bp, 11 predicted proteins | sample 354166metaG_FD_185968 | JGI IMG/M metagenome (GOLD analysis project Ga0256839, IMG submission 185968) | Hydrothermal vent microbial communities from Mid Atlantic Ridge, Atlantic Ocean - 354-166 | ecosystem: Environmental > Aquatic > Marine > Hydrothermal vents | place: Atlantic Ocean: Mid... | reverse complement strand
TATCAGGCAGCGCAACAAAGCGATCCTTTAACCCTTCGCCTAAAGCGCCTACTTTTGGTGCCCTTGCGGATATGCACCCGTGCCCGTTTAGCATCGATGTCCCCGATTTTGAGGTTTAATGCCTCACTTAACCTCAGCCCCATACTGTACGCCACCAAAATGTAGGTTTGGTATCGCGCCTCTCGGGTAGAGTTAATGATTAACGACAGTTCTTCAGGCGTTAAAATATCGGGTAAAGTTCGAACAACGGGCGGTTTTACAATATCGACCCAGAGCCACTTTTTTCCTAAAACATGCTTGTAAAAGAATTGCAAGCCACAACGATCCAGCTTAACGGTGCTCCAGGAATGCGTTTCAATCAGGCTGGCAAAGTAGTCTTTAAGATCATTGACTGAAAGTCGATCAGGACAACGGTCAAAATGGCGGGTAATCCGCCGTACCGCCCTGGAATAGCCATCAATCGTTGCTTTACTTTTACCTTGTCGCTTGAGTGCGCTAAGATGTTTTTGGTACAGTGATTCGTAGCGTTTCTTCTGTGCTTTGTTCATAAGGTAATTCCTCCGTTGACGTACCCGAAAGTGGGTACAGGAGGAATTATCTTTTAATTTATAGGTTGTGGGGTTTGGGTTTCTGCCGCGTAGCGGCTTCGTTCAACAAAGTAGAATTAGTTTCTGCTTTGATTAATTGCTTTGATTAAATCAAACAATTCTTTTTCCTGGATTGAGGATTGAGCAACACTATACATGTGCTCTTCGATTAATCTGGCATCTTGTTTATTTAACATTTTTGAAATGAAGACAAGGCGCAATAGAGATAATGTGTCACTAGGGTCAATTGACAATAAATCTTCTGCAAGCTTATAAGCTTGGGCATATTCCTGAGTTGAAAGCGCTTTATTATAACCGCTAACTTTTTTTTGATACTCATCTTCAATTGCGCCAGCAATAGCTTGGGCACAATAAAAAAGGCAGAAAAAAAGACAATAAAAATATTTTTTTTGTGGCACTAATCGTAAAACTGACATAACGACTCCCTGCATTATGGGATAATGACAAAACCTTGGCCAGATGGAAGAGTACATAAAAATGAATTCCAGTTTAGCGGGTGTATCGTCGGACAACCAGCAGAACCTTTCCACGCTTTACTGTAACCCCAATGAATACGAATATATCTGGCATTAGCTCCCTGGCTGGGAAAATTAGGATTCAAATCAGTAGTAGGAACATTGCCATCATTATTTACAACTAACGCATGCTTCCCTTTATGAAAGCCGTGGGTTATAGGGTAAACCCCAGGCTTTACAAATGGATATGCTTTTTTCCCCTTAATCAAAGGATCTTTAGGTTTAAAAGGGTTGGGGGTACTACTCCCTTTAAAAGTTCCTAATACCGCTCCATATCCCGAAAACACTGTTACCCTTTGATCATAAACACTATCCGATGCAGTTCCTTTTTCTTCAAACACAACACCCCATTTACCTGGGGGGAGCGATATTTCACCTGACATTTTAACTCCTTTAAAAAATAACTGGTTATATTGCATTTTCAACAGTCCAGGTAATTTTGATAGTAAGCCACAGGCAGATTTTGAGAAAATGCGGCTGCCTGTAGGCCATAGTAAAAAATGACCGTCACCTTGTCAAAAATGCAAAAAGAAGCTCAGGCCTGTGAATGGCACGTACTCAATAATGTGAAAACTGGAAATGCCTCGTTCCAAAAAAATAATGAGCATTTAACCTAAAATCCACCATTGAATGGCCGGTAGAATGCCTTGAATTTTTTGGCTGGCAAAGCGCAGTGAGGAGTAATAGCCTGCTATTGCGACGATTCGCAACGCGGCCAGACGCAAAAGGCAACGTGCTATACCGGTCGTAGCAACTTACCCAACCAGAGTACACGTTCTAAGCGGTCAACTACGGGATTTAGGTTTAACGCATCACTGATTCCCTTACGTTACAGCATCCGCTCAAAAATGTTATTGCAAACACGAGATGAAAACATCCAAGCTAAAAACCGGGCCCGGTTTTGGTTTGCCCTTTATTTCACATGCCAATAGCGGGCAGCCTGCTGGCGATGTGTGATCACTGCATCCAGCCCGGCTTCACCACCTAATTGCAGCTCGATGGCACCATGCCGGATCATATCAAACACACGTACCTGCTGATCTATATAACGCTGCACGATTTGCGCCTTGGGAAAGCCGTAACGATTACGGTAACCCACAGGAAACAACGCTACAGTGGGTGATACCGCCGCCAAAAATGCCGGGGTGGACGAGCAATTAAAGGGGTCAGAGCCCTTTAGCGAGGCCCCTAACCACATTAGCAACCAAGTCGCCTGTGCATTCACTTTGACAAACGTACCCACCTCAATCGGTGAGAAAAAATGTAACGCTAGTAACGACCCGAACATCCTTTTCAATTTTCATTGTATCTCCATAATTTTGACCAGTGTCTCGTATTATAAACCCTCCCTGTCGTGCGCTCCGAATACCTCCAACCTTAACTCCTGCGTTCGTTGCAAATTCATTTGCCGCCAACCGGGCATTCTTAGTCGCTTCCTTTAGCATCGCCGGTTTAATTTCATTTAATTTAGTGAAATGATAAGCAGGAGCATTGTTTTTAACATCCAATCCTTCCGCTATTAGCGTATTTAGTTTTGCACGGACTTCGGAAACCAATTGGACTTTTGACGTTTCAACTTCTATTTCTCCGACCAAAAAATGTCGTTCTTCAACCAGTTTCTGATCATCATCGCGGAATTCCTCCTTCAGATAGATAATGATGCCTGGTTTTATTTCTTCATTTGTAAATCCACTACTCCTTAATAAAGAAATAATTTTTTCCTGGTCTAATTCAGATTGTTCGTACAGCTTAGGAATTTCAGATTTGTTTGTGCCTGTCACGGTATACTTTATCGACCAGTATGCTTTATCCGCCTTAACGCGCCTCTCTGCGAGCCCTTTTACTTCTGCTGTATTCAACGCTACCTTAGATTTATATAATGTCTCGCTAATAAAGTAACCAGACACCGCTATCCCAATCGCTAAAAGCAGCGCTCCTGATATTATGTTTATTCCTTTTTTATCATCATTCATTTTTTATTACCTCAGTTTATAAAAAAAGTCAGTTTCCTTTAAGGGGGCCTCTCGGTCGCCCCCGCCGCGCCTGACCAACCTTAGCCTTTAATTTCCGCTCAATTTTTTCCCGAAAATGGTCATTACCCAGCGGCGTTCCCGTTTGCCATGCTGCGCGAATGGACTTTAGCTGGTCATCATTAATAGGCACCTTAAACAGGTTTTTGTAATTCTTGCAGCGAGTAGCCTTTGTCCGCCCCATCTCCGCATACAGCGGATGCTCGGTCACCACCATGTCATCCTTACCCTGCCCATTATGCCGGTAACTACTCCATCGATAGTAACCCGGAGATTTCACCATGTTGGCCCGCAGCGGATTTAACTCAATGTACCGCATACAGGTCAGTAAATAGTCTTCATCACTGATCAGCGATGCCTTGAATCGACCTTCCCACAGGCTGCCACTCGTGTCGTATGTGTGGTTGATATACGGTACATAACGCCTGCCAACGTATTGCATCATCCGGCTGATACTCTTTTTTTCATGCGGTGTGGCTAAGATATGGATGTGGTTGGCCATCAACACATAGGCATGGATGTCACAGCAATAGCGGTCAGCGGCCTCCTTCAACCAGCCGAGGTAAGCCTGATAATCGTCGTCTTCAAAAAACACCGGCTCGCGGCTGTGGCCACGCTGAACAATGTGGACGGGAATATCCGGTAAGAAAAAACGGGGTTTACGTGGCATATGCTTTTCTATTTTTTTTAATTCCCAAAGAAACTAACAGAAAAAGGGGTTCAGTTAAATAATAGCGCACCATAAAATGGCAGCGCGCACACTACTTGTGCATAAAAGGGGTCTTTATTCTATCGAAAAACAGGCTTTCATCAAAAAAACCATATTATTACAGGGTTTTCAGAGGCTATATTTTTGGCCTGAAACCTGCAAAGCACCCACTGCGTACTTTCACGAATAATAATACTGACCCGTCGTATGGAGCAGAAAAGGAAAAATTATGTCTTACTTGGAGCCTTCAGAGTTCGTTACAAAAATGGTGGATGCAGGCGAGTCCAAAATTTATATGTCTGCGAAGGACACGGTTATTCGTGCCTTTATGGCCGGGGCGGTTTTAGCGCTTGCGGCCATGTTTGCAATTACGGTTATAGTTCAGACGGGATCACTTCTCCTCGGCTCGGTACTCTTTCCTGTCGGCTTTATTATGCTTTACCTGATGAAGTTTGACTTACTAACCGGTGTTTTTACACTGGTACCGCTTGCCTGGCTTGACAAAAGACCGGGGGTGACGATTAAGCAGATTTTACGCAACTGGGGCTGGGTTTTCCTGGGTAATTTGGGGGGTGCGCTGACTGTGGCATTCATTATGTCCTTTGTATTGACCTATGGTTACAATATTGATGGAGGCGCAATTGCAGAAAAAGTCGGTCACATCGGTGAGTCTCGAACGGTGGGTTATCAAGCTCATGGTCTGGAGGGCTGGTTAACTATTTTTATGCGTGGCATGTTGTGTAACTGGATGGTTTCCATGGGCGTTGTTGGCGCTATGATCTCGACCTCGGCAACTGGAAAAATCGCCGCCATGTGGATGCCAATCATGTTGTTTTTCTATATGGGCTTTGAACATTCAATTGTTAATATGTTCCTGTTTCCATTTTCTCTGATCATGGGGGGTGACTTCACCGTTGCTGACTACATTATCTGGAATGAACTGCCAACTGTCCTGGGAAATTTAGTCGGCGGCCTCCTCTTTGTAGCGCTGCCCTTGTATTACACGCATGTAAAAACATCCCCTGATCGTAAAATCAGAAAATAGCTTAATAAAAAACCCCGGCCTTTTGGCTACACTCAAAACCTGACAATGTGCCAGGGCCGGAGTTACTTTTCATAATCCCAAATTCCGCAGTTGACCAGATAGAAGGTGTAATAACACATTGATAAACATTCTGTGTTGAGTTTTTGTCAGATTCAGTGGTTGGATGAGTCGCTATGACCAGATAGCACGTCGATTTTTGCGTCTGGCCGCGTTGCGCATCGTCAACCACAAAATTCAACGTAATCTACCAACCATTCAACTGCGAATTTTAGGATAATGCCAAATCAACTAAATATATCTGTCGGACAAGGAACGGATAAAGGTCGCAAAAAAATCAATCAGGATTTTCATGGTGCCTATATCCCCAAAGAACCACAGCTGACATCAAAAGGCATTGCCATCGCACTGGCAGATGGCATAAGCAGTAGTGAAGTCAGTCAACACGCCAGCGAAATTGCCATCAAAAGCTTTCTGGGAGACTACTACTGCACGTCAGAATCCTGGACAGTCAAGACCGCTGTACAATGTGTACTAAAGGCAACAAATTCCTGGCTTTACCTGCAAACCCGCAACAGTCCGTATCGTTATTCACCAGACAAAGGATATGTCTGTACATTCACAGCCTTGGTTATCAAGTCCAATACCGCGCATGTTTTTCATGTGGGCGATACCCGCGCTTATCGTTTAATTCATAACAATCTCGAACAGATTACCGAAGACCATCGACTCTGGGTTTCAAAAGAGAAAAGTTACCTGAGGCGTGCGCTCGGTATGAAAGAGCAGCTTGAGCTGGATTACCGCTCTTTTACTCTGGACGTTGGCGATCTTTTTATTCTGGCGACCGATGGGGTTTATGAGTTTGCGAATGACAAGTTCATCATAAAAACACTCAAGAGTCATACTGACAACCTGGACAAAGCGGCCTCGTTAATCATCAAAGAGGCTCTTCAACAAGGCAGTACAGATAATTTAAGCATCCAAATCATCAGCATTGACCAACTGCCTAATCAGGATGTCGATGAAGCCTATCAGAAATTAACAGCATTACCCTTTCCGCCCGAACTCAAACCTCGGATGATATTTGACGGTTATGAAATCATCCGAGATTTACATATCAGCCATCGCAGCCATATCTATCTGGCTATTGATGTTGAAAGCAAAGAACAGGTTGTTTTAAAAATTCCCTCCGTTGACCTTCGGGATAACCCGGATTATCTGGAACGCTTCCTGATGGAGGAATGGGTTGCCCGTCGCATCAATAATGCCCATGTATTAAAACCCTGTTTACAGACACGAAAGCGGAACTATCTATATATCGTGACCGAATACATAAAAGGACAAACACTAAAACAGTGGATGATTGATCACCCGAAGCCAGCCGTAGAAGAGGTTCGTAACATTATAGAGCAAATCACCAAAGGTTTACGCGCATTCCATCGCCAGGAAATGTTTCATCAGGATTTGAGGCCCGATAATATCATGATCGACCAAAATGAAGTGGTGAAAATTATTGATTTTGGGTCTGTCCGTGTTGAGGGACTCAAGGAGATAACCCATCCGATTGAGCAGAAAAATATTCTTGGTACAGCGCTATACACGGCACCCGAATATTTTTTAGGTGAAGTAGGGACTCAGCGCTCTGATATGTTTTCATTAGGGATAATCTGTTATCAAATGCTGTCTGGCAGCACACCCTATGGAACACGAGTGGTAAACTCCCGCACCAGATCCGCTCAGCGAAGACTCAAATATCGCAGTATATTTAATGAGGAGCGAGGAATACCAGCATGGATAGACGAAGCGATTAAAAAAGCCGTACACCCTGACCCGCACAAACGATACGATACACTATCAGAGTTTATTTATAATCTCCGCTGTCCCAACAAGGCATTTTTAAATAAAACACGGCCACCATTAATGGAACGAAATCCAGTGGCATTCTGGCAAGCTGTTTCATTCATTCTGACCATCATCATTATCGTGTTGCTAGCCAAAAGCTCATCACTCATTTAAACGGGTTAACAAAATCCCGGTTTGGTGTGATCGATATACTCGTAACATTTAACCTTAGGTTTAAGAACCGGATATTTCAATATGAGTCATAAAATGTGAAAATAATAATTCAACCCTTTGTGGTTAATTCATTCAGCAGCCTTTGCTGATATCGTCTCACTTTTTTTAAAAGCTGACTTCCAGGCCCACATTGAGCATTGCCCCACGCGGCACACTGCTGCCATCAATCGTGACTTTATCCGAGCTCCAGGCTAAATCCACATTGACCACTGCCACGGTCATGCCTAATGTGTAATAGTTAATTTTTGAGCCTGCCAGGTTTTTACGAAGGCCAGCACGTATACCCGGCAACCACCAGGTATCAGTGGCATAGGCTGCGCTTACTGTGGCCCACCGATATTCATCACCAAACACATCTTCCACCGCATTGGCATCAAACCCTCCGGAAATCACCCAATTCTGGTTAGCGGTATACAGGGCAGCTTCCAATTGAAGTTGTTTTTCCATGGTGTAGGTATTACTTGCTGATAATTTTTGATATACGGGGCCGGCAGGATCGTTGTAGGCACTGAGATCAATCGGGCTGAATTTGAATTCGGGTTCATTGACATTGGTCAAGGTAGCGCCCGCTCGGTAATGTTCACTGACCCATAGCACACCAACATCCAACCCTAATCCGGTATCGGAATCCAGGTTGGAATCCAGCGCATCGTCAAATGCCTGTTCGGTACCATCAATCAACCCACTGAAACGAATAGCAGTGCGGGTAGTGTCTACTTTGTAATACCGTCCTCTCAAGCCACCGTATAACGTCGCACCTCTGGCTTTCATAAAAGGGCGACTGTAACCCAGTGCAACTTCTGTGACACGCGCAGCCTTTACCAATACGGTGGCATCGTTATCAATGGTGAACCCGGTGGGCACTCCGAAGCCATCAACAAACAGGATAACGTCATCTGTGGTGTCATCAAAGACGGGGCCACCGTCGAGTATTTCAGCGGAGTTGAAATTTACCGGATCATTCAAGGCAGTTGCCCGTGCCGCCACAGAGCCGTTAATATCCAGCACCAGACTCCCCCCAAGCGCTTTGTGGGCAATGACCACTGGCATCACTGGCAGGTGACCACTGACAAAAACTTTGGCATAACCATTAGCCTCGATGTCCACCAACAAGGCATTGAGGCTGATCAGTCTTGCCTCAATTTCAGCAACCGCTGCGGTGGCATTAATTGTATCGAGCACGATTTGCAGATTTTGAAACGCTTGTGATTCTGTATCAATTCGTGAATACAGGTTGTCCACTTCACCAAATTCATAGCCGACGCCTATCGAGCTTAAAATCCCGAACCGGTATTGATTACCATTCTGTTGCAACACTGCCGCACCTGCCGCCGGGTTAGTGATATCCGACATGATGGACTGACCATTGCTCACCGCACCATAAGTCAGGTTGGATCCCGGTGGGTGATACAGCGGGGCGGCCTGTGCCTGCCAGAAGGCTAGCGTGGTAACAACGGTCAGTATTGTGACGGTTATCAGTCGTTTCATTTCGGTCTCCATGTATGTACGCAATTTTGTGGGCATGACCCAGCATCGCTGTATTTCGTATCCGACCTGGATACAGTCGATGCATCATCGGAAGGGAAACGGAATTTCTTTAGGTTCACAGCCACGAGTATCAATTGCCTGTATTGCGGCATTTTCTAGCTCTCGCTCAAAAAGGATGGTTGGTTTACGGTCGCAAGACCATTAGAATCACGCCTGCTTTTGAATCTCTATTGATTGACTACCCGGAAACACACTTTGCCATCGCTTGACCATCTTATTTCCCGCATCATTTCCCGCACCGAAATCCTCTCGGAGTGGAGTGGCCGCGCCACCGCGTGGCTGGTGCTGGGCCTCGCGGTGCTCATCGGCTTCGATGTGACCATGCGTTATCTGTTTCAGGCAGGCTCTGTGGGGCTGCAAGAGCTGGAGTGGCACTTGTTCGCACTGATTTTCCTGTTTGGTGCGGGTTACACCTTCAAACACGAAGGCCATGTGCGAGTCGATATTTTTTACCACAGTCGTTATATGGATAGCCGTCGCCGTGCCTGGGTGGATTTACTCGGCGGGCTGTTTTTTCTGCTGCCATTTTGCCTGTTGATCATTATCAGCTCTCTACCTTTTGTGATCAGCTCCTTTAGCATTGGCGAAAGTTCACCCGACCCCGGCGGACTGCCGTATCGATTCCTGCTCAAAGCGGCCATTCCCGTGGGGTTTGCGCTGCTGTTGTTGCAAGGCTTCGCACACATGCTGCGCAGTCTGCAAATTTTGCTGGGCAACGGTGAAAGCAACGCCTCTCTTCAACAATCCCACCACAATGGAACACAGGACTAATGGAAATCTGGGCACTGGTTATGCTGGCGGTGGTCATCGCCCTGTTGCTTGTCGGCTACCCGGTGGCCTTTACTCTGGGTGCTGTGGCTTTGCTGTTTGGCGGCATTTCTCTGGGCCTGGACTTTTTCGCCCTGCTACCGCTGCGCATCTGGGGAGTAATGACCAGTTTTACCCTTATTGCCGTACCTTTGTTTGTCTTCATGGGTATTGTGCTGGAGAAATCCGGCATCGCCGAGGAATTGCTGGAAACCATGGCGCGCCTGTTTGGCCGTGTACGCGGCGGCATGGGCGTGTCCATTGTGCTGGTGGGTGCATTGCTGGCGGCCACCACGGGTGTGGTGGGTGCGACCGTCGTAGCAATGGCGGTAATTGCTCTGCCAGTGATGTTACGCCATGGTTACAAACCCGAGCTGGCGACTGGCACCATTGCGGCCTCCGGCACACTGGGACAAATCATCCCTCCCAGTATTATCCTGGTACTGCTGGGTGATGTGATCGGCGTGCCCGTGGGTCAATTGTTCATGGCGGCAGTCACACCGGGCGTGGTGCTCATCACCCTGTTTATTGTTTACATTCTGGTGCGCGCTAAATTCAGGCCACACGAAGCACCCGCCCTGCCAGTGGACGACAATGCCGGGCCACTGTGGCCACAGGTATTCAAAAGCCTGATCCCGCCACTGTTCCTGGTCTTCGCCGTACTGGGTTCAATTTTCTTCGGTGTCGCGTCACCCACCGAATCTGCTGCGGTGGGTGCTCTGGGGGCGCTGTTGTTGGCCGCTATCCGCAAACGCCTCAACCTCGGCAACCTGCGCATGGCCATGCGTTCCACTACCCGCATGACCTCTATGGTATTCATGATTTTGATCGGTGCCACTGCCTTTGGCCTGGTGTTCCGAGGCATGGGTGGGGATGATCTGGTTAAAGAATTAATGACCGGCCTGCCCGGCGGCCCATGGGGCTTCCTGCTGGTGAGCATGTTGGTCATTTTTATATTGGGCTTCTTCCTTGATTTCATCGAAATCACCTTCATCGTAGTGCCCATTCTGGCACCCATTGCCGCTTTCCTCGGTATAGATATGCTGTGGTTTGCGGTGTTGATCGCACTCAACCTGCAAACTTCTTTTTTGACACCACCCTTTGGGTTCTCGCTGTTTTATCTCAAAGCCGCTGCACCACCGGAAATTCGCATGCCACAAATCTATCGTGGCATCCTGCCCTTTGTGGGCATTCAACTGCTGGCACTGATGATGGTCATGCTGTTCCCACAGATCACACTGTGGCTGCCTGATGTGATGGATACGATGCAGGGTTTTTAGCCACGGCCACAAACTACCCCGCAGCAAGCTATCTCGCTAACGTTCGACTTTCGCTACATAAAAGCGGGGTGTCAATACCATTACGTCACTCCGGCGAAGGCCGGAGCCCAGAGGGCTCACCAAAAGTAGGCGCTTTTAGGCGATCTAAGTAGTAGGGAATAATTATTTTAACAAAATTTTCGCCGGTTATTTTTCGACCGTCAAGGCGCTACGAAGAGGAGCATAGTGAGCTATGTGACCGTAGTAGTAACGCAAACGGACGGAAAATAGACAAGAAAATGTTAAAATAATTATGCTCTACTGCTGATGGATTCCGGCTAAAAACAGGCCGGAATGACGGCATTCACAGCAAGCAATTAAAGTTTTTACTCTGGCTGCCATGCTCCGTGTCACTGCCATTAAGTTAAGGCCAAATTTCTGTTTGTTGTAGGTT
>Ga0256839_1005910_pt1 | contig 11050 bp, 12 predicted proteins | sample 354166metaG_FD_185968 | JGI IMG/M metagenome (GOLD analysis project Ga0256839, IMG submission 185968) | Hydrothermal vent microbial communities from Mid Atlantic Ridge, Atlantic Ocean - 354-166 | ecosystem: Environmental > Aquatic > Marine > Hydrothermal vents | place: Atlantic Ocean: Mid... | reverse complement strand
GACCGCAATGTCTTTAGGTGCTGACACATTAAGTAATACATACAAAAAAACATTAGATAATAACAAGAACCCTGCTAGCCAATTGATTGATATTGCCATCAAATTTGAATATTTCAATAACCTACCTTATTCAGAAATAAAGGATTTAAATAAAAACGTTAAAGATGATAGTTTCCCAATATTATTACTTAAAATTTTCACCTTAGAACACTTATATAAATTCAATAAAAACGTAAGTGATAAGGATAGGTTATGTGCATTAGTGGGGATTTCTGAAGCAAGCAAGACAAATGTGCTATTAAACAAGAAAATAGAAAAATAACATTGTCTGAATAGTCAAGATTACATAAGATATCTTTGGGTTTTCACTATTGTTATCTAGATATTCAACTTTTCAAATATCAGAAATAATCGCTAACTATTCAAAATATAGGCAAAATAGGTGCAAGAGTTGCAAAAAAAACAGTCACTTAAACCAAATTCTATTGAGCAATAAAATCACAAGCTGGTCAAGGGTCAATTCATGGCCCGTATAGAAATAAACGGTGGCGAGCATTTGGATATAACGGTCGATCTCGCGGTTGTATTTACTGCGCTTTTCATTTTCGTCAAAGAAGATAAAAACCAGTAAATCATCATCATGTTTGATGAGGGCTTTGGTATCAATATGCGGGTTCATTTGTTTCACCTCTTCAAAAAAGAAAATCAGATGACGCTATAGAAACGGGCGGGGCCGCCTGTTGGCGTCACAAAAGATTATAAAAGAAAAGCTGGTGATCCCGACGCGATTCGAACGCGTGACCCCCAGATTAGGAATCTGGTGCTCTATCCTGCTGAGCTACGGGACCATCAAAAAAAATCGCTTATAGCATAGTGTTTTTTTTATATCAATCATGGCTGAAGGTGAATGCCAGAGACAGGATTGCTTCGGTTGATTATAAATTAAATCCGCTTTAAGGTGACATAACATAAAATAAACAAGCAGGAACCTATCATGAAAACACGCGCGGCAGTGGCGTTTAAGGCCGGGGAGCCTTTGAGCATTGAAAATGTTGACCTCGAAGGACCGCGCGCCGGCGAGGTGCTGGTGGAGCTGAAAGCCACGGGCATTTGCCATACGGACGCCTTTACCCTGTCCGGAGATGACCCCGAGGGCGCATTTCCGGCCATATTGGGCCATGAAGGCGCCGGCGTGGTGGTTGAGGTCGGCGCAGGAGTTAAATCCTTGAAAACCGGTGATCATGTGATCCCGCTTTATACACCGGAATGCCGCGAATGTGATTATTGCCTGAACCCCAAAACAAATTTATGCCAATGCATTCGGGAAACGCAAGGGGCAGGGGTCATGCCCGATGGCTCGAGCCGTTTTTCTCTGGATGGCACACCGATCCTGCATTATATGGGATGCTCGACTTTTTCCAATCATACGGTTCTGCCGGAAATTGCGCTGGCTAAAATCCGAAAGGACGCGCCTTTTGACAAGGTGTGCTATATCGGCTGCGGGGTCACCACCGGGGTCGGGGCGGTCGCTTTCGAAGCCCGCGTGGAGCCGGGCAGCAATGTGGTGGTTTTTGGTCTTGGCGGCATTGGCCTTAATGTTATTCAGGGCGCCCGTATGGTCGGTGCCAATAAAATCATCGGCATTGATATCAATGAAAGCAAGGTTGCCATGGCCAGAAAATTTGGCATGACAGATTTTATCAATCCCCAAAAGACACCCGAGCTGATTGAGGCCATTCTGGATTTGACGGGCGGCGGGGCGGATTACAGTTTTGAATGTATTGGTAATGTGAATACCATGCGACAGGCCCTTGAATGTTGCCATAAAGGCTGGGGCGAAAGCATCATTATCGGCGTTGCCGGCGCGGGACAGGAAATTTCTACGCGCCCTTTTCAGCTGGTCACGGGGCGGGTCTGGCGGGGGTCCGCCTTTGGCGGCGCGCGCGGGCGTACGGACGTGCCGAAAATTGTTGACTGGTATATGGACGGCAAGATCAATATTGATGACCTGATCACCCACACCATGCCCCTTGATGACATTAACAGGGCCTTTGATCTGATGCACAGCGGGGACAGCATCCGCAGTGTGGTGCTTTATTAGGGCAATGGCGTCATAACGGGGTAAAAGGGGTTTGTTTTTAAATGATCACACCAGAGCTTATCCTGTCACTTGGCAATATCTTGCCATTCAACAGGATGACAGGAGAATAAGGAGGCCATCACATGTATCAGTCATTACCAGATCGCTTATGCCGCCGCATCACAGCAGAAGAAATCGTGGCCTATGAAGAAAACGGCGCGCATGTTCTGCGCGGGGTGTTGCCCATGGAATGGATTGAGGTGATGCGGGAGGCCGTAGAGCGTATATTGAATAATCCGGGCGCTGCCGCGCTGGAATATACCCCCAAGGGAAACACAGGCCGCTATTACGGGGATTTTTTTATTTGGCGCAGGGACCCCGCCTTCAAGGCCTTCATGAGGGACTCGCCCATGCCCGAAATCGCGGCTCAGGTCATGGATTCCCAATGTTTAAACTTTTTTTATGATCAGCTTCTGGTGAAAGAGCCCAATACGGCAGAGCCAACCCCCTGGCATCAGGATTTATCCTATTGGCCCGTGCGGGGCCGTCAGGTTATCTCCGTCTGGGTGCCTTTTGATCCGGCCAATGAGGAAAGCGGGGTGGTGGTCTATGTGAAGGGGGCTCATAAATGGGGCAAGCTTTATGCCCCCCATAGTTTTGGCGGCAAAACGGGTTTTGCGGATATATATGCCAAAGCCGGATTAGAGGAACTGCCCGATATAGAAGCCGAAAGAGACAGGCATGAAATCCTCAGCTGGGAAATGCTGCCGGGGGATGTTTTAATTCACCACCCCTTAACGCTGCATTATGCCTCGGGCAATAAATCACCAACAGGACGGCGGCGGGGACTGGCCCTGCGTTATTTGGGCGATGATGCAACATTCGATAGCCGTCCGGGTACCTTTCTGGAAAATAAAAAAGTTATGGATACGATCCCTGATATCACTCTTGCCGACGGGGAAAGATTCTCCGGTGATTTATTCCCCCGTGTCTGGCCGCGATAAAAAATACGATTAATTCGGGATTTATCCGGAATGCTTGAACAGATGGGATTGGTCATATACAAAGGGATAGTAAATATTCCTCAGAGATAATATATGATGAGATCACATACTCCAATCACCATTCTTTTCGGGGCAGTGGTTTTTTTATTGATCACTTTGGGCTATGCGCCGGACGTTTTGGCGCACGGTGTGACAGAAGGCGATAAAGGCTATATTCAGGAAAGTTCCGGCGTCCTGATCATGCCGTTCATTTATCTGGGCGCGAAGCATATGATGACGGGCTATGATCATTTGCTGTTTCTCTTCGGGGTTATTTTCTTTCTCTATCGCCTTAAAGACATTGGTCTTTATGTGACGTTATTTGCTGTGGGGCATATCATAACCCTGCTGGCCGGCACATTGATGCAGATCAGCATCAACGCCTATTTGATTGATGCCATTATCGGATTTTCCATTGTCTATAAGGCGCTTGATAATCTGGGCGCATTTCAACGCTGGTTCGGCTATCAGCCGGACACCAAAACAGCCACATTGATTTTTGGATTATTCCACGGCCTTGGTCTTGCGACGAAGATTCTGGAATATAATGTCGCGGAAGATGGGTTGGTGCCTAATCTCATCGCCTTTAATGTGGGGGTGGAGATCGGGCAAATTCTAGCCCTTGCCGTGATTCTGATTGCCATGGGGTTCTGGCGGCGATCTAAAGGATTTCTGAACCATGCCTATACGGCGAATGTGATTTTGATGGCCAGTGGTTTTTTGCTGGTCGGCTATCAAATGACCGGCTATTTTGCTTCATCATAATTCTCAGGAATAAACATCATGCATAACGTAAATATCCCTTCCGCATTAGAGCTGCCGTCAACAGGAAAGCTCATCAAATCAACGATTGCGGCTGCCGTAGCCGCCGGCGTTATACTGGTCAGCGTTGTTATGCCGGCCGAATATGGCATTGACCCGACGGGCATGGGAAAGATTCTGGGCTTGCAAAAAATGGGTGAAATAAAAACGGCGCTAGCGAGGGAGGCCGCAGCGGAATTAGCAAAAGAAACCACGCTAAGCGATAAGCCTGCCATCACTGCAGAAATTATTTCGGCGGGCGCTATCCTGACCCACGAAATGACGGTGAGTCTGGCCGTTAATGAAAGCACCGAGATTAAACTTAAAATGAATAAGGACGGTCAAGTCCGCTATTCCTGGGCGACTGATCAGGGGGCCGTCTTTTTTGACAAGCATGCAGATTCTGCGGATATTGATTATCATATTTACAATAAAGGCACGGATCAAAAAAAAGAGGGTACTCTTATGGCCGCCTTTGACGGAAGCCACGGCTGGTATTGGAAAAACCGCACGGCAGAGCCCATGATCATCACTTTGAAAACCACCGGCGAATATTTCACTATTCAGGAGATGAATTAATCATAAACTAAGCTATGCCCAGAATTTTATGGGTTTGCAGGCTAAGGCGCCATTTGGGGTGAACGCGGCAATATTGAACGGCGGCTTTGGTGTGGTCTTTGCCCTTTTCATCAAGGGGCTGAAGGTAGAAATTCTTGAAATCCAGATGGGCGACATCTTCGGGCCATATGGTTTTTTGCGGGTAGACCAGTTTTAATTCATCGCCCGTGATCTGCACCAGCTTATCCAGATTTTTCGGACTGACGCAGATCCAGTCTAGCTCGGACGGGCAGGGCAGGCTGCCGTTGGTTTCGACCGCGACCTCAAAACCTGCGGCTTGAAAGGCTTTTATCAGGGGGGGATCTAGCTGCATTAACGGCTCACCACCGGTACAAACGATAAAGGGGGAACCCCCGGGATCATCAGTGTTATCATCCCAGATTTTGCGGGCCGCCCCGGCCAAATCTTCGGGTTTTTTGAATTTCCCGCCGCCTGTTCCGTCCGTGCCGATAAAGTCGGTATCACAAAAGCTGCAATCGGCAGCGGCGCGGTCTTTTTCAAGGCCCGACCAGAAATTACAGCCGGAAAAACGGCAAAATACCGCCGCGCGGCCCGTATGGCGGCCTTCGCCTTGCAAGGTATAGAATATTTCTTTGACACTATAGGTCATTGATAAGCAACAGGATCAGTATGCCCAGCCTCCCGAAAGCCTTTTAGCCGCAGATGGCAGGCATCGCACTGGCCGCAGGATAGGCCATTTTCATCCGGGTCATAGCAGCTGGTGGTCAGGCTGTAATCAACGCCAAGTTCCAAACCTTTGCGCACAATATCTGCCTTGGTCATGTCGATCAGCGGGGTATGAATTTTAAGTCTGCTATCGCCCTCAACCCCGCTTTTGGTGGCAAGGTTGGCCATGATTTCATAGGCTTTGATATATTCCGGCCGGCAATCGGGATAGCCGCTAAAATCCAGAGCATTCACCCCGATAAAAATGTCGCTTGCCCCTTGGGTCTCGGCAAAGGCCAGAGCAAAAGACAGAAATATGGTATTGCGGGCAGGAACATATGTCACAGGGATGTCCCCGGGAATATCATTGGGAGTATCACTGGTTATGTTTTTGGGCACGTCAATATCAGCGGTCAGCGCCGATCCGCCAAATATACGCAGGTCAATCTTTGCCGTGACATGATGTGTCAGGCCCATAACCTTGGCCACCCGCGCGGCGGCTTTAAGTTCTATCGTATGGCGTTGGCCGTAATCAAAGCTTAAGCCTACAACATCAAATCCTTGTGCTTTGGCTATGGCCGCGCAGGTTGTGGAATCAAGGCCGCCGCTGAGCAGCAGGACAGCTTTTTTATTCTGGGTCATATTTGTCTTATCTTCTTTAAATTTATATTTATGCTGCACATAAGGAAACATGTATTTATGCTTCACATAACGCAAAAATAAGTCTAGTACCAGATTCTATTGTGAAACAGCGTTATTTTAGGGAGATTCCCATGCCTTTGTCAAAAGCTGCCGCCCGAAAGCCCCTGCATACCCGTTCTATCACCTGCGATGGTTATGAGCGCGAAGACGGCCTGTGGGATATCGAGGCCCGCATGGAAGACATCAAGCATTACGCCTTTGACAATAAATTCAGGGGCAAGGTGGATGCGGGCGTGCCGCTACACGAGATGTATTTGCGCCTGATCCTGAATGATGACCTTATGGTACAAGATGTGGAGGCCCAAATGGATCATGTTCCCTTTATGGGCTGTTCTGATATTGCGGTCGATTACCGCAAACTAATCGGGGTTAAAATCGGTGTCGGTTGGCGCCGCGCCATCAAGACGCGCCTTGGCGGCACGTTGGGCTGCACGCATTTAACGGAATTACTTCCCGTCATGGCAACCGTTGCCATTCAAACCATAATGCCCGTTATTATGAAGCGCCGCAGGGAAAAGGATGCCAAAAAAACCCGCCCGCCAATGCTGGATAGTTGCCATAGCTGGGCCTCGGACGGCCCCAATGTGAAGGAATTTGCCCCGGACTTCTATACTGGAGATTAGGGGGTGTCTTTATCATCTTTATGGGGAATTTTATGGGCATCCAGATGATCTTTCAGGGCCGTTATTTCTTTTTTGATGAGGCGTTTAGCCGGTTTTTTCTGGCCAAATCGGACGCGATTTTCATCGGCCTGTTTTTCCTGTTTTCTTTTGGCGATTTTTTTTCCGGCTCTATTGAAATTAATGATGTTGGTCATCCTGATGTCCTTTAATCTGTTGCCAGCATAGCACATATCATCAGTGATGAGATGAATTATAATTTTACGCCTGTGAAAAAACCTGATAAGAACAAAAGGGAAACTGTTAGCAGAAAATATTTATGGATCATATGAAAACAGAAGGCGGTATTGCCTTTAAATTACAATCGGATTTTGAGCCCTCAGGTGACCAGCCCCAGGCCATTGAAAAGCTTGTGGCGGGCATTACGCAAGGGCTTGCGGATCAGGTGTTGCTGGGGGTCACGGGCTCGGGCAAAACATATACCATGGCAAAGGTTATTGAGCATACCCAAAGACCGGCCCTGATTATGGCCCATAATAAAACGCTGGCGGCGCAGCTCTATAGTGAGATGAAATCATTCTTTCCGGATAATGCGGTGGAATATTTTGTGTCTTATTATGACTATTATCAGCCAGAGGCTTATGTGCCGCGTTCTGATACCTATATCGAAAAAGACGCCAGTATCAACGAACAGATTGACCGTATGCGCCATGCCGCGACAAGGGCGGTTTTTGAGCGGGATGACGTGATCATCATTGCCAGCGTCTCTTGCATCTATGGTATGGGCTCGCCGGAGACCTATCTTGAAATGACCATTCCCTTTGAGGTGGGCATGATGATAGACCAACGGGAACTCCTGCGCCGCATGGTTGAATTGCACTATAAGCGCAACGACAATTTCTTTCAGCGCGGAACATTTCGGGTGCGCGGCGATGTGATAGAGGTTTTTCCCGCCAGTTACGAGGATCAGGCCGTCCGGCTGAATTTCTTTGGGGATGAGCTGGAAGCGATCATTATGTTTGACCCGCTCACCGGCGAGAAAATGCATAATGTGACCCAGACAAAACTTTATGCCAACAGCCATTATGTCACCCCGGGCCCCACATTACAGCAGGCGCAGAAAACCATCAGGGCGGAACTCAACTGGCGGCTTGCCGAAATGAATGAACAGGGCAAGATACTGGAGGCCGCAAGGCTCGAACAACGGACCAAACTTGATCTGGAAATGATGGCGGCCACGGGCGGCTGTTCGGGTATCGAAAATTATTCGCGCCATTTGACAGGACGGGAAGTGGGCATAAATCCACCGACTTTATTTGAATATCTGCCGGATAATATGCTGTTGTTTGTTGATGAAAGCCATGTGAGCGTGCCGCAGATCGGGGCCATGAGCAAAGGCGATTATGCCCGTAAAAGCACCCTGTCGGATTTTGGCTTCCGCCTGCCGTCCTGCATCGACAATCGTCCGTTGAAATTTGAAGAATGGGACAGGCTGCGCCCGCAAAGCGTCTATGTCTCGGCCACCCCCGGCAAATGGGAGATGGCCCAGACGGGCGGGGAAATTGTCGAACAGGTGATCCGGCCCACAGGATTGATTGATCCGCCCTGCGAGATTAAACCGGTGGAGACACAGGTTGATGATTTATTTCATGAGGCCCAGAAAACCATCGCGCAGGGCTACCGCGTTCTGGTGACCACTTTGACCAAACGCATGTCGGAGGATTTGACCGAATATCTTCATGAAAATGGTTTGAAAGTTCGTTATTTACATTCTGATATTGATACATTGGAGCGCATTGAGATTATTCGGGATTTACGTCTTGGCACCTTCGATATTCTGGTGGGCATTAATCTGCTGCGCGAAGGGTTGGATATTCCGGAATGCGGCCTTGTGACCATATTGGATGCGGATAAAGAGGGGTTTTTGCGCTCTGAAACTTCCCTGATACAGACCATCGGGCGGGCCGCGCGAAATGTGGATGGCAGAGTGATTCTCTATGCCGATAAAATCACCCGCAGCATGCAGGCCGCGCTGGACGAGACGGGCAGGCGGCGCGAAAAACAGGTGGCCTATAATCTGGAACATGGCATTACCCCTGAAAGCATTAAAAAATCCATCGGCGATATTATTCAGGGCGTGGCCGAGGGCGATCATGTGCTTGTGCCGCTGGATGTCGAGGGTAACCATATGGTCGGCCATAATCTGAAGGCCTATATCGCAGATCTTGAAAAAGACATGCTCGAAGCCGCCGGAAATCTTGAGTTTGAGGAGGCTGCGAGGTTGCGCGACGAGGTTAAACGGCTGGAAGACCATGAACTTGGCATCACGGCCCAGCATCCCTCCAATAATTCTGGGGGAGGCAAGCATCTTTCCAAGGGCCGGTCAACGGCCGGCAAAGGCGGCACCCGACAATACCGCCGCAAGAGCAATAAGCCTTCTGCCAAAAATTTTTAAACTTTCAGATTGATTTAAAAACCGCCAAGCCTTATAGCTTCGGCAGTGGTTTTTGACTATATTGCCGGAATGTGGCGCAGCATGGTAGCGCACTTCGCTGGGGGTGAAGGGGTCGCAGGTTCAAATCCTGTCATTCCGACCAAATTAAAGCCTGCTATTCCAATGGATTAGCAGGCTTTTCTTGTTTGATTTATGAGTATTTTTTTCTTAAATTACGGGCATGGTTTTGGCATAGGCACCATTTGCATAGAGCAGCGGCGCGATGTCATCAATATATCGCAGGTCGGTTACAATACCCATAAATATGCCATGTGTGCCAAATGTGACTGTTTTTTCCAATCTGGCAAACAGGTTTGCCTGCGCATTTTCAAGATGGGGCGGCCCGTCCTTTGTCACCCAGTCCTTATGGGTGAATTGATTGTTACCCTTCCCCGGATTGCTGAAATCATTGGAAATTGACTGCTGGCTATGATGTAAAATATTGATACAAAAACTTTCACTGTTTGACATTACCTCATAGAATTTAGAGTTTTGATGGACGCAAACCAGCATGGAAACTGGCTCAAAGCTCACGCAGGTGACAGAGGTCGCCGTCATGCCAAGTTGAATGCCCTCATATTCTGCCGTGATGATGCTCACCGTTGAGGCAATGCGGCGCATGGCTTGACGGAAGTCTTCTTGCATATCTGCTTCATTCTTTTGCACAAATCTGCCTTTTCGTTACGGTTTGGCTATATTTTTTAAATATTCTGATGCCGCGTCCGCGTCCATGAACCAGGGGAAAAAATCACGGGGATCATTAAAGCCATCGACTATTTTTTGTGCTGTTTCAGGATGTTGCCCGGCGGCCCCCAATATTTGTAAAACGTGATCCTGGGGCGGTAACAGAAAGGCATTGGTCCATTCCACGACATATTTTGCATAGGCCCAGAATTCATCGAAGGTTTTCTGCATCCATGCTTCGTCAAAATCTTTGTCGGCGTGATTTATAATACTGTCAAAATATATTTTTGTAGATTTTGTCGCATTATTTGATCCCTGACCGGTGATGGGGTCATTGAGACAGATACTGTCGGCAATACCAAGAATAATTTGTCCGGAAGGAAGCCGGCCAACGGGCTTGCGTATGGTGGGCGGAAATCTTCCGGCCAATATACCATTGTCATCGGTCAATTCAATTTCCGTGCAGCGCTCGGCTTCCCATGGCAGATGCTTTTCAAGAATATTTTTGCTCATCTCCAGATGTTGCTCGGGAGAGGAAACCCCGCCCCAGCAATCCATTTCCCCGCCCGGAATACCTTCAAAAACCATGATGTCACACGGCCCGCTTGTGGTGAGGGCGGGAAAGCTGAAATATTCGCCAACGCCCGGGATAATATTGAAGCCGACGGTGCTATATTCTGGCCGCGCCGTCATGTTTCTGACGTAGGTTAGGCCAAGAGCGCGCATGGGTTTGTCAAAGGCGCTTTTTTCAGCATCTCTTTCAAACATCCTGCCAATATCACCCTTTCCCGAAGCAACCATAACCAGATCACATTCTGCTGCGATTATCTCCAGACTATCAATTGTCACTTCATCAATGACAAGTTTCCCGCCAAGCCGCTCAAATTCATTCATCCATACGGGCATTTTTACCCTTTGGTCTACGGAATTGGCGTGGCCGGTTGTTAAGCGCGCCGCCCAGTCAATAGCCTTTGTCCCATCGGGGGCCGCGACCGTCAGAGAGATGCCGTCTATGGTGGGGCATTCGTCCTCCCAGAAGTCAGTGCCGAAATCCCGTTCTATATCCAGCGCCGCGCCGAACATGGCCTGAGAGGAAAGAATCCCGCCATTATATATTTCATCTCCGGTTCTATTGGTGATGATGGTCACGTCGTAATCTTTTTTCCTGAGGCCTATGCCCATTAAAAGTCCGGATTGTCCCGCACCGATTATTGTAATCTTACGCATAAAAAACTCCTAGTTTGCTAAATTGCCGAGGGCATCTGTTTGTTGTTCGGGGCCAAGGGCGGTATAGCCGCCGTCAACGGGTAAATCCGTACCCGTAATGAAACTTGCATGGTCA
>Ga0256839_1005909_pt1 | contig 11052 bp, 9 predicted proteins | sample 354166metaG_FD_185968 | JGI IMG/M metagenome (GOLD analysis project Ga0256839, IMG submission 185968) | Hydrothermal vent microbial communities from Mid Atlantic Ridge, Atlantic Ocean - 354-166 | ecosystem: Environmental > Aquatic > Marine > Hydrothermal vents | place: Atlantic Ocean: Mid... | reverse complement strand
AACTCCGCTGCGTGTGAAAAAACGGTCCCCTCTCCCGCCGGGAGAGGGGCAGGGTGAGGGGGTCAATGGACACCGGGCAAGGACCGCACCCCGAATGGTGCGCCTGTGTCGCCGGCGTGCCCTGCGAACTTCTGTCCTCCGTCCTCCGTCCTCCGAATCAGCGCAGGACCAGGGTGACGTCGATGCGGCGGTTGAGCCGGCGGCCGGCGGCGGTGTTGTTGGGGGCGATGGGCTTCTCCGGGCCGTAGCCGATGGCGGTGACCCCCTCGCGCTTCACCGCACCGGTGTTGACCAGGTAGGCCGCCACCGCCTCGGCCCGGCGCTGGGACAGGACGCGGTTGTGGGCCAGGGACCCGGTGATGTCGGTGTGGCCCTCGATGAGCACCCGCCGCGCCCCCACCAGGCGGATGGCGTTCTGGAGCTTGGTGAGCAGGGGATAATGGGCCGGCAGCACGTAGGCCCTGCCCACCTCGAAGTTGAGGCCGCGCAGGCGGATGAGCAGGGCGTCGCCCTGGCGGAAGACCTCGGCCTCGCCCGGCTCGAACATGGTGAGCACGCGCGAGATGCGGGCCTCGCGCGCGGCCTTCGCTTCCTGCCGGGCCTGGACCTCGCCCAGCCGCTTGAGCTCCCCCTGCAGGTTGGCCAGCTCGGTGTTGACGAAGTCCTGCGCGTGGCGCATGGCCCTGGCCCGCTCGGCCAGCGCGGCGAAGCGCCGGTCCAGCGACTGGACCCGTTTTTCCGCCTCGGGCCCGATGACCTGGGTCTCCACCCGCAGGAGCTGCCGCTCCACCCACAGGATCCGGTCCTCCACCGGCTGGCGCCGCCAGGCCTTCACCTGCTGCAGCACCACCCCCACGTGGCGGGCCTTGCGCAGCACGTCCTCGGCCCGGGTGCGGGTCTCTTCGGAGTAGGGGTTGCGGGTGATGAAGGCGTCGGTGGCGGCCAGGGCATGGCGGGCCCGGGCCAGGGAGCGCGGTGCCAGCTTGCGCGCCCCGGCGGCGTCGGCGGCGCGGATGAGCCGGCGGGCCTCGCCCAGCAGGTGCTCCTTGATGGCCTTGAGTTCCACCTGCCGGTAGCCCCGTTCCACCGCCGGGGCGTCGGCCTTGGCCCCCGCCAGGTCGTCGTCCTCCACCGCGGAGGTCAGCGCGAGGAACCGCTCCTCCAGGGATTCCACCTCGCCCGGGTACAGCCTGGGGGCACCGGCCTTGAGTGCCGCGGCCCGGGCGCCGAAGACCGCGGCCAGCTCGCGCCGGGCCAGGGCGGCGAAGCGGCGCGCCTGTTCCAGCCGTGCCTCGCCGCGGGCGGCCGCGGCCAGGATGTCCTGCAAGGCCGCGTGACTCTTGAGCAGGGCCGCGGCCTCGGCGGCGCTGTCCTCGGCCTGGCGGTACCAGCCGGGGGAGAGCACGTGGACGTCCTCGGCCCGGGCCCGTTCCACCCCGGACTTGAGCCGCGCCACGGCCTCGGCCGGATCCTGGCTCAGGTCCACCCGGGCCGGGTCCACCCCGCCGGCGCAGGCGGCCGCCAGGAGGGCCGGCAGCACGGCTGCGAGGAACAGGGAGCCCGCTTGCCGCACTGCCGATCCCCTGCCCATGCTCAGGCCGGTTGCTCGTGGGGCTCGGCCAGCCAGGCCGCGGCCTCGTCGGGCCGGGTGAAGATGCGCACCGCCTCCGGCAGCACCAGGCCCGACCCCCGGAAGGCGTCGATGATGGCCTGCTCGAAGCTGCCGGCGACCACGAACGCCACCCGGTAGCCACGCCCGCGGCGCTCGCTGCGGCCGTGGATGTGGCGCACCAGGGCCTCCACCTCCCCGGGGCGCGGGCGCATCACCGCCTCGCGCAGGTCGCACAGCAGGTCCATGCCCGGCACGAAGTCGGGATGGGACACGAAGGCATCGAACGCCGCGCGGGCCTCGGCCAGGCCGAACTCCCCCCGGACGGTGAGGGTCACCCGTCCCGCCCGGGGATCCACTGCCACGGTATGGGCCATGTCTCCTCCCCGTCGCCGTACTCGCCCCACTGTGTCCGCGACTCTACGCCAGCCCGCCGCGGCGGGCAAATGCCGGCGTCATTCCTTGTGATAGATCTCACCCCCCGCGCGCCGGAATTCCTCGGCCTTTTCCTCGAGGCCCGCCTCCACGGCCACGGTGACGTCGCCGATGCCGCGGGCGGCGGCGTAGTCGCGCACCTCCTGGGTGATCTTCATGGAGCAGAAGTTGGGCCCGCACATGGAACAGAAATGGGCCACCTTGTGCGCCTCCTTGGGCAGGGTCTCGTCGTGGAACTCGCGCGCCCGCTCCGGGTCCAGCGACAGGTTGAACTGGTCTTCCCAGCGGAACTCGAACCGGGCCTTGGACAGGGCGTTGTCCCGCAGCTGCGCCCCCGGGTGGCCCTTGGCCAGGTCGGCGGCGTGGGCGGCGATCTTGTAGGCGATGATGCCGTCGCGCACGTCCTGCTTGTCGGGCAGGCCCAGGTGTTCCTTGGGCGTGACGTAGCACAGCATGGCCGTGCCGTACCAGCCGATGTTGGCGGCCCCGATGGCGGAGGTGATGTGGTCGTAGGCCGGGGCAATATCGGTCACCAGCGGACCGAGGGTATAGAACGGCGCCTCGAAGCAGTCGGCCAGCTCCTTGTCCACGTTCTCCTTGACCCGATGCAGGGGGATGTGGCCCGGGCCTTCGATCATCACCTGCACGTCGTGTTCCCAGGCGATCTTCGTCAGCTCGCCCAGGGTCTCCAGCTCGGCGAACTGGGCCCGGTCGTTGGCATCGGCGATGGAACCGGGGCGCAGGCCGTCGCCGAGGGAGAAGGCCACGTCGTAGGCCTTCATGATCTCGCAGATCTCCTCGAAGTGGGTGTAGAGGAAGTTCTCCCGGTGATGGGCCAGGCACCACTTGGCCATGATGGAACCGCCGCGGGAGACGATGCCGGTCACGCGCTCGGCCGTGAGCGGGACGTAGGCCAGGCGCACCCCGGCGTGGATGGTGAAGTAGTCCACCCCCTGCTCCGCCTGCTCGATGAGGGTGTCGCGGAAGATCTCCCAGGTGAGCTCCTCGGGCCGGCCGTCCACCTTCTCCAGGGCCTGGTAGATGGGCACGGTGCCGATGGGCATGGGCGCGTTGCGCAGGATCCACTCGCGGGTCTCGTGGATGTTCTTGCCGGTGGAGAGGTCCATCAGCGTGTCGCCGCCCCAGCGCGCCGACCACACCATTTTTTCCACTTCCTCGGCGATGCCGGAGGTCACCGCCGAGTTGCCGATGTTGGTGTTGATCTTCACCCGGAAGTTGCGCCCGATGATCATGGGTTCCAGCTCGGGGTGGTTGATGTTGGCCGGGATGATGGCGCGCCCGGCGGCCACCTCCCGGCGCACGAACTCCGGCGTGATCGCGTCCGGCAGCCGGGCACCGAAGGGCTGGCCCGGGTGCCGGCGCAGCAGTTTCTCGTAGCGCGGATCGGCGCGCAGCGCCTCCAGCCGGCAGTTCTCGCGAATGGCCACGTACTCCATCTCCGGCGTGACGATGCCGCGCCGGGCATAGTGCATCTGGGTCACGTTGCAGCCGGCCTTCGCCCGCCGCGGCCGGCGCACGTGGCCGAAGCGCAGGGTCTCCAGCGCCGGATCGGCCAGGCGCGCGCGGCCGTACTCGGAGCTGGGCCCGTCCAGCAGCTCGGTGTCGCCCCGCTCCACGATCCAGGCCTCGCGCAGGGCGGGCAGCCCCCGGGTGAGGTCGATCCCGGCCTCCGGGTCGGTGTACGGGCCGGAGGTGTCGTAGACCGGAATGGGCGGATTCTCCTCGGCCCCCCGGGCCGTGGGCGTGGGAGACTGCATGATCTCGCGCATGCCCACGCGCAGGTCGGGGCGCGAGCCCTGCACGTAGATCTTGCGCGAGTTGGGAAACGGCCGCGTCGCCTCTTCCGACAGGGTCGCGGCGCGGGTGGTGAAATCCTCGGGTCTGGCGCTCATGGTGGTCACCGTCTGTGGCGACGGCCGCACGCAGCGCGGGTGGGCATCCTTGAGGCGTGGTGTCGCAAGGTGGCTTCCCTCCGCCGGTGCTAGCCGGTTCAGGTTCGAGGGGTACGGTCTCAGCCCGCCGCGCCGCCGTGCCCGGCCCGCGGGGGCGCCCCCAGCCGAGGGCCCACGTTATAGAATAAGGGGCCCGCGCGCAAGGCCCGCCCCGCCGGTTCCTTGCCAGTGCGGAGGCGAGCGCGTAGGCTTGGCACCTGCCCGCCGGGGCCCCGGACCCGGCCCGGGGCGCCGTCCGTGGCACCGGCGGTGGAACCCGTAACCAACGCAAGGGTATGGCGAACATGATGGACGTCAATCTGGAACAGGCCCGATTCAACATGATCGAGCAGCAGATCCGCCCCTGGGAGGTGCTGGACCAGGGGGTGCTGGACCTGCTCATGCGGGTGCCGCGGGAGGACTTCGTGCCGCCGCGCTACCGCAACCTGGCCTTTGCCGACATGAACATTCCCATCGGCCACGACCAGGTGATGATGGCGCCCAAGGTGGAGGCCCGCCTGCTCCAGGCCCTGGACGTGCAGCCGGACGACGTGGTGCTGGAAGTGGGCACCGGCTCGGGCTATCTCACCGCCCTCCTGGCCCACCTGGGCCGCCACGTGTACTCGGTGGAGATCTTCGAAGACCTGTCCGCTGCCGCCGGCGAGCGGCTGGCGGCCCACGGCCTGGACAACGTGACCCTGGACACCGGCGACGCCGCCCGCGGCTGGTCGCGGCACGGCCCCTACGACGTCATCGTCCTCACCGGCTCCGTGCCCGTGCTGGAAGAAACCTGGAAGCGGGACCTGGCCCCGGATGGGCGGCTGTTCGCCATCGTGGGCGAGCCGCCGGTGATGAACGCCCGCCTGGTCACCCGGGTGGCGGAGAACGAGTGGGCCAGCGAGGACCTGTTCGAGACCCTGCTGCCCCCGCTGGTCAACGCGCCCCGGCCGCAGCGCTTCGTCCTCTGACATCCGCTGCTCCATGCGCCGCTTCCATCCCCGCGACCTGGCCGCGCGGCTGGCCTCCGCCGACCCGCCCCTGCTCCTGGACGTGCGCGAGCCGTGGGAATTCGAGCGCTGCCGCATCGCGGGCTCACGCCTGGTGCCCATGCGCCGGGTGCCCGAGGTGGCGCCGCAACTGGACCCCGAGGCCGAGGTGGTGGTCATCTGCCACCACGGCATCCGCAGCCGTCAGGTGGCCCTGTACCTGGAACGGTTGGGGTTCGCCAACGTGATCAACCTGGAAGGGGGGGTGGAAGCCTGGGCCCGCGAGGTGGACCCGGCCATGCCCCGCTACTGACTTCGCCCGTGAACCCGGCGGTGACCTCCGCTCATCAAGGATGCCGTAGAAAATGACCCGTTTCGCCTTCATCGCCACCGCCATGCTGCTGGCCATGCCGGTCGCCGCGCAGGACCTGCGCCAGGTGTACGACCTGGCGCTGGAGGCCGACCCCGTGTTCCGCGCCGCCGAGGCCCGCCGGCGGGCGGCCCTGGAGAGCCGCCCCGAGGCGCTGGCCGGACTCCTCCCCAGCCTGACCCTGTCGGGCCAGCGCAGCGAGGCCACCCAGAAAATCATCGCCAGTCCTTTCTCCGCCCCCGGCCGGCGTGACTTCAGCGACACCACGCTGGCCCTGAGCCTGAGCCAGCCCCTGTTCCGCCGCGACCGCATCATCCTCCTGCGCCAGGCGGGGGCCCGCGTCGCCCAGGCCGAGTTCGAGTACCAGCAGGTGCACCAGGAACTGCTGCTGCGGGTGGCCCAGGCCTACTTCGACGTGCTGGCGGCCATCGACAACCTGAGCTTTGCCGAGGCGGAGAAGAAGGCCATCGGCCAGCAGCTCAACCAGACCCGCCAGCGCTTCAACGTGGGGCTGACCGCCATCACCGACGTGCACGAGGCCCAGGCCCGCCACGACCAGGCGGTGGCACGCGCCATCGAGGCCCGCAACGGCCTGGCGGTGGCGCGCGAGTCCCTGCGCGCCATCATCGGCCGCCTGCCCAAGACCCTGGCCCGGCTGGCCCCCGACATGCCCCTGGTGCGGCCCGACCCCGAGGACGAGGAGGCCTGGGTCCGGCAGGCCCTGGAACAGAACCTGGCCCTGCTGGCGGCCCAGCAGGCAGTGGAAGTGGCGCGCCAGGAGGTGGCCCGGGCGGGGGCCGGCCACTGGCCCTCGGTGGACCTGGTGGCCAGCCACCAGTACAGCGACCGGGGCGGGATTTTCGCCTTCGAGGCCACGGACACCGCCGTGGGCATCCAGTTCAGCTTGTCCCTCTACCAGGGGGGCGGGGTGAGCGCGGCGGCCCGCCGGGCGGCCCATGAATACGACGCCGCGCTCCAGAACCTGGAGCAGGTGCGCCGGGCCACCGAGCAGGGTGCCCGCAGCGCCTTTCTCACCGTGCTGGCCGACATCAGCCGGGTCAAGGCCCTGAAGCAGGTGCTCAAGTCCACGGAAACGGCCCTGGAGGCCACCGAGGCCGGCTTCGAGGTGGGGACCCGCACCGCGGTGGATGTCCTCAATGCCCGGCGGGAGCTGTACCGGGCCCGCAGCGAGTACGCCGCCGCCCGTTACCGCTACCTGCTGCAGACCCTCAAGCTCAAGCAGGCCGCGGGCATCCTGGCGGAGGCCGACCTGGACCGCATCAACGCGTGGCTCAAGTAAATATTAAGGGGGCTGGGGGCTGGGGGCCAGGATTTGATCCCCCTCACCCCGGCCCCTCCCCACGGGGAGAGGGCGACGGAAGAATCCGCCGGGGCATGAATCGTCCCGCCATATGCGGAAAGACAGTTCCCTCTCCCTCCGGGAGAGGGCCAGGGTGAGGGGATAAATGGATACCGGGCAACCACCGCTCCCCAGACGGTGCGTTTGCTTCGCAAACACACCCTACGTGCTCCTCCCCCGGGGAGAGGGGACGGCAGAACCGGCCGGGGCATCGCAGCTCCGCCGCGTGCGAAAAGACAGTTCCCTCTCCCTCCGGGAGAGGGCCAGGGTGAGGGGAAAGAAACAGGTTCCGCGGAGCGGGGTTCAATCCCCGGAGCGCCGGGACCAGCGAGGAAGCAGTGAACAGCAAGCAACCCCATCAAGCCTTTTCGACCCGCGGGGCATGCATACCCGCCGATGCGAACTCTGTGAAGCCGTCGAGGAAGAAATCCGACTCCGATGACCGGGAACCCTTCAGCCCCTGACGCGCAGGCGTTGCCGCTGTGCGATGCCGCCGCCGGCCAGCTCGTCGTCATCGACGTGCAGGAGAAGCTGCTGGCCGCCATGCCCGAGGCGGTGGCGGAACAGGTGGTGCGCAACATCGCCCTGCTGGCCGACGCCGCCGCCCAGCTCCAGATCCCGGTCCTGCGCACCGAGCAGTACCCCAGGGGGCTGGGCCCCACCGTGGCCGAGCTGGACCGGCGCCTGCCGCCGCCGGCGGCCACCAAGACCCGCTTCGCCTGCTGCGGCGAGCCGGGGTTCGACGCCGCGCTGATCCGGCCCCAGGTGATCCTCGCCGGCGTGGAGACCCACGTCTGCGTGCTGCAGACCGCCGCCGGCCTGCTGGCGGCAGGGCGCCAGGTGTTCGTGGTCGCCGACGCCGCCTGCTCGCGGCGCAAGGCCGACCACCGCAATGCCCTGGCCCGCATGGCGGCGGCCGGGGCCCACGTCACCTGCACCGAGTCGGTCCTGTTCGAGTGGTTGCGCGATGCCGCCCACCCGCGGTTCAAGGACATCAGCCGGCGCCTGCGCTGAGGCGCCCGGACCGTGAGCGATTCCACCCCCTTTCCCTGGCACCGTTACCTGGCCCCCCGCCACTGGCCCACCTGGCTGGGCCTGGGCCTGCTGCGCGCCTGGGGCGCCCTGCCCTACCCCCTGCTGCTGGGCGTGGGCCGGGCCCTGGGCACCCTGGGCTGGTGGCTGGCGCCCGCGCGCCGGCGCGTGGCCCGCACCAACCTGAGGCTGGTCTTCCCGGAGCTGCCGGAGCGGGAGATCCGCCGCCTGGCCCGGCGCGCCTTCGTCAACGCCGCCACCGCCCTGGGCGAGTCGGCCCTGGCCTGGTGGGGGGCCGAGTCCCGGCTGGCGCGGCTGGACCACTTCGAGGGCGGCGAACACCTGGAGCGGGCCCTGGCCCAGGGCCGCGGCGTGCTGCTCCTGGGCGGCCACTACACCACGCTGGAGATGAGCGGGCGGCTGCTGGCCCGCCACTGCGACCGGATCCACCCCACCTACAAGCCGGCCCACAGCCCCCTGTTCGAGGCGGTCATGAGCCGGGCCCGGCGCCGCATGATGGCCGGGCTCATCCCCAGCCGCGACATGCGCGTCCTCCTGCGCCGCCTGCGCGAGAACCAGGTGGTGTGGTACGCGCCGGACCAGGACTTCGGCCTCGCCCAGTCGGTGATGGCCCCGTTCATGGGCGTACCCGCGGCCACCCTCACCCTCACCGCGCGCCTGGCCGCCCGCTCCGGGGCGCCGGTGCTGCCCCTCTACAGCGAGCGCCTGCCCGGGACCCGCGGCTACCTGGTGCGCATCGGCCCGCCGCTGGACAACTTCCCCTCCGGCGACGACGCGGCCGACGCCGCGGCGGTGAACCGGGCCATCGAGGCGCAGGTACGGCGCACGCCCGACCAGTACCTGTGGGGCCACCGCCGCTTCAAGACCCGGCCCCGGGGCGAGGCCGAGTTCTACCCCCCGCGGCGCGACTCCCGCCTCAAGCGCTACAGCCTGGCCCTGGCCGCCGCCGCCCTGCCCCTGGCCGCCCTCACCGCCTGGCAGGCGCTGCGCGCCCGCAGCCCGGGCTACCTGCCGGCGCGCCTGGGCCTGGCGCGCCCGCCGGCCCCGCCCTGCGACGTTTGGCTCCACGCCGCCTCGGTGGGCGAAGTCAACGCGGTCCGGCCGCTGGTGGAGGAGCTGCTGCGGCGCCACCCGGCGCTCCACGTGGTGCTCACCACCGCCACCCCCAGCGGGCGCGAGCGGGCCCGCGCGGTGCTGCCGGCGGCGGTGCGCACGGCCTGGCTGCCGCTGGACTACAACCCGGCCGTGCGCCGGTTCGTGGACACCCTGCGCCCCCGCTGCCTGCTGGTGGTGGAAACCGAGATCTGGCCCAACCTGTTCCTCCACTGCCGCTGGCGCGGCGTGCCCGTGGTGGTGGTCAACGGCCGCCTGTCGCCGCGCTCCCTGGCGGCCCCGCGCTTCGTGCGCCTGCTGCTGGCCCGGGCCCTGGAAGCGGTCTACGCGGTGCTGGCCCGCTCGGAGGCCGACCGGGCCGGCTTCCGCGAGCTGTCCTTCCCGGCCGAGCACCTGCAGGTGCTGGGCAACCTCAAGTTCGCCCGCCGGCCGCGGCCGGCTCCGCCCTTCGCCGCCCCGCGCCCCTACGTGCTGGCCGCCTCCACCCGCCCCGGCGAGGAGCGCCTGGTGGCGGAGCAATGGATGGCGCGGGACACCGGCGGCCGGCTCCTGGTCATCGCCCCCCGCCATCCCCGGCGGCTGGGGGAGATCCTGCGCGACCTGGCCCCGTGGCGCGACGTGCTGGCGGTGCGCAGCCGGGGCGAGGACATGGGCCCCGGGATCCGCCTCTACCTGGCCGACACCCTGGGCGAGCTGGACCGGTTCATCGCCGGGGCGGAGTTCGTGATCATGGGCGGCGGCTTCGGACCCTTCGGCGGGCACAACGTGCTGGAGCCGGCACAGGCGGGCAAGGCGGTGATCTTCGGCCCGCACATGGACAACTTCGCCGAGGAGGCGGCGTTGCTGCTGGAGGCCGGGGCCGCCCTGCAGGTGGACGCCGCCGGCCTCGGCGGCGCCCTGGACAGGTTGCTGGCCGACCCCGGGCTCGCCGCCGGCATGGGCCGGCAGGGCAAGCGTGCCACCGCGGAGCTGGGCGGCGTGGCCGCCCGCTATGCCGACGCCCTGGAGGCACTCCTGCCCCGGGTGTTTCAGCCGCCCGCCTCGTAGCCCGCCACGAGTGCGCGCCAGTCCTCCTCGCCGAAGTGAAGCCCGGGCGCGGCGGCGCGGTGCTTGTCCAGGGAGCGGCGCAGCCGCCCGAGGTTGGCCTGCTGCCAGCCCGCTGCCGGCAGGCGCCGGCGGCCGCGGTCGAAGTCCACCAGCCACCAGCGGCCTTCGTCGTCGGCCAGGACGTTGTGCGCGTTGAGATCGGCATGGCAGAAGCCGGCGGCGTGAAACCGCCGCAGGACCGCGCCCAGGGCATGCCAGCGCGCCGGTTCCAGCGGCGCCCGGGCCAGCACGTCCGCCAGGGAGCGGGCACCGGGTACGAGGAGCGTGGCGATGTCGGCCCGCCACACGAGCCCGCGGCGCACGATGCGCGCCGCCACCGGCCGCGGCACCGGCAGGCCGGCCCCGTACATGGCGGCCAGCAGGTGCCACTCGCGCCAGGCGCGGGTGCGGCGCAGGCCGGTCCAGAGATAACTGTCGGTCACCAGCCGCGCCGGCAGGCCGCCGCGCCGGTAGTGGCGCACCACCACCTGCAGCCCGTCCCAGCGGGCGACGCACACCGCCCCGCGCCCGCCGGCCACGCGCGCCCCTCCCGCATCGAACCGCGCCGCATCGGCGTTTGCAAGCAGGTCGGCATCATATAGGATGTACGCCGGCCCGCGCCGGGCCCATGCCGTCTTCATCTCGCCATGCCACTCCCTCTCGACGAGCCGCCCCGGTCCCTGTGCCTCCTGCGCCTGTCGGCGCTGGGCGACGTGTGCAACACCCTGCCCCTGCTGCGCACCCTGCAGGCCCGCTGGCCGGACACCCGCATCACGTGGATCATCGGCGCGCTGGAGCACACCCTGGTGGGCGACATCGAGGGCGTGGAGTTTATCACCTTCGACAAGAGACACGGCCCCGCCGCCTTCCGCGACCTGCGCCGCCGCCTGAAGGGAAGGCGCTTCGACGTGCTGCTGCACATGCAGACGGCCCTGCGCGCCAGCCTCGTCAGCCTGGCGGTGCCGGCCCGCACGCGCATCGCCTTCCCGCGCGGTTACGCCAAGGACCTGCAATGGCTGTTCGCGCGCCACCACGCCCCCGCCGCGGCCGGCCAGCACGTGCTGGCCGGCCGCGGCGGGGGCGTGGTG
>Ga0256839_1005908_pt1 | contig 11052 bp, 7 predicted proteins | sample 354166metaG_FD_185968 | JGI IMG/M metagenome (GOLD analysis project Ga0256839, IMG submission 185968) | Hydrothermal vent microbial communities from Mid Atlantic Ridge, Atlantic Ocean - 354-166 | ecosystem: Environmental > Aquatic > Marine > Hydrothermal vents | place: Atlantic Ocean: Mid... | reverse complement strand
ACTTTAGGGGGGATATAGATACGCTTTTTCTTCGGAACAGAGTGACCCGCTGTTTTGGGTACCAGTTTGATCGTCTCTTTTTCAACAACAGGATTCAGGTAACCTTCCCGTTGCCGATCAATTTTTTCTCGTGTCTCTTTCGATAAAAAGATTTTCTTTAATGGTGGCGTTAGTAACGTATTATTTTCAAGCTCAGTGTTTTTAGTACGCTCCGCACCAGCCACGCTAAAAACCGTTACACCAACGAAAAAACTAACCCATACGATCACTTTTTTTATGTTCATTTTGCTATCTACCGCTCCAGTTGTGCTTTTTGTACCGATGCATGCGAGTGAAAAACAATCAAAGCACAATCTGCGACAACATTCCCTTTTAACAAGTTAAAATCCGCTTGCACATAGGCTCGGCCATTAATGAGCTTCGTATTACAGCTTTCAACCAGATAAAAAGGGGATATATTCTGGCTAATCGTCTCCAAAACTCGAATCAAGTCCTCTTCATGTTGCAAACTCATCGTAAGCTTTAAACGACTGTAGTAAAACACTCGGTTAGGAATATTAATGTTTGCAAATTGGGCACTGGTTAAAGGGGTTTCCGCTGAAAAGGTAAATTTTAAGCTGGGAATTAAGTACTGCTCTGAAAGCTTAATTAATGAATCGGTCCAAAAAACTCGATCTTGTTGCTTAACCAAGCCCTTTTTAACCAGCTCTTGATATTTATTACCATATTGTCGGTATAAAGCTAGCTGTCGCTGTAAAAATCGAACTTCACTTTGCAACCCATTTAACTTTTGAAGTTTAGGACGCTCTTTCGCTTGTAGCTCCTGCTCAACTTCGCCATAAGCGTACCAAGCCCCCCCTAAAAAAACACTGAGCAGCACAAAAAAGACAACGCCTTTCAAAAAGAAGCGTTTAATTAAGGGATCCGATAACAAATTACTTAGGTTCAACGTCTTTTACTCTTATCTTCACCGTAAACGGAAGTGCATCAACCGGCTCTTTGGTTGCTTCAATAATCAACTGCTGCCCTAAGTTTCGGTTTAAAGGCTCTTTTTGTAACTCAACCGACTCAACTCCTGGTAACGTTTTAAAATCTTCCACAAAGGCATCAACCCATTTAACAGGATCTTTGTAAGTACCATAAAAAGGAAAAACCCAAGCGTTGAGAGTAATTTCACTTTTACGACTGTCAAAGCGTTCTAATAAGTTCCAGTCCATTCGAGAGAGTTGAATGTGTTCATGTCGATCAAATATTTCACTCCACTGATAAATATCAAAGTTTACAACACGATCTAACTTTAACTTTAAAATCGCTTCGGAGAACTCCACCGATGCTTTGACATTCTGTGCATCATCTTGAAATTTAACAACATTTTTTAGGCGATTCACTTCCCTTTGATGCTCTACAATTTTTTGTTCCAAGATCGATTGTTTCTCCCAACTGACATAAGTGTCAACCCCCGCAATCACAATATAGTAAAGCCCACCAAGCAATAATAAAATATTAAGCCCAATAAAAACCTGCCGTCCTAGAATAAAACCCTTAATCTTTTCAATATACTTATTTGAATAAAATCCAGCGGGGTGGTCGGTAAAAATAAAATCCACCATCGCAGACTGAGAGAAGCAAGGTGCATTTTCAAAACTACAATACTGCTTGTTTTTAGTCAACGCATTAAAATTCAACGCTTTAAAAAAGCACGATACTTTCTCTTTCGAAATCAACCCTTCTTGTTGGCAAGACTCAAACAATCCCGCTAATAAGTCCACATCACTGTCTAAAAAAACAAGTCCAACCTCGCTGTCAGCAGGCATCAAGTTTTGACTCCGTACATAAGCAATGGCGAGCTTTGTTTCATGCACTAGCGCACGTTTCATATCTGTCGTATCATGATCTAACTCAACCAATCGACTAATTCTTAAGTGCCCTTCGTAAAAGAATATCTGCCTAAAGGCGTATTCGGACTCTCGGCTGACCACTAAAACAGGCTGCTCTAGCGCTTTTTTAGAGAGTTTTAAATGGGACTTAACTCGCTTTTTAAAGTATTCAACCAATAAAAACGGTTTGGAATAAATGTCCGTTACTAAAACTTGTGCCTCTTCTAGCTTAGCTAAAAAACTCGAATATACCTCATTATTTGCCAACAAGGAGACCAGAATGAGCTCCTCTTTTCGTCCACCTTCACTCTCTTTCTGATAGTTCGTCCATTGTAACTTCGTTAACGCAAACTCTTCGCTTTGAAAACGAGCCTTGCGTCGTTCTAAAAATGCCGTTTTTTCCCAAGGCATGAGCTTAGGCGCCCACTCAAAATAGATATCCTCTTCCACGACATCAATCACCAATGAGACCTTAATATCGTCTGAAAATTCCATTAAATAGGCATCAATTAATGCCGTCTCTTCCCATTGAAAGGAGTCCACAATGGTTTCATACTCTTTGTAGCAGGTAAGCCCTTTCTCGGTTAAATAGAATATCGCTTTCATCTATTGAACCTGCGCAATGGTATCGTAAATAGGACCAAGTACAGCCACCATAATCCAGCCAACCACAAACCCCATTACCACCGTCAAAATCGGTTCAATTGCAGGTTCAATTTTATCAATCAACTCTTTTGCTTCTCTATCATAAAAATAACTCACGTTTTTTAAAGAGGTATCCATACCGCCACTCAACTCCCCTACTTTAACCATTCTGATCGCCATTGGGGGAAAAACATTTGATTCTTCAAACGCTTCAAAAATTGGACGACCATCTTCAATCAACTCAACCGAGTGAAGAATATTTTGTTCTAAATACTTATTGCCAGCAATAATGCTCGACATACGTAAACTGTCTGGAAAGCTGACGCCTGCACTGTACATAACCGCTAAAGAGTTGGCAATTCTTGCAAGCTTTAACTTATATAAAACGGCTCCAATAATTGGTATATTGAGTATCATCTCATCAGTTTTAAGCTTAAATTTAGGCGATTTTTTACGTGCAATTTTATACATAAAAATGAGAATAACTGGTGTTAAAAAAAGTTCTAAAATATATTTCTGAATAAACTCGGAAGTGGCTATGAGGGCGACGGTTGCAAACCCAAGCTCCCCTCCCATTGAACTAATAAAACCAACCAGTTCGGGTACAACAAATAACATCATCAGTACCACTACACCGATAACAACGGTTGCCACAATGGCAGGGTAGATCATCACCTTCTTTGCTTTCGAGATCAGCTCGTCTTCCCACTTAAGCATTTCCGCTAGATTCACAAGAATCTCTTCCAACTTTCCCGTCTTTTCACCTACGGAAACTAGTGACACGTACACTTCACCAAACACATCTTCATACTCTCTTAACGCCGCTGAAAATGTACTCCCCCCTTCCATCGCTTCATAGATACTCGCCAGCATCTCTTTTACTGCATCATTTTCAAAGTTATCTTTTAAGTCATCGAGAATATCCATTAATGGAACCCCCGCTTTCAGTAGTTGCTCTAACTGAAACGTAAACCCAATGATATCTTTACGCGGTATTTTGGCTTTTCCTTTAAAAAGGCTAGACTGCTTTCTCGCACTTAGTAAATCAATATTTGATTTTTTAAGTTTTAACTCTAGCTCTTGTTCATTTGCCGCAGGTAAGGTACCTGATACACGTTTACCAAACTTATTCATGCCGTTATAGCGATAGTTTTGCATTCAATCTCTCGCTATAACAAATCGGTAAGGTTAACAATTCGGCTGATCTCTTCTAACGACGTTTCACCTTTTTTGACCCAACGAATACCACTTTGAATCATCGTTGAAAAGCCGTTTTCAATGGCTTTATCCAAGATAGCATGTTGCGTGGCTCCTTCTAACAATAGCTCATCCATTTCGGGTGTAAATCGTAGGGTCTCTAACACCGCTAGTCGCCCTTTATAGCCCACATTATTACACTGATCACAACCAGTTGCACGATACAAGGTAGGGCTATCGGACTCTGGAATCGACAACAACTGCCTTTCAAACGCTTCCGGATCATAAGGCTCTTTACAATAAATACAGAGCTTTCGCGCCAACCGTTGAGCGATAATTCCAATAATATTCCCCGACATAATGGAACGCGAAACGCCAATATCAAGCAGACGAGGAATCGCACCAATCGCAGAGTTGGTATGTAAGGTCGCAAACACTTGATGCCCTGTCATAGCGGCTCGAATCGACATTTCTGCCGTTTCTGCATCACGAATCTCTCCAATTAAGATAATATCAGGATCTTGACGCATCAAAGAGCGGATACCCGCAGCAAAGGTCATCCCAATCTCATCATTAATGGGGGTTTGGCGAATTAATGACATTGGGTACTCAACAGGGTCTTCTAACGTCATAATGTTAACGCCGACATCATTCAACTCATTCAAAATAGAGTATAGTGTGGTGGTTTTCCCAGATCCTGTTGGCCCCGTAACCAACAAAATACCCGTAGGACGCCCCATCATTAATTTAAGTTCGGCATAGGACTCACTGTCTAACCCTAAATCATCTAAAGGAACAATGCCTTTTTCTCGATCCAAAATACGTAAAACAATATTTTCGCCATGTGAACCTGGCAAACTGGAAATACGGAAATCAATACGACGTCCATGCACGATCAACGACATATTGCCATCCTGTGGTAGTCGCTGTTCCGTTAAGTCTAATTCCGACATAACTTTCAACCGAACCACTAAGCCAGACCAAAAGTTTTTATGCAGTAAACGTATCTGTTGCAAGACACCATCAATACGGTAACGAATCCGAATGTAGTCCTCTTCAGGTTCAAAATGCACATCCGAGGCGTTTCTTTTGACTGCATCCGTTAATATATTGTCCACCAACCGAACCATTGGCTGCGAGTACTCGCTCTCCGAAGAGAGTCGGCTGTAGTCCGTCTTTCCTGTTTCTAACTCTTTTAAGATCCCCTCTATCGACAACTCATAACCGTAATACTTATCAATGGCCGATTGAATTTCTGACTCCACAACTAATACAGGAATCACTTGAATATTTGGATTTTGTAGGTGACGCTTTAATTTATCTAATACAAGAATGTCACTGGGATTGGTCATCGCCACTTTAAACTCTTGATTTTTCAAACTAATTGGCATAACCATATAACTGTGAGCAAACGCCTCTGAAACGAGTGAAAGTGCTTTTGGATCTGGCACCACCTCTTTAAGACTCATAGAGCTGTAGCCAACGTAAGAGCCGACAATTTCACGAACCACTTCAATAGAAACAAAGCCCATTGAAACTAAAATATCGCCTAAATTTTGACCCGATTTTTTCTGTTCAATCAAGGCGACCTGAAGCTGGTCATCGCTAATATGACCCTCTCGAATCAAACGCTCTTTTAAACGGTTTGTTTCTGCACTCATCGCTCTTTTTCCGCCATAAACTTTCTGATAGAGATTAATCGATCTTTAACTTGAGTCTCATTGAAATTTACCGATTCGACATCCACAAAAGCCAACGCTTCCGTATAATATCGAGCTGCGAGATGATACTTTCCCAATTGATCCAAGCTCACGGCTAAGTTTACCAAATAATCTGAATTATCAGGTTCCAATGCTACCGCTTGGAAATAAGCGGACTGGGCGGCCAGCCAATCACTCTCTTCTGCATATAAATTCCCTAGCGCATATTGAAGTGTCGCCGATTCCGAATGATCTTGTACCATCTCTTTCAACGAATTTTTCCAATCAGAACCTAACTCTATATGCCCTGAAATATTTGCAATCGCTTCAAAGGCATTCAAACTAGAAGGCTGAGCAATCAGTGCTTTTTGATAGTAGCCCATTGCGGCAATATACTGCTGTTTACTGGCTAATATATTTCCAAGACCGATTAATGCAAATTCATTCTGAGGGTTTATCGTTAATACCTCTTCGAAGGCTTGCTGAGCATGAAAAAAATCCCCCTGTTCATAGCTTAAATACGCCTCAGACAAAACATTCTCTTCTGAATGAACCTCTATAACAGCCTTAGGAGACATACTATTTTCGGTTTTCATTCGAGTTTTATCCAGCGTTTGTGTTGGCACGTTGGGAACATTCACAACTTGGTTACTTACTTTTCTTTCTGAAGTCGTTTCGACTTCTTCTCTTTTTTGTCTCGTTAAATCATCCGTGGCTGATGCTTCAACATCGCTCTGAGGTTGTCGTATCGCGCTCGCTTGACTTCCCCCCCCCATCGATGATTTTTGAGTTCCCTCAATTAAGGTTGTCTCACGCACAACTTCGTTTAATGGCATTTGACTTAAACCTTCTTCCGTTGAAGTCCCCTCCGGTTTTTCAGTTTTATTTTCTAACGATTTATTGATAACTTCCGGCTCGTTTTCAACGGCTATATGCGTTTTAACAAGGTTATATTTTTTCATGCGTTGCTCAAGCGCGTCATGTTGCTCTTGATAATAAAGTGCACCATAAAAAAGAATGCCTATAAACAGCAATAAAACCAATAAAATTAATATCAGCTTAATGGATGTTTTTTTCAATGGACGATTTGGGTCTTCAGATAAGGCGCCTGATACCAATATAGGGTTATCCCCTTCGGAAGATGTTTTTTTGATTTTTTTCTTTTTCCCTAAACCTAAATAACCAGGAAGTGCATCCAAACTCCACTTATAGCTATCCTCATCCTCTTTTAAACGCTTTTTATCTGTGTGAATATTCGATCTTTTCGAATGATGTTCAGGTATATGCTCAAGGGGTTGTTTTCGTTCCGAAGCGATACTTTCTCTTTCAGCCTTTTTTTCAAGTACGGTATCCAGAGGCGCTTCATTGCTAACAAAAACTTGCTTATTTTCAGAGGAATATCGGGACTCATCTAATGGTACACTTTCTAATGGATTCTCAGCATGGTTGGTTAAAGCAGGCATAACCGTTGCGCAATCTAACTCTTCTTTTGCAAGCTGGAAGTCCATTTTTCCAGTTTTTTCTGATGAATCACTTTGCGCTATAGAAGAGCCCTCTTTAAGTGAGGCTCTCGGTTTTTCAACAAGAGGTTCGTCAGATAAATCCATTTTAAGTCGCGTTGACCCATCTGATGAAGAAGCAGATTTTGTTATCTCTTGTTCCGCGGCTAATGTTACAGCTTCTTCACTCAATGATTTATCGAGTAAAGATTCATTCTGCTCAGAGGGTTCTTCTATCACCAGTTTAAGCGAAGCCTGAGCCTTCGCTTTAGTTTCCCCTTCATCAGAGTTACTCAACGAGTTTGGTGTTTTTTCTGTTTTTTGAGGACTGCCTAAACTTAAATCAAGTTTAAGAGCGACTTCTGGAGAGAGGGGAGGGACATCAGGCTTTTTTATTTTTTCCGATGGCGCTGAGGCAACTGATTCATTTAAAGAAAGTTTAATTTCAGCGGGACGTTCTAAAGATTCGCTCTCTAAAGAAGGTTCACGACTCGTATTTTTTTCAGCCTGCACTTCCTGGACTGGAGAAACCTCAACTTTATTTGGTTGCTCAGAGTTTTCCAATGCTTTTTTCTTATCTTCTGCTGCTTTTTTCAAAGCTTCTAATAAAACACTCAAAATTATTTCACTTTATTGCTGGAAGATGTTCTTAAAAAACGCCCTACTTGCTGTAAGTCACCATTGCTAATATCTGGGTTTTTAATAATGGTTGGTCGAATAAAAATAACCAACTCTGTTTTTTTCATCTGATCTTTTCTACTCGCAAACAAACTCCCTAAAACAGGTACTTCACTCAACCATGGAACCCCTGTGTCATCATGACTATTTAAATCTTCAATCAAGCCACCAATCACTGCCGTTTGCCTATCTTTAAGACGTAACACGGAAGACATCTCTTTTTCTTGAATCACAGGAATCGCACTCTCCACCCCGGCATCTTTCAATGCTGGGTTTGGGTCTAACACCGTCCCTATCTGACGAGAAATAGTAGGTCTTACATTTAAAGTAATGTCTCCATTAGCACTGACAAACGGGGTAACACTCATAGTAAAACCAACCGGTACCGTATGAATTTCAGTCTGATATGTTGTCAAGCCTGCGGTGGTTGCGGTTGCAGCCGTTGTATTAACATCTACCGTAAAATAAACTAAGTTATTCACCACCTTTAAGAGTGCCGTTTGGTTATTAATCGCCATAATCTTAGGGCTAGATAAAACTTTACTTTCACCAAATGTTTTTAATAGCTGTAAATTCGCTAAAATATTCCAATCACCACTCGTGACACTTCCTAAAGCACCACTCGTAGGATCAAGAGTTGCGACAGAAAAACCATTTTGTGGTCCAGAAAAAGGAGAGGATATTTTCAAGCCTCCATCATCACCTAAAGCACGCCCATCTAATACCGACCAATCAATTCCTGCTTGAAACTCGTCGTTTAATAAGACTTCCACAACCGTCGCTTCAATTAACACTTGACGATCGACTCTTGTTGTGATTTCTTTAATATACCTTTTAATATTCTTATGCTTTTTTGCTGAGGTATAAACAGAAATAACGCCTGCTTCAGGGTTTACTACCGTATTCTGATCAAAACCTAATGTACCGTTATCATCACCAGTAGGCTCTAACTGTGCTAACAGTTTTATATTATCCTCTAGCCTTTGCCAAAAATTGTGTTCAGACTTAACGGTGACTTTAGAAAAACTGCCTCCCGTTTTTTTAGTTGTCGTCCTTGTTCCTGTTGAGCCTGAAACGCTCATTCGCATATCAATTGAGTCTTCACTAACCTTATTAATATTAACGTAATCTATCTTATAATTCCGCCACTCAGCTATATCAGGTTTAACTTTAATCGTATTGTGCTCAATCACAAACATTAACCCCGCCTGTTCTGCAATTCGCTCCAATATTTTTTCCAACGGCTGGTTCAAGGCATTAATCGTAACGCTTCCTTCTATACCTTTATAAAGATCTATTTGCTTACCTGCATCCTGTGCGACTTGAAACAAGAGCTCCTTAACAGGTACATTTACCGCAGTAATTGAGTAATGAGAGGAGGAAGCATTTTTGAAGCTAGGAAGCTTAGGAGTACTACTACCAATAATACTCGGTATAGGTGCGCTATTTTTTTGAATATGTTCTATTTTAGGGGGCACAACAATATGACCACCCTCAACAAATTTATCTGCTTTATCAGGAAGCGGCTTAAACTCTTGGTTATAACACCCCGTTAAAGCACTCGTAATAAATAAACTAGTAAGCAAAACAAAGCGACGTTTCATGGTAAGACTATTGAGTAACATTGATGATCCCATGCTGTTTTAAATTTTCCTGAGTATATATCATATTTTTAAGCACTCCTCCTACCGTAACAATATAAGGCTCTGATTTCATTATCTCTGATGGGAGTTCTGAAATAATACGCTCTAATGTTGAATAGCTAGCCGATGCTAAATAAAACACCCTAAACCGATTGACCGAACTAGAGCGTCCTAAATCAATCAGTAAATGTATCGATTCCATTGGAATACCTTGCTCTCCGTAAAAGCTCAATGCTTCTTCTAAAGTACTAACATGAGGTGAAGCAAGTTGAATAACATACATCTGCTCAGGCATCTGCATTAACCACTTTACTGTACTGAAATGCAACGCAAGCAGGTGCTTTGATAGCAAAGAGCCATTTACTCGAAAATGAACCTCATCACTTGATTTCAATGGATGTTTAGAAGATTCTACACCATCCTTAACGAAAGAATCACTATTTAACGACTCTTTAATAGACTCATCAGTCTGTTTATTCGCCGGTGTTACAGAAGTCACATCTGAAAAAACCTTAATCGGCTCTTTTCTCTCTGTTTCTAAGGGCTGTGAAGAAGCTGATTTTTGGCCCATAACTTGCACGGATGTTAACTCGCTATCTCTTAATGCAATCGTACCATTATTGTCGCGATCCTGCTGAACTTGAGCCATCTCTGAATCTAAAAAAGGAAGAGAAACGTCTTTTGATATAAAAATTAAATAGAGTATTCCAAATAAAACACTCATAAATACAACTATCAGTAAAAAATAAAGCTTACCGTCTATTGTTGCTCTATTCACTAAAATATCTTTAGGTAACATCGAAAGATGTTTTTTAGTTACCTTAGAATCACCTAAACTGTAAGCTGACATTAAAAGCTTATCCGCAATCGTATTAATTGCTCTAGGAATCCCACCCGATAATCGATGTATTTTCTTTGAAACATAATTATCAAAAACATCTAACCCTTCGTACGATGCTCTTCTCATTCGATAATTCAGGTAAGAACAGACCTCTTCTGAAGAGAGGGGAGGAATAAAAATACTGTATGAAATACGACTTTTCAATTGTCTAACTTTATCATTCGATAGCGCAACATCTAGCTCTGGCTGACCAAACAATACTATTTGCAATAACTTTCCCTCACTGGTCTCTAGGTTACTTAACAAGCGAATCTCCTCTAAGGTATCAAACGTCATTGCCTGCGCCTCATCAATAAGCATAACCACTCGCTGACCTTCTGAATATAGCCGAACCAACATCTTACTAATCGACTCTAAAAGAGAAAACTTCAGTATTGGCTCCTCTAACTTCAACCCTAATTCGCTACAAATATGCATTAACATATCTTTAGGAGATAAGTTAGGCGTATTAATATACAAAACAGTAAAATTTTTAGGAAGAGAGTCCGCAAGTAACCGTAGCAACATCGTTTTCCCACTGCCAACCTCACCTGTTACCTTGGTAATCCCATCGCCACGAACAACCGTATAAACCAATGCTTCTAAAATATCTTCGCGAGAGCCATTTTTGTAAAACACATCCATATCCGGCGAAGACTTAAATGGAAGCTTATTTAACCCAAAAAATGCTCGATACATTCGTTATTTGCCACCTAAATAAATGATATTCTAAAATATAGCGTATTTTACCTAAATTACATAGCAAAACCGTTATAAAACCCATGTATATAAGCTCTACAAGCCCGAACCGAATCATATTTTCAATCAAAAAAAAAGCCCGCGGTAGCAATGCTACAACGGGCTTTTCAGAATACAAGCTTGGCAATGACCTACTCTCACATGGGACCTCCCACACTACCATCGGCGCTAAGA
>Ga0256839_1005907_pt1 | contig 11055 bp, 9 predicted proteins | sample 354166metaG_FD_185968 | JGI IMG/M metagenome (GOLD analysis project Ga0256839, IMG submission 185968) | Hydrothermal vent microbial communities from Mid Atlantic Ridge, Atlantic Ocean - 354-166 | ecosystem: Environmental > Aquatic > Marine > Hydrothermal vents | place: Atlantic Ocean: Mid... | reverse complement strand
ATGATGTCGGTTTTATGCACCTCCATGGAACCCTCCTTTCCTGGGTTGATTCGTTTCTCCATTTCAGGTACGACCGTATTCGGCAATTCAATTGCCTGAATGGGAAATTGCCGGTGGTTATCTGCATTTTTCAGGTACTGTTGTTTTGCACCCAACCGATCACTCCTTGTTTAAATCCATCCACAGAGTTGTCAAGTCGATGTTGAGAAATGCCTGTATGTGATCGCCCCTGGGGCGTTGATTGCTATGATAAGGTTCTTTTACAAAATATAATCCGGATTCCGAAAAACACAAGCAAAAGAAAAAATGTTTTGAACCGGGGGGCGCGAACATTTCTACACAGGGCTTGAATTTATCGGGTGGTGGGTTTAATTTGCATAGGTGGGGCAAGGGAATGGAAAATAAACAGGTGTGGCGATGAAACGTCGAGACTTTTTGAAGTGGCTGGCGTTTGCGGGTGTGGGAAGTGCGGTGTGGCGCTGGTGGTGGCCACAGGAATCGCAGACGTTGGTGTTCATTACCGATCAGCCCCGCCGGGATCTGGCGCAATTGGCTTCCTTGCTGAAGACGTCCACATCACGATGGGAAGTGGAATATTTCCCCGTAGAGGCGATGTTGCAGGATCTGACGTTCATCCGCAACGGCAGATTGCTGGATCCGGTGAAGGCGGCTGCAGTGCCAGAAGTTGTAACCCATTTAACCCGGGAACTGCGGCAACGCAAGCGTCCCGGTTATACCCTGGTACTCATCCGTTCGGCGGAGGAAGAACCGGACAATGGGGTGGAGATTCGCGTGGAGGGTGCATTATTTGCCAGGCTGGAAAAGACCCACAATTATGATCGCATTGAGGTCCCGGGGCCAGTGGGAAAAACTGTGCTTCGTTATCGGGACGGTAAAATGCAGGTGATTGAGTCCAGTTGTCGCCACCGGTTGTGCGAGAAAATGGGCCCTATGGTGCAGGGGAAGTTAATTTGTGCGCCCAATCGGCTACTGGTGACTCTGGCCCCAACGCTGCTGGATGCGGTGGTGGGGTAAATCCAACCCCCAATGTCTGGAGGCATTTCGGGATTTTTCCGAACGCATTGGGTCTGTTCGGGGTTAGTACAACAGGTCCAGCCGGTGGTTGGTACTTTTTTCGAGTGCAAATGCGTTTCAATCGGCTTCAGGAGGAAATTTTTGCGGCTTATGTTCCGCTTTCCCTTTTCTGTTTTCCCAGAATTTATGAAAAAACATCGAATCCAATCTTTCCCTACAGATCGGTCGGGTTCTTTCCGCTCCATTCCGTTACCGCCGTTTACCGGTATTCGGGGTTTGCTAATGATCGGTCTGGCGGCGGGATGGCTACTGGTTTCCTGTGATCAAGCCCGGGTGTATTCATTCACCCGGTTTTCGATGGATACGGTGGTTGAATATCGGGTGGTTGCCCGGGATGGGGTGGTAGCGCAGCAGGCGGTGGCGGCCGCCCACCGGGAAATCCAGCGCATTGATTCACTCTTCTGGGAGGAAAATCCTTCCAGTCCGGTGTTTCAATGGAATCATTCCCCGCGTGGCGTGGAGCTCCCGGCCGAGGTGGCGGCTCTTTTTCAGCGCAGTTTGCAGTACAGTCAGTTATCCCACGGTGCCTTTGACGTGACCATCAAGCCGGTGCTGGAGCTGTATGGTTTTGATCAGCCTACTCCCATACCGCCGTCGCGATCGGCCATTCAAGGGCGGTTGCAGGCGGTGGGTTGGTTTCGCATCATTTCCGGAAAAGCTGATCGGATAGAGAAAGACAATGCCGCCGTTCAGGTGGCGCTGGGTGGAGTGGCCAAGGGGTATGCGGTAGATCGGGCCATTCACGTTTTACGTCAATATGGCATTCAACAGGCACTGGTCAATGCCGGTGGGGATTTGTATTGCCTGGGTCGCAAGCAGGGGCAGCCCTGGGTGGTGGGTATTCAGCATCCCCGCCGGCCGACAGAGGTGATCGCAGTGTTGCACGTGCAGGATCGCGCGGTGGCCACTTCCGGAGATTATCAACGCTTCTACATTTATCAGGGCCGGCGGTATCATCACATTCTGGATCCCCGGACCGGCCATCCGGTGCGGAAAAGCCAGAGCGCAACCGTTATTGCCCCTACCGCCGAACAGGCCGATGCCTTTGCCACCGCCCTTTTTGTTATGGGACCTCAACAGGGATTGTCCTGGATTGATCAACTGAACAATGTCGAAGGCATGGTGATCGATTCTGCCGGTGTGGTCCATTACTCCCGAAATTTTCAGAAATTTCTTTTATCCCGTTCAAATTCATTTTAAATAAAAACGCCCATGGCGGGCAATGGGTAGACGGCAGCGCCCGGAATTTAACCATCGGGCGGAACGTTAAATTGTTTGAGGACGCAGACTGTGCTGGAAATGCCCTCAGAAAGGGAAAAGAGAATAGGTAAGAACCATGGAACGTTCAACCACAAACGACTGGAAGCATTCCCCCATGGTGCGGGAACAGTTGCGGGAGCGGGGCATTAGCATTGCGGAAATTGAAAGGCAGCTGGAGCGATTCCGCACGGGATTTCCGCCAATTCGGCTGGTGCGCCCCTGCACGCCGGGTGATGGCATTCGGAAACTGACGCCAGAGGAAGAAGACCATTACATCGCCCGGTTCGAGGTGGCCATGGCTCAGGGGCGGGCTATGAAATTTGTCCCCGCATCCGGGGCCGCCACCCGTATGTTTCGGGACCTGCAACATATCCTCACCCATTACGATCAGTATGTCGAAAGCATCCAGAACAAACCGGAATCGCAGTGGGAAGAACCCCTGCAGCCCCTGAAACGTTTTGTAGACAATCTGCATCGGTTTGCCTTTTATAAGGCGCTGCAACAGGTGGTTAATCGTTCAGGGCAAGATCTGGCGGCAATATTGCACCGCAAGGATTATCGCATGCTGCTTACCTATTTGCTGACGGAAAAGGGGTTGAATTATGGGCAATTGCCCAAGGCGATGATTTTGTTCCATCGCGACAATCATGGGGCACGCACACCCATCGAAGAGCATCTGGTGGAAGGGAAGCACCATGTGCGGGATGCCCGGGGACGTGTGCGTTTGCATTTTACCGTTCCCGTGGCCTATCGGGAGTCCATCGCCCGATTTGTGCAGCAGGTGCAGGCGGATTACGAGCAGGATGGGGTACATTACCATATTGATTATTCTATCCAGAATCCGGCGCTGGATTTAATTGCAGTGGATTTTCGGAACCGACCGATTCGAGATGCTTCCGGTCGATTGGTTTTCCGGCCAGGTGGCCACGGAGCCCTGCTGGAAAACTTAAATCACCTAAAAGGCGATATTGTCTTCATTAAAAATATCGACAATGTGGTTCCCGATGCCTTCAAGAACCCGGTGGTGCGGTACAAGAAAGTTTTGGGTGGTGTTCTGGTTGCCCTTCAACAGCAAATTTTTGACTTTCTGCAGCAGCTGGATGCCGGCGTATCCGGGGAAACGGAGCTCTGCCAGGTGGAACAGCTTTTAAGAGAATGGATGTTCGAACCGTTTCCGGTGGATTATTGTCGCTGGTCGATTGCCCAACGGGTGGCGTACCTGCGCCGGCGCCTGGATCGTCCCCTGCGGGTATGCGGGATGGTCAAAAACCAGGGTGAACCCGGTGGAGGCCCCTTCTGGGTGAAAGGCCCGGATGGTTCCCTGACCCTGCAAATTGTGGAGCAAGCCCAGGTCAATACAGACGATGCCGAACAGAAGCGCATCTGGGAACGATCCACCCATTTTAATCCTACCGATCTGGTTTGTGGGGTGCGCAATTACAAAGGCCAGCCATTCGATTTAATGCGCTTCCGCGATGTCGAAACCGGGTTCATTACGGTGAAATATTTAAATGGGCAGGAAGTTCGGGTTATGGAATGGCCTGGATTATGGAATGGCTCCATGGCCTTCTGGAATTCCATTTTTGTGGAAGTGCCGCTGGAAACTTTCAATCCCGTCAAAACGGTTTTTGATTTGCTGCGGCCGCGGCATCTGGGATAGATCAACCGCAATGGCCTTAAACCAGAATTAGAAGGGCGTTCTTTAAATGGAAAGCGGTCAATGAGCCATTGTTGCAGGGGAGGGGATGAATTTTATTTGCAAAGTTTCATACCGATGCATTAATTTTGCGGCGATAAAACAAAGTGGCCCAGATTGCAGGTTTACTACTTAACAGTCATTGTTATCTCGCTCATCTTATCCTTTTATTTTTCCGGTACCGAAACGGCCTTTGTGTCGGTAAACAAGGTTCGGATAGAGTTGTGGCGGCGGCAACGGATTCGCGCCGCGCAGCTCATCTACCATTTTCTGAAAAAACCCGAGCGGTTTCTCTACACCACCCTGGTGGGTAATAATATTTTTAATGTCGCCTTTGCCTCCTTTGCGACCATTTATTTTAATCAATATCTCAATCCCAAATTAACCTGGTTGGGCATTTTGCTATTGACCATTTTCCTGGGCGAAATCATTCCCAAAACACTGTTCCGTAGTCTGGCTGATTGGGTGGTGCGGGGGGCGGTTTACCCGCTGGCGGTTTTTTACCGACTGTTTTATCCCTTCATTCTTATTGTCAGCTCCATTTCCGACGTGTTTTTACGGTTGTTTGGGATAGAGCGCGGGGAATTGCAGCGATTTTTTTCCAAAAAAGACGTTGAGATTTTGTTGCAACAGAGCCAGGACATGGTACGCCAGATTCCCCGTCGGGAGAGCGAATTTTTGCGTCGGATTCTAAAAATGCGGGAATTGCGGGTGCGGGATGCCATGATTCCCCGGACAGAAATCGTGGCAGTTCCGGAAAGTATGTCGCTTAAAGAAGTGGGCGAAGTTTTCACCAAATATGGATTCACCCGCTTACCGGTTTACAGCGGTACCCTGGATCATGTGGTAGGGGTGGTGTTTTTAAAGGATCTGTTTCAACAACCGCGTCGCCTGAAGGAAATCGTCCGCCCGATCATGATGGTTCCAGACAGCAAGCGGGTCCTTGAACTCCTGTCCGGGTTTCAGGAAAATAATACCAGCATTGCCATTGTGGTGGATGAATATGGCGGTACCGCAGGTCTGGTCACCACAGAGGACCTGGTGGAAGAATTGTTTGGAGAGATACAGGATGAGTACGACACCGCGCCTACGCTCATCCGCAAGCTGAATGAGTTTACCTATTCCGTGAATGCCCGGATCGAGATTAAGCAATTGAATCGGGAGCTTGGGATTCAGCTGCCGGAAGGTCGCTACGAAACCCTGGCGGGATTTTTGCTATATCATTTGAGACATATTCCCCGTCGCGATGAGGTATTGGAATTTCAGCAGATCAAGTTAATCATTACCCGGGCTACCCGCCGAAAGATCGAATGGGTGAAAATCGTGCTGCCCCGTTCATAAGGTGTCCCGGGCTGCTACCTTAACTGTTTTGATTTCCGCGGGAAAATTGTTATATTTTCATTTCTTAAACACGGCATTCGATCGGACGCAGAAGTAATTGCTGACAGACGGTATGGATGGCCGGGATGAGGCCCGCGTAAAGGAAGCCCAAGAGCGCTGAACACAGCGGGTCTTTGGAAACATAAGAAAACGCAGTGCCCGAATAAGGGCCGGTACGATTAGAAAATGGAGCGCAACATCCGCATTGAAGTCGAGTACGAAGGCACGCGGTATCATGGCTGGCAGATTCAGGAGAATGCAGATACCATTCAGGGACGACTCACGGAAGCCGTTCGGCGATTGACCGGTGAATCGGTTACTATCATCGGAGCGGGACGCACCGATGCCGGGGTGCATGCGCGTGGCCAGGTGGCCAATTTTTTTATCCAGAAGGATTTGCCCCTGCATAACATCGAAGCCGGATTAAATGCCTACCTGCCCCGGGATATTGTGGTGAAATCGGCAAAAGCGGTTTCTGCCGATTTTAATGCCCGGTTCAGTGCCTGCAGACGGGTGTATCATTACTACATTTCGCCTCGTCGAACGGCACTGTTGCGAAACTTCTGCTGGCAGTTTTTTCAACCTTTCGATCCACAGGTCCTGCAGCGCCTGGCCCAAACCATTTGTGGGGAACATGATTTTGGTGCTTTTTCTCGACTGGAAGTGCAAAGCGATCATAAACGGTGTATGGTGTATGAATCCCGCTGGTTTCAGGATCAGGGAATGTGGGTATATCGCATTGTGGCCAATCGGTTTCTTCATGGCATGGTGCGCACCTTGGTGGGTACCATGATGGATGTAGCGCGGGGAAAATTAACGGAAGAGCAGTTTCAGGAGATTTTTCATTCCCGGGATCGCACCACCGCCAGTGCAGCCGCGCCCGCCAAAGGGTTGATCCTGGAAGCCGTGGAGTATGAAGAACGAATGCGGGTGTGACCGACAAAAAAGCGCGATGCTGTCAGGTGCCAAGCAGGTGAATGCGAGGTGTTAAAAACACGGGAGGTACCATGAAATTTTTTATCGATACAGCCAATTTACAGGAAATTCAGGAAGCTGCGGATATGGGGATTCTGGACGGGGTGACCACCAATCCCACCCTGTTGTCGCGCGAGCCGGGTGATCCATTTGAGAATCTGAAAAAGATTTGCGATCTTGTAGACGGCCCGGTCAGCGCGGAAGTGATAGCTACCGATATGGCGGGTATGATGCGCGAGGCCCATGAACTGGTAAAAATTGCAGAAAATATTGTTATAAAACTGCCAACAACCCGGGAAGGGATCAAAGCTTGCAAGCGACTTTCAGCAGAGGGAATCCAGATCAACATGACGCTGGTATTCTCGCCGGCACAGGCCATTCTGGTCGCCCGGGCCGGCGCCACCTTTGTCAGCCCTTTTGTGGGCCGCATCGACGATGTGAGCAGCGACGGCATGCGATTGATTGAGCAAATCGTACACATCTACAACAACTACGGATTTGAGACCGAAATTTTGGTGGCCAGTGTGCGACACCCCATGCACGTGGTAGAAGCGGCCCTGATGGGCGCCGACATTTGCACCATCCCCTTTAAGGTCATCAATCAACTGTTCAAACATCCCTTAACCGATGTAGGCCTTGAACGCTTTTTAAGTGACTGGAAAAAGATTCAGACGTAGAACGGCTATATTGAATGAAGAAAACAGGGGAACAGAGATTAAAGTGGAAACAGAAAATGTGATGAAGGGTGTGAAAATCATTGGTCAGGCATCTGACAGAGGATAGAAAAATGAAAAACCTGTTCATTGGGGTATTGATTGGTGTGGTGGTTGCTCTGGGGTTTTTTCATGTATGTGACCGGCAAAGCGGCAATAGCGCCACCAATGGCGACACCCTGTTTCTGAACACCGCATTTGCCCGTCCAGACACCGAGCAGGTCCGCAAAACCACCCAGCGTCTTCATCAATTGCGGGAGAATGCCATTACCCGTGCCGTGTCAAAGGTCAGTCCCGCCGTGGTGGGCATCAACGTTTTGCAGGTGCGCCGAATTGTGCAGAAAAGCCCCTTTAACATCGATGACCCCCTGTGGCGGGCCATTTTCCCCGAACTGTTCCGAGACCGGGTCTACGAACAGCGGATCAAGTCCCTGGGATCGGGATTTCTGGTTTCCCCCGATGGTTACCTGATTACCAATGAACACGTGGTAGAAAACGCTGCTGAGATTGTGGTAACCATGACCAATGGCCAACATTACCAGGCGGAATTGGTGGGCAGCGACTGGGTGACCGACATTGCCCTGCTGAAGATCGACGGCGAAAACCTCCCCTACATCGAAATGGGCGATTCCGACGATCTGATTGTCGGCGAATGGGTGATTGCGCTGGGCAATCCCTTCGGCTTGTTTGAGTTGAACGATAAGCCCACGGTAACAGTGGGGGTTATCAGTGCAGTGGATCGGGATTGGGGGCGCACCGAAACCGGCCGCCTGTATCTGGACATGATTCAAACAGACGCCGCTATTAACCACGGGAATAGTGGCGGGCCGCTGGTGAATTCTCTGGGCCAGGTTATTGGCATGAATACCTTTATCTACACCGGAAGCCGGTATCAGGAGGGATTTGTCGGCATCGGTTTTGCCATTCCCATCAATCGCATTAAGGAAGTGGTTCGGGAAATCAAAGAAAAGGGCGGTATCAATCGAAATTACTGGCTGGGCATCTTAAAGGTTCAGGATTTGAATCCTTTTATTATTTCAGCGCTGGGACTGAAGGTGGATTACGGAGCAATCATCGCCCAGATTGAACCCCGGAGTCCGGCGGCAAGGGCAGGGCTGAAAGAAGAAGACGTCATCATTGCCCTGAATGGCCAGCGCATCGAGAATGCTCAACACCTGGTGGATGTGCTGGAAAATATGGATCTGAAAGTCGGTGATGTGTTGACCTTTACCGTGGTTCGCGCAAAGAGCCAGCTGGACATTCAGGTAACCTTAAAACCTTTACCCCGATAAACGATGATCGAGCGATATACATTACCGGAGATGGGTCAGGTCTGGAGCGAGGAAAATAAGTTTCGGATCTGGCTGGAGATTGAAATTCTGGCCTGCGAGGCTCAAGCCAGGTTGGGGCGCATCCCCGAATCGGCTGTGCAGGAAATTCGCCAAAAGGCCCGATTTGATGTGCAGCGCATTCAGGAAATTGAAGCCCAGACCCACCACGATGTGATTGCGTTTTTAACCAATGTGGCGGAATACGTGGGCGAGGCGTCTCGCTACATTCATTACGGGATGACCTCTTCCGATGTGCTGGACACTGCCCTGGCAGTTCAGATGAAACAAGCGGGTGAGCGCATTCAGAAAAAACTAACGGTTCTGATTGATCGGGTGCGCCAACAGGCCAGGACGTACCGGTATACCTTGATGGTGGGACGTACCCATGGTGTGCACGCTGAACCGATCACGTTTGGCTTTAAGCTGGCCGTTTGGTTTGCGGAGCTACAACGGCATCAGGAACGTTTGCATGCCGCCATCCAGCGCATTTCTGTCGGTAAAATCTCCGGAGCCGTTGGCACCTTTGATCATTTGGACCCCTTTGTTGAAGCCTATGTGTGCCAGAAATTGGGCCTGCAACCGGCTGCCATCTCCACGCAAATCTTACAAAGGGATCGGCATGCGGAGTATGTGGCGGTGCTGGCGCAGCTGGCGGCCACCCTGGAAAAAATGGCCATTGAAATTCGCCATTTGCAACGTACCGAGGTGCTGGAGGTGGAAGAACCTTTCCGGCGGGGACAGAAGGGATCATCCGCCATGCCTCACAAGCGCAATCCCATCCTCTCCGAACGGATCAGCGGCCTGGCCCGTTTGCTCCGGGGACATGTCACTGCCGCACTGGAAAATGTGGCCTTGTGGCACGAACGGGACATTTCTCACTCTTCTGTGGAACGGGTAATCTTGCCCGATGCCACCATCACCGTATATTACATGCTGGAAAAAATGCGTCAAATTATCGAAGGTATGGTGGTTTATCCGGAACGCATGCAGACCAATCTGGAAAAAAGTAGAGGATTGATTTTTTCTCAGGCAATTTTATTAAATTTAATCGATAAAGGGCTGAGTCGAGAAGAGGCGTACCAATTGGTACAGCGCAATGCCATGAAAAGCTGGGAAGAGGAAAAACATTTTGTTGCCCTGATCAAAGCGGACGCGGAAGTTACCCGTTATCTATCTGCGGAAGAGATTGATCAGATTTGCAGTTTACAACGGCGCTTGAAAAATATTGATTTAATTTTTGAACGATTAGGCATAGGTTAAAACGGTGGAGGAAGAACGGTGGAAATCAAAGAATTGCTTGTTGAGGGATCTACGAAAAAAGTGTATGCAACGGATCAGACCGATCAGGTCATTATTGAATTTCAGGATACCCTGCCCCCCTGGTTATCGAAAAAGAAAGAAAAAGTGGCCGGTAAAGGGGCGATTAATAACGGCATTTCCTCATTCTTATTTGAATATTTGAATAGTTATAACGTGCCCACCCATTTTATCCGCAAACTGGACGAAAAAAGTTTTGCTGCACGACGACTGGAAATGCTGCCCATGTTTTTTCATATCTGGAACATTGCGGGAGAGGATCTGGCCATCCGTTTTCGGCTGGAACCTTTGCAACCGCTGGAATATCCCATTATCGAGATTTATTACAAAAATCCAGACCTTGGAAATCCCATGATCAACGAATACCATGCTTACGCATTGGGATTGTGTGATCGTAGCGAAATGACCCAGATTACCCGCATTGCTACCAAAGTGAATGCGGTGTTGAAGTCTTATTTTCAACGGCACCGGATGCGTCTGGGCGATTTCCGCATGGAATTCGGGCGAGCGCAGAATCAGATCCTGCTGGCCGACGAAATTTCTGCCGATACCATGTCCCTTTTTGCCGTGGATGAAAAGGGACAGATTACCGATCCGAAAAAATTTGTCATCACCGGTTCCAGAAAGCTGGACGTGTACCAGCAAATCCAGGAACATGTGGTGGGAAAGCAAGCATAATCAAGCAGGAGTGAGAACGTTGATTGCAAAAGACGGTTTAGCCCTGGTTATCGGTTCTGTGGTTATTTTTTTGATATTTCTAATCATTCGACTATACGTGCAGCAGCCGGTTTTAACGGTAATTACCGTGCTATTGGGGGTATTCTCGGTATTTAATTTATATTTTTTTCGGGATCCCCACCGGCAGCCCCCGCAAAATCCCAACGCCATTCTCTCCCCGGCGGATGGTAAGATCATTAAAATCGCCGAAGTGTACGAACCCAAGTTTTTTGATGAAAAGGTGCGTATGGTGAGCATCTTCCTTTCGGTGTTTGACGTGCACGTGAACCGGGTGCCTATTTCGGGGAAGGTACGCTATTTCCATTATCAGCCGGGTAAGTTTATATCGGCGTTTAAGGATAAGGCATCGGAGGAAAACGAGCATACGGCCATTGGGATTGTGGACCCCCGGGGACGGCGAGTAATGTTTAAACAGATCGCCGGGCTTATTGCCCGCCGCATTGTCTGCAATCTGCGGGAAGGTCACGCCGTACAGGCGGGCGATCGCATGGGGATGATCCGTTACGGCAGCCGGGTGGATATTTTCTTTGATCTAAACGCACGGGTGGTG
>Ga0256839_1005906_pt1 | contig 11055 bp, 12 predicted proteins | sample 354166metaG_FD_185968 | JGI IMG/M metagenome (GOLD analysis project Ga0256839, IMG submission 185968) | Hydrothermal vent microbial communities from Mid Atlantic Ridge, Atlantic Ocean - 354-166 | ecosystem: Environmental > Aquatic > Marine > Hydrothermal vents | place: Atlantic Ocean: Mid... | reverse complement strand
CCAGGGCCACAAACAGAAACAACCCGATCCCTTCCGGCCGCCCCCAGAGTGCGCTGGGGAATTTCCTCCCTGGCTGGACCCAACCGGCTCTGGTCATGGTATCCACCCGGTTTGAAGCAAGAAGTCGGTGTTATCGTATAACATCGGTGGGTTGTAAGATAACCTAGTCATCCGCTTCGGTCAAGCAACCTCGCAGCTGGGGTGCGGTCCATTTGGAGTTGGGCTGGTGCCAGCCAGCCTCCTCCTGGTTCCACTGAGTGGGGGAATGACCGTATTGTGGGCACCAGCTGGGGGAAGGGCGATCCGGGGGAAGCGTTTTTCTCCCGTTGCATCCCGGGGCGACTTTGGTAGGATTCGTATAGGTAGAGTGTCGAATCAATTCCCCCGCATGGGGGGGGCGTTGTTCGGGGCATGTGTCCCGGAGTCTGCCTTTGACATGTGTGTGACGTTTGGAACCCGGATGGAACCCAGTGCTGGTTGTCATCAGTGCCTGCAAGCGCTGCGTCAGGGGGAGTGATGATTGAACCCCTTGTGTTCGTTGCACTTGTGATTGCCGCCGCGTTGTGGATTGCGGGGAGGTGGGCATGGAGTGCCGGGGGGTTCGCCTCCGAAGCGGTCTCTCTCCCCCGAGTGGTGGGGCGTTTGCGCCTTTTCCAGGCGAGGCATCTGGCACCAGCTTCGCTGGGCACGAAAGCACCCATCCTCTCAGCACGCTGGCTTTGCGAGGTCGGCAGGTGCCGGTCATTGGGGCCAGCCGGCCTGGATGTTGATGTGCCCTGGTTCTGCGTCAGCCGAGCGGGAGCTGCGCCTACCGGGTGCGGCTTGGCTCTCTGAGGGCGGACTTCCGGTTCGACTGCCCCTTGGCAACGCTTTCCCGGCGTGGGAAATCGTTGATCGCAAGGGAGAGCGAACCGATGAACCCGGTTGTGATCGTGGTAACCGCGGCCATCTCGGCCGTGTTAACGTTCGTGGTGGTCCGTCTGCTGGATCACTTGCGCCGCCGCGACGCGGAGGCCGAGGCCCGCGAAATCGTGGCCCAGGCCGAAAAGGAAATCGAAACCCGCCGCCGCGAGGCCGAGTTGGAGCTCAAGGAGCGGACGCTCCAGCAAAAGGCCGAAATCGAACGGGAACTCTCTGCCATCCGCCAGGAGCTGCACGAAAAGGAGCGCTCCCTGGACAAGCGCCAGGATATTCTGGAACAGCAAGCCCAGGAACTGCGCAAACGCGAGCAGATGGTGGAGATGAACCAGCGAAAGCTGGCCGAGCAGATTTCGGAGAATCGCCACCGGGGCGAACAGCTCGATCGGCTCATTGAAGAACACCGGCAAAAGCTCCAGGAAGTAAGCCGCCTCTCCCGCGAGGAGGCCCAACGGCGGCTAATGGACCTGCTGGAGGAAGAACTCAAAAAGGAAGCCGGGGAGCGGATTCTCCGCTACGAGCAGCAGCTCAAAGAAACCGCCGAACAGAAGGCCCGCGAGATCATCATCACCACCATCCAGCGCTACGCCGCCGCCCACACGGCCGACACCACCACCAGCACCATCGACATCCCCAACGACGAGATGAAAGGGCGGATCATCGGCCGCGAAGGGCGGAATATCCGCGCGTTTGAGAAGGCCACGGGCGTGGACGTGATTATCGACGACACGCCGGGGGTGGTGGTCGTCAGTTCCTTCGACACGGTGCGTCGCGAGGTGGCCCGGCTGGCCCTCAAAAAACTCATCGCCGATGGGCGCATCCATCCGGGTCGGATCGAGGAGGTGGTGGGCCGCACGCGGAAGGAGCTGGACGAGTACCTGCTGAAGCTGGGTCGGGAGGCCGCCCAGGAAGTGGACGTGCACGATCTTCAGGAGCGGATTGTGTACTTGCTCGGCCGGCTGCACTTCCGCACCAGTTACAGCCAGAACGTGCTGCGGCACTCCATCGAGGTGGCGTTTCTGGCCGGGATGATGGCCGACGAGCTGGGCATGGATGCCGCGCTGGCCCGACGATGCGGCTTGCTGCACGACATCGGCAAGGCGGCCGACCACGAGGCCGAAGGGGGGCATCCGAAGATCGGGGCCGACATCCTCCGCCGCGCCGGCGAGTCGCCTGAGGTGGTCCATGCCGCCCTGGGACACCACGACGACGTGCGGATCGCCCACCCCTACACGGTGCTGGTGGCCGCCGCGGACGCCTGCAGCGCTTCCCGGCCCGGCTCCCGACGCGAAACCCTGGAACGGTACATCAAGCGGATGGAAGAGCTGGAGAAGATCGCCAAGGAGTTTACCGGGGTGGAGCAAGCCTTTGCCATCCAGGCCGGGCGGGAAGTGCGGGTGATGCTGCGAGCCGAGGAGACCGACGATGCCCTGGCTGCCAAGCTCTGCCGCGATATCGCCAAAACCTACCAGGAACGCCTGACCTACCCGGGCGAGATCAAAGTGACGGTGATCCGCGAAACGCGGTTTTCCGAGGTGGCCAAGTAGCCCCATATCGTTAGGACCCGGTGGTGAACATCCTGTTCGTGGGAGACATTGTCGGCAGGCCAGGACGCGAGGTGCTGCGGCGTGCCTTGGCCGGGCTGATCCAGCAGGAAAAGCTGGACCTGGTGGTGGCCAACGCCGAGAACGCCGCCGGGGGCTCGGGGATCACCCCGGCCATCTACCACGAGCTGCGGCAGTGCGGTGTGGACTGCATCACCATGGGCGACCACATCTACCGGCGCAAGGAGATCCTGCCCACCCTCCAATGCGAAGACCGCATCCTCAAGCCGGCCAACTTCCCGCCCGAGGCCCCCGGAGCCGAACTGGCCGTGGTGCCTGCGGCCAACGGAGTGCCGGTGGCGGTGTTCAGCCTGCTGGGGAGGGTGTTCATGCGGCCGGTGGACTGCCCCTGGCATGCGGCCGACCGCGTGCTGGCCCAACTGCCCCAGGACGTCCGCGTGGTGCTAGTGGACTTCCACGCCGAGGCCACCAGCGACAAGCAGTTGATGGGCCGCTACCTGGACGGGCGCGTCAGTGCGGTGTTGGGCACGCACACCCACGTGCCCACCGCCGATGAGCAGATTCTGCCCGGGGGGACCGCTTTTCAGTGTGACGTGGGCATGACCGGCCCTTATGATAGTATTCTGGGACGCCGGGTGGACCGGGTGCTGGAAGCCACCCGCACGTTCGTCCCCACCAAGTTCGACGTGGCCACCGACCAGGTGCGGTTGAGCGGTTCGGTGGTGGAGGTGGACCCTGTGACGGGCAAGGCCCTGGCCATTCGCCGCGTGTGGGTTCGCCTGGAAGACCTGTAGCCCCTCCGAGCTGGGAAGCCAGAGACCTCTGCAGATGGATTTGGGCATGCCATCTTCCCGCGAAAGCTCCCTGGAGAACATCTCCGCACGGGGCGGCGATTCGACCGTACCGCTGCTGCCGGCAAGGGAGGAGTCCCTCGGGACAATTTCCGGGGGAGCTCGAGGGCTGTTGCTGCTGTTTGGCCTGGGGCTTTTCGGCTTGCTGGGTGTGGCCGCCTGGCTGAAGCCGGATCCTTACGGGCTGGGCCTGGGCACGCACGAGCAGTTGGGTCTGCCTCCGTGTGGGTTCCGCGAGTATTTCGGCATTCGCTGTCCCAGTTGCGGAATGACCACCTCGTGGTCGTACCTGGTGCGGGGGCAGGTGCTTTCGGCCCTGGCCAGCAACGCCGGGGGAACGCTGCTGGGGGTGATAGCCTTGCTGGCAGCCCCGTGGCTGGTGATTTCCGCCTTGCGGGGAAAGTGGTTCCTTGGTATTCCCAGCGAGCCCTGGGTCCTGGCGGCCCTGGCGGCTTTCGTGGTGGTCACCTTGGCGGACTGGGCGGTACGGCTGTTGTGGTAGTCGGGCCGGTCCCCAAGGGGTGCCCTCTCTCCGCAAAACCAACCAGCAAGGAGGCAAGGATGCCCCGGAGCAAGTTCCGGCAAGCAGGCGTGCTGGCGGGGGTGATGCTGTGCGGCCTGGCCGGTTGCACCCAGGCGCTGTTTACGGCCGCCTACCTGATCCGCGGCACGAACGATCCGCCGGAGTTCGACGGACTGAGAGAAAAACGTGTGGTGGTGGTCTGCCGCGCCCCGGCCACGATGAACCCCGATCATGCCTTGGCCACCGAGGCGCTGGCCCGACGCCTGAGCCAATTGCTCCGCCGCCGCGTCTCGGATATCCAGGTGATCCCCCCGGAAAAAGTGGCCAAATGGACCGATGAGCACTCCTGGGACGAGTTCCCCGAGGTGGGCGAGGCCCTGGGTGCCGAGATGGTGGTGGGGATCGACCTGCTGGATTTCAGTCTCTATCGCAGCTCGACGGTGTATCAGGGTCGGGCCGACATCGCCGTGACCGTCTATGACATGACCCGCGACGGCGAGATCGTCTTCGAAAAAGCCCCGCTACGGGTGCTTTACCCCTCCACCGGTATTCCCACCACGGTGCCGCGAGCCCAGTTCCGCCGCGTGGTGGTCAACGTCATTGCCGAGGACATCGGCAAGCTGTTCTATCCGCACGACCGCACGGCCGATTTCGCCCGGGACGGGACGGCACTGCCGTACCAATAAAGCCCGCATGCAGCGGCGAGCGCTGATTCGAGTGGAACACATTCGCTATGGAAAACCGCAAGTTCAGGCCTGTGGCGTGCATCGGTGCTGCCGCACCGAGACAAGAACAAACGTCAATTCCGGCAAACGACAAGCCGCCGACTTCAGTCGGGTACGCGTTTAGCCAGCTAGCACATCAGTTGGTTTGGCGCTTCCATGCTAGGAGAGAATAAGCGTTTATTCTTGGCAACGGCGAGCCGCCAGCTTTAGCTGGCGGAGAAAAACAACCGAAGGCGTCTCTTCGGCTCCCCCCGGGCTCCAAGTCCGGGGCTCGCCGGGCGCAAACGCGTAAAAACAGCGAGCCGGGAGCACGAGCTCCCGGAGGAGAGAAAAACCAGGGGCATTTGGCCAGCCGGCCCTGCTCAATCCCGTACGCCCAGGGTCTGGAAGATCTGCCGGGTCACTTCGTCCGGATCGCGCGCACCGTCGATGCGGCGCAGCAACCCCCGTTGCTCGTAGTAGGGGATGACGGCCTCGGTTTCCCGATGGTACTTCAGCAACCGCTTGCGGCAGGTTTCTTCGGTGTCGTCGTGGCGTTGCACCAGCCGGGGGATCGCCTCCGGCGGCGGTGGGTTGTACTTCAGGTGGTAGATGACGCCGGTTTGCGGGTCCACCCGGCGGCCGGTGATCCGTTCCAGGATCAGTTCATCGGGCACTTGCAGCAGCAACACGGCGTCCAGTTGCTGGTGCATTTCCTCCAGCAGCTTGTCCAGCGCCTCGGCTTGCGGCCGGGTGCGAGGGAAGCCGTCCAGCAGAAATCCCTGCTGGGCGTCGGGCTGTTGCAGGCGGCGGCGGACCATCTGGATCACCAGCTCATCGGGCACCAGCTGGCCGTTTTCCATGTACTGCCGCACCTGCTGGCCCAAAGGCGTGTGGTCGTTCACGGCCTGGCGGAACATTTCGCCGGTGGAGACGTGCGGGATGGGCCACCGCTTGGCGATCCGCGCGGCTTGGGTTCCCTTGCCCGCCCCCGGGGGACCTAACAGGATCAGACGCACCACTGCTCCCTCGCCTTGCAAGCGCCCTTGGTGATCCAGAACGGCTGAACCGGCTCGACCGTGGCCCATCGCTCTTGCTCCTAAGTCAACGCATTACCATAGCGCACCGGGGCAGGAGGTTCAACCACGGCAAAGCCAAACCGGCCGGGTCGAGCCCCCGGCAAACATAGCACATCTTGTGCCCCGGCCGAGCAAAAGCCTACGGCCGGGGCCGAAACTCCACCACTTCCCAGCGGCTTTGCAAGCCCCGGCCGCGCACCACGCGCTGGTATTGCCGGGGATAGCCATATTGCGGGTCGAAGCGGCAGCGGAGCACGACCATCCGCGGGTCGGAGACGCCGAAAGCCCGCTGCGGATGCTGCCGGTTCTCCAGCTCCCGTTGCAGCACGTCGAACAGCCCGGGCACGGTCCAATAGTCCCAGCTGCGCCGCGGCAGCTCCCCGCCGGGATGCTGCGTGACGGACACCGCCTGGTGGCCCGTAACCCGCACCCGAATGCGACGGCCGCTTTCCGGGGTGTTTCCGCCGGGTGGGGGTTCCAGGGAAATGGTCATTTGGTAACTGGCCGGGCCGTGCTGTTGCCAGCGCCGCCGGGCCTGTTCCAACTGGGAGGGGGTGAGTTCCGGCAGCGGATTGCGCGTGGCCAGCACCCACACCACGCCGCTCAACACGCTGCCCAACACCGCTCCCAGCACGGCATAGACCACCAGCGTGCTCAGCCGGACCGGGCGGCGGGGCGGGCGACTCTCGACGTGCGGTTGGTCACGCATCGGATTGCAACCACCCTGCTACTGGGGAACCAGGACAAAACGCCGTGCCCTCATCATAGCACCCAAACTTCGGCAACGAAGCCGTGCCATACGTGTTTCGCGTGCAAGCTCAAGGGGAACGTTACCAGATTAAAAGCAAGCCGAAGGCTTGCCAGTCCAGTAGCCGGTGGTCGAAGCGAAAACCACTGGATCCCGGCGGCCCTGCCGTCCTCCGGGATCCGACGCTCCCGGCTCGCCCGGTGATGCGCATTTGTGCCCAGGCGAGCCGCGTGCGTCAGCACGCGGTTTTTCGCAAAACGGCGCGAACGTCGGTTTGTTTCCGCAACCGGGAGCTGACGCTCCCGGCTCGCCGGTTGCAATAATCGACGCTTGTTCTCGCACTGGTGCGGAAGCACCCTCCCAAGACCCAAGACCCACGACCCAAGTCCTCTGGAGCGGAAACTCCGGCGCAACGGCGCACAGCGCAAGCCGATTCCCGTCCGGTGCGGAAAACGTCAAACCAAGCCATCTGCGAGCGACTAAACAAGTACGTCGGGCCAGAGGTGCTTTTCCCTGGTGGCCGGGGCTATCCCAGGGCGCAAAAGCAGTAAATAAAATGGAGTCACAGGCCGAGGCGAGCAACCCGGCCTCCGCCCCGGGGTTTAATCCCATAGGGGGAACCAGGAGCTTTTGCCGTGGTTGTTGCTTGGTGCTGGGAGAGACGCCGATTTTTACACCGGGTCAGTCCCATGCGTCCGACTTTCACCTTGTCGGCAAACACCGCTTTCCGCGGCGGTTTCACGCAGCTGGAGCTGCTGCTGGTGCTGGCCGTAATGCTTGCGGTGGCCGGGCTGGTGGTCACCGGTGCCCAGCAGTTTTCCTCCCAGCACCGCCTGGAACAAGCAGCCGCCGAGGTGGAGTTGCTGCTGGCCCAGGCCCGCTTGGACGCGGTGGAATCCGGCTCGGCCGTGCTGTTCTGCTATCAGCCCGGCGGACGCGGCTACGGCCTGGTGCCGCTGCTTCCCCCGGAAGAAGGTGCTGCCGCCGCGGGCACCCAGGCAGCCACCTTGCCCCAGGGGCTTTCCTTCCAGGCTTTCCAGCAGCAGGAACAAAGCTCGTTTCAGCTTTCCAACTGGCACCAACAGCAGCTGGCCGCCGCGGCCGAGGACGCCTCGGCTCCCTGGTCTGTTCTGGCCCTCTTCCTGCCCGATGGCACCTGCCAGGACGCCACGCTGGAGGTGGCCGACCAGCAGGGACAGATGATCCGTCTCCACCTGCGCGGGCTGACCGGCACCGTGACCCAAGAATCCCTGCAAATGCAAGCAGCCCGATGAAACGCCCTGCTTCCACCGCCCGAACGGCCCATCCCCGGCAAGGGCTCACCTTGCTGGAGATGGTGCTGGCCTTGGCCATCTTGCTGGTGGCCTTGAGCGTGCTGGGCAGTTGGTTTGCCACCGGCACGCGTGCGGCCCGGCAAGCCACGCTCCAGGCCCAGGCCGTCCGCCTGTGCCAAAGCAAGCTGGACGAAGTGCTGGCCGGAGTGGAGCCGCTGGAGGCGGTGGACCAGGCCCCGCTGGACGAAAGCGATCCAAGCTGGGTCTGGAGTTTGGCGTTAGAGCCGACGGACTTCGACGAACTGGTGCTGCTGGAAGTAACCGTGGCCCACCTGAACCAGAACGGACTGCCCGATGCCACTTTTTCCCTGCGCCGCTACCTGCGGCAGGTAGACTCCGCCGGTGCGGAATCGGCGGAGGGGTTCCTGCAAGACTCCTCTTCCCTTGGTCCATGATGTCCCGGTGCCCGACCAAATCCGCCCCGGCCCTCCGTCCCCCGGGCAGCACTTCCTGCCCCGGCAGAGGGTTCACGCTGCTGGAGGTGCTGCTGGCTCTGGCGCTGCTGGCCGTGCTGTTGGGTAGCGTGCTTTCGGCCGTGCGGTTTTACGGGCATCTGGCCACGCTGGGCCGGGAGGAACTTCAGCGCCAACGGCTGTTGCTTACGCTGGACCGGCTGTTGCGGCAGGACCTGCAAAGCGTGCTGCTGCCCGAAGAGCAGTCCGAGACTGCCGCCTCCGCGGCCCAGCCCAGCGAAACGTCCGCCGACGGAGCATCCCCGGAACTGCTTGCCTCCGAGGAGACAATCTGGGGCCTGGTGGGCGATGATCGTTCGCTGGTGCTGGTGGTGCGCAAATCCCCCCAGGAGTTGGTGCTGATGGCCGACACGGCCAGCGAGGAGCAATCCCCGTTGCTTGGGGACCTGCGGCTGGTGGGCTACCTGCTGGCCGGCACCGAGGGAGATGAGCTTGCCGCCCTGGTAGCCCAACAGGCGGGCCAGGCCCAAGGAACCGACTCCCCTGCCACAGGGTTGGCCCGCTGGGAACTGCCACTGCTCCAGGGCCAACTGGCCTTGGAGCAACAAGACCTGGACCAGCTGGCCGCGGCCGCCCAGGTGCTCGCCCCGGAAGTGACCAGCGTGCAGTTTCGCTACTTCGACGGCACGCAGTGGGTCCAGAGTTGGGACTCCACGGCCGAAGGCACGCTCCCCCTGGCCGTGGAGATCACCCTGAGTCTGCTGCCGCAAGGCACTGCCCCCAGGGAAGCCACCACAACCCAGCAAGCCGAAGAAACCGCGCGCCTGGTGGTCTTTCTGCCCGGGGCCGTTTCGGCTCCTCCTTCCGAAGCAGGAGCGATGCCATGAGGCCTTCCGCTTTCCCGCCCCGTACCGCTTCCTCGCGCCGCGGCACCGTGCTGGTGGTGGTGCTGATCGTGGTGGCCATGCTCACCCTGGGCGTGTATCGCTTCACCGGCTCGATGCTCACCGGGGAGAAGGCCACGGCGGGGGCTGCGCGTTGGGCTCGGGCGCGGGCCTGCGCCTACTCGGCCCTGGACTGGACGGCCACCTGGCTGGACCACCGCTTCGACGATCCCGACGCCCCCCTGGACCTGTTCCACAACCCCGAGCTGTTCCAGGCCGTGGTGGTCACTCCCAGCGGCTCCGGTCGCGGCCAGGGATACTTTACCGTGTTTGCCCCCTGGTGGGCCGAAGACGGCTCCGGCGGGGTGCGCTACGGCCTGGTGGACGAATCGGCCCGGCTGGACCTCAACGCCCTGGTCTATGACTGGCAACTGGACCCCGAGGAACAACAGCAAGTGCTGATGCAACTGCCCGGGTTGACCGTCGAGCTGGCCGACGCCATCCTGGATTGGCTGGATGAGGACTCCGAGCCGCGTCCCAACGGGGCCGAAGACGAATACTACGGCTCGCTCTCCCCGCCTTACGCGGCTCGCAACCAGCGGCTCCAGTCGCTGGATGAGCTGCTGCTGGTGCGCGGAATGACCCCGGCCCTGCTCTACGGCGAGGATACCAACCGCAACGGCTTGCTGGACCTCAACGAAAACGACGGCTCGGACACCCCGCCGGAGGACAACGCCGACGGGGTGCTTCAGCGCGGGCTGGCTGCCTACTTGACCCTGTGGAGCCGCCAGCGCAATCGCCGCCAGGACGGCTCGCCGCGGATCAACCTCAACAGCAACGACCTGGCCACCCTCTACGACCAACTGGCCCAGGAGTTCGACGAAGACGTGGCCCGCTTCGTCGTCGCCTACCGCCTTTTCGGTCCCGTGGGAGGAAGCGCAACGGGGCCTACTCCCGGAAGCACCTCGCCAAGGGGGCAAGGAGGGCCAAGTGCGGGATCGGCACCGGTCCGGTCCGGCTCCACCGGCGGCTCAGGAGCCCGGCAGAGCCGCGGCGGGCTGGATCTGTCCCGAGGCGGCCAGCAGCAAATCCCCTCGATCTTCCACCTGATCGGGGTGCAGGTCCGCGCCCAGATCAACGGCTCCCAGCAAACCCTGGAAAGCCCCTGGCCGGACGAACCGGCTCAACTGCAAGAAACCTTGCCCCGGCTGCTGGATACCCTCACCACCAGCAATCAGCCCTACCTGGCCGGCCGGATCAATATCCTGCAAGCCCCTCGCGAAGTGCTCCTGGCCATCCCGGGCATGCCCGAGGAACTCATCGAGCCCATCCTCGCAGCCCAGGCCACGGCCGGGGTGAACCAGGGGACCTTCACCGCCGTCCCGGGCCGGGAAACCGTCGCGTGGCTTTACCTGGAGGGGATAGCCACGCTGGAGCAGATGCGGCAACTGGCCCCCTATATCAACTGCGGCGGAGATGCGTTTCGGGTGCAGGCACTGGGCCACGTGGATGCTCAAGGACCCGTGGTCCGTCTGGAAGCCTTGCTGGATGCTTCCAGTGGCAGCACCCGGGTGCTGTGGGTACGGCCGTTGCACCCCTTGGGGCCGGGATTGCCGCTTCGGCAGCTTCTTGGCACGCAATGACCACTCCTTTTGCAGCCGCACCCCAGGAAAAGCCTCGCCTTGACCCTAAGCTCCCGGCAACGCTACACTTTCGGCACCTGGGGGTCTTCCAGCGCTTGGCGTGCCGAGCCGGAGTTTTCCTGAAGGTGGCACGTCACTTGCTCCTCCAAGGTGGCAATTGGCCGTGGCTCCCACCCGCAGGAGCCGAACGGAAACCAGTAAGTTGGCACGGATTGGCACGAGGGCATTGCCATGTTGAGGACCTTGGGGGTAGTCCAGGCCGGCGGCTCGCACCATCGCCGCCTCGCCCGCCGGATCGGCGGCACGCCCGTGCTGGAATGGGTGCTGCGTCGCCTCACCGAAGCCCAGCAACTGGATCACGTGGTCGTACTCACCGGCCAAGGGGCCGAGGAC
>Ga0256839_1005905_pt1 | contig 11055 bp, 8 predicted proteins | sample 354166metaG_FD_185968 | JGI IMG/M metagenome (GOLD analysis project Ga0256839, IMG submission 185968) | Hydrothermal vent microbial communities from Mid Atlantic Ridge, Atlantic Ocean - 354-166 | ecosystem: Environmental > Aquatic > Marine > Hydrothermal vents | place: Atlantic Ocean: Mid... | reverse complement strand
ATCACATAGACACTTGTCACGGCTCGCTCTTTCCAACGATAACGCCCTTTGATGGTTTCATAATACGCCATAAGCCCTGCCGTATCTTTCGGGGCCACATCCCAAACTTCCCGCTTGGTCACCTCAAAGAGCAAAATACCCTCTTCATATTCGCGCATAAGATGGCGAAAGTCCGGATATTTTTCAGCCAGGTGCTGTTCTTCATACTCCAAAGCTTTGCGCTTTACAAATTCGTCATAGAGGCGCTTTACCGCTTCGCTAACTTTCACCGAACGCCCCATGCGAATACGTTCTCGGGTAGATTTCCCCAGAAAATCCGTAAAATCCCCAAGGGTAACCAGAAAATCATCTCCCAAAGAGAAAAGGGGCTCTTGTGAGCGTTCTTTGGGTGCTTTCCACTTGTAGGTTAGGAAGTTCTCACTTAAAGTGTCGGCAAAATGCTCCAAGGTTGCATTGAATTCCTTGAAGTTGCTCGTCTTCTTGATGCGCTGGATAAGAGCATCCTGAGCCTCTTCAAAGCGCGGGTCTTTTTTTACGGCTTTGAGAATGCGTGCGCGTTCATCCGCATAAGAGCCTAAGTCTCGTTTGCTGATGCGCTTGACGATGTGCCAGCCTACCGTGGTTTGAAAGGGCTTGGAAAAATCGCCATCTTTCTTCAAGGCAAAAGCCGCATCTTCAAAACTCTTTTCATAGCGGTTGATGCCGAAAAAGCCGATGTATCCGCCACGCGAAGCAGAGAGCTTGTCTTCGGAGTACTGCTTGGCAAGCTCCTCGAAATTAGCCCCTTGGAGTAGCTGTTGGTAGATGGAATCAATGAGGGCTTTGGCATCCTTTTTTTCTCCTTTTTTGGGCTTGCGAATGAGGATGTGAGCGGCCTCAATCTCTCCCCGTGCAGGCCGACGATCGTGTACGACTAAAATGTGATAGCCCATAGCCGTGCGTATGGGTTGAGATATTTCGCCTTTCGGCAAATGATAAGCCGCTGTTTCCAATGGATAAAGGCCTTTGGGAAACATGGCCGTCACGTAGCCGATGTGACCCTCATTGCGGCTTACTGATTTGTCCTCGGAATAACGACGGGCTACTTCGCCAAAACTCTTGCCTTCCAACAACTCTTTACGCGCCTGTAAAGTGCGTTCATACGCATGTTTTTCAGCTTCCTCCCCTGCTCCGGGGGCTACTTTGATGAGGATGTGGCTGATATCCACATCCTGCTTTTTTCGGTCGTACACTTCTCGAACCAATTTTTCCGTAACCTCTCGATCGATGAGGTAAGAATCGGCCAACTGACGACGATAACCTTCCAACTCCTGCTGCAAAGCTTTAATGGTATCCAGCTTTAACTCACGAGCGCGCTCTACCTTGAGTTTAAACTTGGTGTAAAGGCGCAAATATTCGTTGAGCGATTTACTCGAATAATCCGCCTTGTCTCCATTGGATTTTTCGTAGATGTACTTGAACTCGGATACCCTCACCGGATGATTGTTCACCGTAAAAAGCACGGGATCCCGTTCCTGATCCGTCGATTGAGCCTGAAGATTCATACTGAGCATCAAGCTCAGCAGACAAATACTCAGTAATAATCTCATGATATTTTTTTTTGACGAGTCGCAAGAGCGGCCTGTAATACAAAAACGCTGCAAAGGTAGTAAATTTGAGCCGTGTTTGAAGAGCTTTTTACAGCCTCCCCCCAACTGCTGCAAGCCTGGAAGCAAGAACTACCGGCTCTGCTGCTCGTAACGGCAAGCATACTCATGAGTTGGGTCTTTTGGTGGCGTCCATACGGAAACGTCAAGGCCAATCGCATGTTGAGCCTTTTGCTGTGGTTTTTCAGCTTGTCCCTCTTTCGAGACACCTTGATGATGCTCAATGTCTTTGTGCAAGAACCGCAGTGGTTTTTCTTTCCCATTTGGTTTACCTGGGCTTTAGGCCCGCTGTATTTCTTTTTTGTGAAGTTCACACTTTATCCGGCTTACAGCTGGCACAAATCAGATGTCAAGCACGCCTTCTTCCCCTTACTACAAATTGCCCTCTATACCACACTATTTTTTATCCAGTACCAGCCGGAATCCTGGTTTTATACCCGATTTTATAAAACGCTGGAAGGCGGCTTTTTTGTACTTTCCTTTTTCACTTATTTGGCTATGAGTTGGCGATATGCCAAATTCAGAGAAGCCGTCTTGAGACATCGTTCTCACTATCCTTGGGAGATGGCCAAAATAAGCTGGTTAAAACGCAACACCCTCATTTTTTTCTTCCTGGCCACCTGCAACAGCTTTTTTCTGATTTTGGACTTCACCATGTTCAAACTCTTTGGGCGCAGTTTACGGGTCTGGAATGTTTACCCTTATTTGACCCACTACTCCTTTGCCCTACTAACACTTTGGGTATTCTTCATCGCCTGGCAATTGCTTCGACGCAGCTATATGCGCCGACTCTTACAAAAACTATCCCCTACACAGCTCCAGGAACAACTCTTCAAGCAAGGCTGCCTGTACGACCCTGATTTTCGCCTCAAACTGCTACCCTCGGCAGCAAGAAACCAACTACTCCAAGCTTTTGGCCGAAAGGCCGAAAAGCAATGGCTCAATGAACAAAGACTTCAACTTCTCCAGAGTGAAATCGAAAGAAAACGCAGCACCTCTTCCATTCCCATGCGCTACTTACTCCAACGCCTCGTTTTTGAGGTCGGCTTTCACAGCTTCAGACAGTATCAAAAACTAAAAAAGCACCTCCAAAACAGCTAAACCCTTTTTACTACCTTTGCTCCATGAACGTATTAGAAAAGGTATTGCAATCCAAAACCCTGGAGCGCTTGCGCCGACACCTGGGCAAAGCCACTGGCCTGCACTTACGCCTCAAGCGCTTCACACCCTCAGCCAGTGAACCGCTGCGTACAGCCATGTTGCTGCAACACCAAGGCGTAAAACAGGTCATAGATATCGGTGCCAATACAGGGCAATTTGCCGAATCGCTCTACGACTTCGGCTATACCGGAAAAATCGTCTCTTTTGAACCGGTCAGCTCAGCTCATCGGATTCTCCAAAAACGCAGCAAACCTTACCCCAACTGGCAGGTGGCCCCACCCTGTGCTCTGGGCAACAAAGAAGGCGAGGTGGAAATAAAAATCAGTGACGACAGCGTTTTCAGCTCTGTACTAAATATCAAGGACAGCTACGTAGCCCATAACCCCAAATCCAGAATCATCCGCAGCGAACGCGTCCCGCTACACCGCATAGATCAAGTGGCAAACCAATACGTAGAGATCGAAACAGGAGATGTCCTGCTAAAAATAGACACACAAGGATTTGAGAGACAAGTACTAGAAGGGGCAGAGGGCATCCTTTCCAAGCTGCGCGGCATAAAAATTGAAATCCCGCTCTACCCCATTTACGAAAGTACGGATTTCACCTTTTACGAAATAACCGACTTCATGAAAAAACACGGCTTTAAACCTTACAGTTTTCATGTTGAGGGGGTGGATTTGAACACCGGCAGAGTAAACACCATCGACGGTCTGTTTTTCAGGGCATGAAGTACGTAGTCGTCGTTCCGGCACGCAACGAGGAAGAAAACATAGAGCGCTTACTCCGCTCCCTGGCAGCACAAAGTCTGCTGCCAGCCGAGCTTATCGTTGTTGACGATGGCTCTACGGATCAAACAGCTCGACGAGTTTTGGCTTTCGCCAAACGCCACCCCTGGATCCACCTTCACCGCACGAAAAAACAAGAACCTCGTGCCATTGGCGCCAAAGTGGTGGCGGCCTTTCAGCAAGGCTACGACCAAATAAAAGCAGAACACCATTTTCTCGTCAAGCTAGATGCCGATTTAGAGCTTCCGCCAAATTATTTCGAACGCATCGCAAAACACTTTTCCGACAACCCTCGACTGGGCATAGCCGGAGGTAGCATTCTCGTACAAAAAAACGGTCGTTGGGTTTACGAAAACTTTTCAGATAAAGACCACGTTAAGGGAGCCTTTAAAGCTTACCGAAAAGCTTGTTATCAAGCCATTGGAGGGCTGCGCCTATCCATAGGTTGGGACACGGCCGACGAACTTCTCGCTCGCTACCACGGCTGGGAAGTTTTAGTCGATACCCGACTAAACGTCAAACACCATCGACCACTCGGTACCGAGACGGGCTCCCTACGCACCCGCTTCTTGATTGGCCGTGGCATGTATCGCCTCCGTTACGGTTTTTGGATAAGCCTCATCAGTGCCATCAAAGCCGGCTACCTGAACCGCCCTTATGGCTTGACCGGGCTGGCCGTCCTCTGTGGCTGGCTTGTCGCACTCTTCCAAAGGGATCAACCTATCGTCAACAAAGATGAAGGACAATTCATCCGCCAATGGCGCTGGAACAGAATGAAGGAGAAATTGCTGCGCAAGAAGAAAAAAAACACCCCCCACAAAGCTCCCCAATAAAACTTGAAGAGAAAGATCGGATGTTATTCAACTCCATAGAATTTGCCATCTTTTTACCCATTGTATTTGCCATATACTGGAGCATAGGTAGCCGGCATGTACGAAGGCAAAACCTTGCCCTGTTGATAGCCAGCTACTTTTTTTACGGCTGGTGGGATTGGAGATTTTTAGGCCTCATAGCATTCAGCACCATTGTTGATTTTTTAGTTGGAAAAAAGCTAGAACAAACTACAGGGCAAAAAAAAAGAAAAACCCTGCTATACATCAGCTTGGCAAGCAATTTAGGCCTATTGCTCTTCTTCAAATACTACAACTTTTTTATCGACAGCTTTGTAGATGCATTTACCTTTTTTGGCATCAATTTTTCTCCATCTCATTTGCATATCGTTTTACCAGTTGGTATAAGCTTTTACACTTTTCAAACCTTAAGCTATACCATTGATGTTTATCAAAAGAAAATCAAACCCACTACAGACTGGATTGCCTTTTCCGCTTTTGTCAGCTTTTTCCCACAATTGGTAGCCGGCCCAATAGAACGTGCAGCAAACTTGTTGCCCCAATTCCAAAAAAACAGGAAATTTGATACGGAAAAAGCAAAAGACGGCTTACGACAAATTCTATGGGGGCTATTCAAAAAAATTGTCATTGCAGACACTTGTGCCATTTACGCCAATGACATTTTCAGCAATCCGGACTCATACTCTACTCCCGCGCTATGGCTGGGAGCCATCTACTTTGCTTTCCAGATATACGGAGATTTTTCAGGTTATTCCGATATCGCCTTAGGACTAGCCCGACTTTTCGGCTTTGAGTTAATGAAAAACTTCAATTTACCCTATTTCTCCAGAGATATTGCCGAATTTTGGAGACGGTGGCATATATCCCTTTCCAGCTGGTTCAAAGACTACCTATATATACCTTTGGGGGGAAGCAGGGGTGGTTTGAAAAAAACTTTGCGGAACGTCTTAATCATATTTCTCATCAGCGGGTTGTGGCATGGTGCTAATTGGACATTTGTCGCTTGGGGCGGGGTCCACGCCCTCTTTTTCATCCCCTTACTCGTGCTAAAAAGAAATAGAAAACATCTGGGAAAAATAGCAGAAGACAGCTTGCTACCATCTCTATCGGAAGCCTATCAAATCTCTTTGACTTTTCTGCAAGTACTCATTGCCTGGGTTTTTTTCAGGGCTGCCAACATCAAGGAGGCCATTCACTATATCTCAGGAATGTTTGACATGGCAAATATGGGAACCATCGAAAGCTATAAAGCAAAATACCTCATTCTAATCCTTTTCTTGCTGGCTTGGGAGTGGAATTTTCGAGACAAGGAACATGGCCTACACATACCCAAATGGCCTACACATTGGCGATGGCTCACTTACAGCTTTTTCATCTGGTTAATTCTATACTTTGTAGGAGAGGAGCAGGAATTCATTTACTTCCAATTTTGAGATTATGAAACTTTTCATATTCAGGCTACTCGCCTTCTCTTGTTGTTGGGCCGTCTTTTTAGCCGGGAATTATCTCTACAATTTATCAAATATAAAAAGCGAGGAAATATTTGAAAATCCTCAGCCCTCTTTAATTTTCATGGGAGATTCCCACATCATGACAGGCATAAACCCGAACTTGTTCGAGCATGCAACAAACATGGGGTACCACGGAGAACCTCTATACATCACCCAGCTTAAAGCCCAAAAAGTCCAAGAAAAATCCATAGGTGAAAATAGGAGATTCGTCATAGGTATTGGACCTCAAAACTTATCGGATTTCAATGAAGAAAAACTACTCAAAGACAAATATGCAAAAAAAATATGGGACACCTACTACCCCTTACTTCTCCCCCCTGCTCCCCTCTTCAAAAAATACGACTTGAAATACGATAAGCGATCATACCTCAAAGGCATGGTGAGGAATATGTGCTTGTATCCTCGAAACAAACACGATAGATGGAAAGGCCATTTCGAAGCAAGAGCTTATGCCCTTGAGACTGCAAATTTGCAAAAAACGATCCAAAGGCATTTTTACAACTCCCGGGGAGAGCTGAGAGATGTTTCACAGGCTGCTATACGCGCTTTAGATACCCTTTGCTATGCTAGGAAAGCAAACAATATCATTTTCGTTATCCTCCCAGTGCATCCTGCCTACAAAGAACAAATACCGCAACCTTTTATAGATAGTTTTCAAAAGATAACCCAAAAACATAAAAAGCAAGGAATACCTATACTCGATTATTTGGAATACCCGCTTCCAGATTCAGCTTTCTACGACTACGATCACCTAAATCAAGAAGGAGCACGTATCTTTGCACGGGTTTTAAACGCCGACCTCAAACAACTTTTTCAACAATGAGAACTCACCGGAAAACAAAGCGACAAATATGTGTGGTATCTTAGCAGTTATAGGTAGAAAACTCGACAAACAAAAGCTGGATAAGGCACTCCAGCTGATGCACCACAGAGGGCCTGACTACGGGGCAAGTACGCTATTCAAAAAAAAGAATACGGAAGTTTATTTAGGGCACAAACGCTTAGCCATTCTCGACTTAGACCCAAGGGCAAATCAACCTTTTTCTATAGGCCCCCTCTCCATAACCTATAACGGAGAAATTTACAACTACATAGAACTTGCCAAAGAGCATAAATTAAAATTGCATACCGAAAGCGATACTGAAGTAGTTTTAGCCATGTATAAAAAATACGGCAAAGATTGTCTCCAATACTTCAACGGCATGTTCGCCTTTGTCATCTACAACTCTTCGACAGGAGAAGTCTTCGCTGCTCGTGATCGATTGGGAATCAAACCTCTCTACTTATACGAAAAAAACAAACTCAAAATTTTTTCCAGTGAACTTGCTCCTATCCTGGAACTGGTAGAAAGCGACATCGATGAGTTTGCCGTAAGGCAATACCTCAAACTCCGAATGACCGTAAAAAACCACACGATTTACTCCGATATACGCTTTTTCCCTCCAGCTCATTATATGCAAAATGATCAATTATGCCGGTACTGGGATTTAGACATCTCACCCAAAGAACCTCCCTCTGATGAAGAATTGTATAGTTTGATATCCCAAGCTGTCAAACTGCGAAAAAGAGCTGATGTCCCTTTAGGCTGCTACCTCAGTGGAGGCTTAGACAGCACCATACTCTCCTACTTGGTAAAGCCGGAGCACGTATGGACTGTAGGCTTCCCCGAATTAAACGAGTTTAAATGGAGCACACTGGCCAACCAACAACTAAAAAGCAAACTACATCAAATCCTTGTCCATAAAAATGAGTTCATCCAGACAGGAAAAAAAATGATACAAGAGAGAAAAGAACCTCTCTCTGTCCCCAATGAAATCCTCATCTACCTCATGACCAAAGAGGTCAAAAAAGAAAACACAGTCATCCTATCCGGAGAAGGCGCCGATGAACTTTTTTGGGGCTATGATCGCATTTTCAAATGGGCAAAAAGACAAAAGAATTTTGACCTCAGAGGATTTGATAAAAAGTATTGTTACGGAAGCCATAGAGACGACGAGGTTTTGGATTACGCCCTGGAGGGAATCCCCGGAAAAACCACCCTGGAAAAAACAGCTTACTATTTTCAAATTGTTCACCTTCAAGGCCTACTGAGAAGGTTAGACAATTCAACAATGCGATGTAGTGTTGAAGCAAGAGTTCCTTTCGTCGATCACTTGTTGATAGAGCGATTGGCCGGAACTCCCTTCGAGTGGCGTATGGGTAACTCCTTTAAAGAGCCTCTGAAAAGAATATTCAAAGAACTTATTCCCAAAGAAATTATTGAGAGAAAAAAAGTTGGCTTTCCGGTCCCCCTGGAAAACATCTTCCAAAAGCAAAGCCAAAGTACACCAATGGACGCCTGGCTACAGTTTAACTTACAAACCTTAAAAATCAAACACTAAAAGATTACGACATGGTCATAGGATACACTTCCGGCGTTTTCGATCTATTCCACATAGGCCACCTCAACTTACTCAAAAACGCAAAGGGGCTCTGCGACAAACTCATCGTAGGCGTAACCACAGATGAACTCGTCGCCTACAAAAATAAAAAAGCAGTCATCCCTTTTGCCGAAAGATTGGAAATCGTTAGAAGCATTCAGTACGTCGATGCCGTCATTGCACAAGAAAGCATGGACAAGTTTGCCTTGTGGGAAAAAATAAAATACGACATCATGTTTGTCGGAGATGATTGGTACAATACGCCCAAGTGGAAAGACTACGAAAAGCAGTTTCAAGCAGTTGGTGTTAAAATCATTTATTTCCCTTACACTAAGGGCACTTCTTCTACACTTATCAATCAAATACTCGAAAAAGAACGACAGCAGAAGTAATGAACAAAATATACTCCGTTTTTCGAAAAATTGTCATGGAGACCTTTTCTCTATTTTTGGCCGTGCTAGCCAGAATAAGCCCTAAAAAAAAACACCTCATTTTACTTGGTGGATTCAACGGAGAACACTTTGGAGACAATGCTGCATTCTTATTAAAAGAAATCAATAAATCAAAACACTTCAAAGCTATATGGATGTGCAACAACCCCAAAGTCATCCAAAAAGTAAAAAGCGCAGGAGGAGAAGCTGTCTTACGCCGCAGCCTGAAAGGCATCATGCTTAGCTTACAAAGCCCGATTATAGCAACAAGTCACAGCATCAAAGATGCCTTAATGTTCACACCTTTCAAGGGATATCCACATTTCATCTACTTGCATCACGGTATCCCCTTACGCAAGGGATGGCTACAATTGAAAGAAGCTCCTCCATCAGCACGAAAAGCCGTATGGCTAAAAACAAAAAAAGCTTGCTGCATGATAGCTCCTTCCCCCTGGGCTGCTGAAATACAAAATCAAATGTACCCCATTGGAATAGAAAATTATCGAATTACAGGACTTCCCAGAAATGACCTGTTCTTTAAAAAAAACATAAAAGCTAAACTCAGAGCAAAATATGGATTTCCTAAAAAAAGCAAAATACTCCTCTACGCTCCAACTTGGAGGCCCTGGGGCGCTACCAAATTCTTCCCTTTTCCAGATTTCTCCATAGAGCAATTAAAACATTTCTTAGCGCAAGAAGACATCCAACTAATCATGCGCCCACATCACCTTGACCTAAACCATAGTGACAACATCTCCTTCTGGAAAAAGATGGCGCAACTCCCAAATATCTCTATAATAACTCATGCCGAATGTGCCGACATCAATGAGCTCGCGCTCATTTCAAACATGCTCATCACAGATTATTCTTCACTACTTTTTGACTACTTACTATTAAATCAACCCATGATGTTCCTCGACTACGATTTGCAACGCTATCAAACTCAAATTGGATTTTATGTTCCTTATGAGGAAGTCAGCATAGGCCCACATCCCAAAACTTTCTCGGACTTCAAATCTGTAGTGATCCGCGAGTTAAATAATGACACCCATAGTGAAAAAAGAAATGAAATATGCCGGCGCTTTCACACTTACCAAGATGGTCAGGCGACAAAAAGGGTTATAAACATCATAAAAGAAATTCTTCTTTCAAACTAAACCTACCTCACCAAATGCACCCCTCCTCGATAAATTTGATCACTGCCATCGATAAACTCAACAAATACATAATAAGTGTACAACCCGGCACCTAAAGGTTTAGATCGGTACGTCCCATCCCAACCGTATTCCGGTGCATTGGGCGGAAAGCCCGCAGCTTCATAAATCAAGTCACCCCAACGATCAAAAATGCGAAACATTTTAATCTCCGAAACAGCAGGCCCTGCAAAAACAAAAAACTTGTCGTTAAGCCCGTCTCCATTGGGAGAAAAAGCAGTAGGAATATACACGGGATATTCCTTCGAAACTCTGATCAAAGTCGATGCCGTTTCGACACAACCGTCGGCAGTGGTAACGCTCAGCTCATAAGTCGTCGTCTCCAATGGCTGTACGACAACCGACGGACAATAAAAGCAATCTATCCACAGTGGAGGAACCCAAGAATAAAGCACCGTATCGGGCTGCCCCAAAACCTCTCCGTTAAGAACAACACTTTCTCCCAGAGAAATATCTATCTCCTCCGGCAAGGAAACCACCACAGCCGGTGGCTCATTTAGGGCCACAAACTCCTCGTAAAAACAACCATTGGCATCTTGAATAAGCAACTCGTAATCTCCTCCATCCAAACCACTGAATAGCGTATCACTCTGAAAAGGCCCGCCATTTAAACTGTACATCAAACCCTCATCCGGCGTCTGAAAAGCTATCCACCCATCTGCAGCACCAAAACAACTGACATCATCCCAGCTAAAATCATACGAAATGGCTGGATAGTCCTCAAAGGCAACGCCTAGAACAGACTGACAAGCATGCACATCCGTTACCGTAACCTCATAATTCCCCGGCGGCAAATCCGTGATTTTCGCTCCACTAAGTCCATTGCTCCAAAAAAATGAAAACGGTGGATCTCCTCCGTAAACCTCAACTTCTACACTGCCGTTGTCTTGCCCGGGGCAAGAGGCCTGAACATTCACGCCCAACTGTATCGGATCAAAGAAACTCAAATGAAGTAAATGCACCGAATCACAACCCGTGGTAGAGCTGGTGAAAACCTCAGAGTAAGAGCCCTCCTCAAAGACCCAATGATCATCCA
>Ga0256839_1005904_pt1 | contig 11055 bp, 8 predicted proteins | sample 354166metaG_FD_185968 | JGI IMG/M metagenome (GOLD analysis project Ga0256839, IMG submission 185968) | Hydrothermal vent microbial communities from Mid Atlantic Ridge, Atlantic Ocean - 354-166 | ecosystem: Environmental > Aquatic > Marine > Hydrothermal vents | place: Atlantic Ocean: Mid... | reverse complement strand
GAGGGTGCTGAGCACGGCCACCATTTGGGAGAGCCAGAAGATGAACACCCACCGCAGGAGGGAGAACCTGGTCTCCTCCAGTTTCACCAGCAGCTCGGCGCGGACGCGCTCGACTTCCTTGGTCATGTCGGCGCGGATCTGCTCGAGCTCCCTCGTTAAGTCAGCACGGACCTGCTCGATCTGCCTGGTGAGGTCGGCGCGGACGCGCTCGACTTCGAGGCGCACGTTCTCGACTTCCTTGGTCATGTCGGCGCGGACCTGTTCGATCTGCTTAGTGAGGTCGGCGCGGACGCGCTCCACTTCAAGGCGCACGTTCTCGATTTCCTTGGCCAGCTCGGCGCGGACGCGCTCGACCTCGAGGCGCACTCGGCCTTCCGCCTCGCTGACATCCTGCCTGCGGGCCACATCTTCAGGCGGGGTGTGGGCGACGATGAACTCCAGGACGGTGAGGCCATCCTCTGGGCCCAAGGCTCGCTGGAGAATGCGGGCCACCTCGGCGTAGCTCGGTGAGCTGGGCGAAGAGCTCATAGCATCCCTCCTGGGTGGTTGTTCTGAACATATGATACTCCGTGGACAATGTTTGTGCAACCTTATGAGCGGGGCAGGTTGCTCTGGCATTTCCTTCGTGTAGCCATAGAAGTGCTCGAGAATACCATCGTAGAGCTCAGAAGACGATACGGCGTTGTAAACGGCGCAGAAAATCGGCCAGGATGGCGCCGGTGAGGCCCCAGATGGTCGTCCCGCGCCACGTGTAGAAGTGGAGGGGGACAGGCCGGCCAGCGTACTCCCACCACTCCACGTGGTGGATAGCGGGGTCGAGCAGGTCGGCGAGGGGCACGGAGAAAACGTCGGCGATTTCGGCCGGGTTGGGCTGCAGTGGAGGGTCGGACGGAAGCAGGCCCACGAATGGAGAGACGACATAACGGGAGACACGAGTCTGCACGTCGTCCAGGCGGCCGATGAGCTGGACCTGGTGGGGCGGAACGCCTAGCTCTTCGTGGGTTTCGCGCAGGGCAGTGGTGGCCAAGTCAGGGTCAGCCGGCTCGACACGGCCGCCGGGGAAACTAATCTGGCCTTTGTGGGTCGGAACATCCTCAGTGCGGCGGGTGAAGATGAGATGCCAGCCGTGGGGCGTAGGGTGGAGGGGGAGAAGCACAGCCGCACGCCGCCAGCCGGAGGGGACGCGGTGGATAGGACGGTGCGGAAGGGCAAGGGCTTCCCGAATGTCGTCGAGGTCGAGAGGAGCAACGCTCATCTTGGTGGTTCGCTCATTTCCGCCCGTAGCGGCCCATGTAGCTGGCTTGGGCCACCACACGGCCGCGCATGGCCTCCTCGACTTGGACACGGGATGCTCCCTCGGGCAGCGACAGGGACGCTGTCGTCAGGGCGTACAGGGTGAACACGTACCGGTGAGGGGCATCGCCCGGCGGAGGACAGGGGCCGCCGTATCCCACACGCCCGAAGTCGTTGCTGCCGGCCACACCAACGGCCCCTGAAGTGAGGCCCTCGGGCAGCGAGGTGATGTCGGCGGGAAGGTCGAAGAGCACCCAATGCGTGAAGGTACCCCGGGGGGCGTCGGGGTCGTCCACGATGAGGGCGAAGCTACGGGTCTCGGATGGCGTATTGCTCCAACGCAGTGGCGGGGAGATGTCACTGCCATCGCAGGTGTAGCGTGTGGGAATTGTGCCCCCATCGTCGAAAGCTGGGCTCAGGAGGGTGAAGTCCTGCAAAGGTGTGGCCGTTTCGGGCGTGTTCGCTCTCTGCCTCGTGGGGGCACAGGCGGCCAGGGAGAGCAAAAAGATGAAGGCCGGCAGGACGAACACATGGCGCATGGATACCAGGACCTCCGCCGTTTCACCAAGGCTTGAAGGGGGTCAACGTTGTTGACAATTATAGGTCCACCGGTGCCCCGAGTCAAAGCCATTCTTCGGGCAGGGGTATTTCGTGTAGCGACTTGGCTACACACTACCTCCCGCCGTACACCTTGAGAAGTTCCTCAAAACCCATCACCTCACCCCCATGCTGAGCCACAAATGTCTCAGCGTCATCCCGGCCAGCAAAAGCCACGAAGCCATGCCCCATAGGCGTCTGCACTGACGGGCTGCGAACGAAGACAGCCTCCTCAGCCCGAACCCATGCCTTCGTGCCGTAATCGTGAACCCAAAAGGCAGCAACCTCCTCACCCGTGCGAATGTAATAAACAACCATGTCACCAATATCATCGAAACGGCGCACGTCGCCGCCAACGGTGCGATAGGCTGCGGCAAAACGAGCGTCGTTAATAATCATGTGGCACTCGTCACAGACATCCTCGCCGTAACGGACCTCCGGTGGCCCATCAGCAGGCGCACCGCCACCACAGGCAGCCACCCAGAAAAGCAACACCAGAGCAGCCAAAGCCCACGCTCTCATGTCATCCCCCTCCTGTGAACCACAAGATACACACTGCTCAGCGGAAAGACTGTCCAAGCCGCCAACACCAACACGAGCAGCGGCATCAGACGCGCACCATAAGCGCGCACCGCGTAGAGACCCGCCGGCCCCAGAACCTCCAAGCTCCCACGCACAGCCAAAATAGCCGCCACCTTGAAAACCTGAAGCGGGTTGAGCAAAGCCAGAAGCAACAGATGGCCCACGCGCAGCCGGAGCACAATGGCCGTGCCCATCACACCCAAGTCGCCGAGGAAGACCAACAGAAGCCAGAGAAAAAGCGCAACGCCCACAGCCGTAGACGCCCGCCGTGAGAGCACGGAGACAAGCAACCCCAGGGCCAAGCTCACAGCAGCCAACCCCCAGGCCAACGCCACAAGCGCCACATAGCTCCCAAGCTGCACCACGCCGGCCCGCCACGCCACCACAAGCCCACTCAGGCCAAAACCCACGGCCAGCGAGCCGGCCAGTGCTGCCCCCAATCCGAGGAACTTCCCGGCCAACACCTCCAACGGCGTCACCGGCTGGGCCAACAAGTAGAGCAAAGCTCCCCGATCCCGCTCGCCAGCCACACTCATAGCCCCCAAGGTAAGCCCCATAAGCGGCACAATCAACACAACCAAGTTGACCAACGTCGCCGCCGTGCGCCCGAAGCCAGCCACACGGTACGCTCCCACACCGGCCATACCCATCCACGACAGGGCCAGAGCAAGGGAAGCGAAGACAGCCGTGTACAGCCAAAACCAACGGTTATGACGCGCGTCGCGCAGTTCCTTGCCGGCAAACGCCCGCACATTCTCCCAGTCCATCACTCACCCCCGTGATCCACAGTAGAAAACGGCTCCAGGACAAAATCGTACACCGACAGCCCAGCGCCGGCCAACACCAAAATCGGCTCCACCTTCCGGTGAGAGGGCACACAGACCCACACGCCAGTGCCGTTGCGCTCAGCCTCCAGGCCAGCCCGCTGCAAAACCCGCACAGCCTCCTCAACCTGGCCAGGTTCCACCAACAGCCGCACCACCACCCCACCCTCGATCGTGGCCGCCAAGTCACCCAGCGTGCCGGCGGAGACCACCTGCCCGGCCTCCACGACCAGAACCCGGTCTGCCAAGACTGCCACCTCATCGAAACGGTGAGACGAGAAGAGAATCGTCTTGCCAGCGTCCCGCAGCCGGCACAGCAAGTCGAAGAACTCCCGGCGAGAACGCACGTCCAAATTCGCCGTGGGCTCGTCGAGGAAGAGCAACGGAGGATCACCCAACAAGGCCACAGCCAACGCCAAACGCTGCTTCATCCCACCGGAGAGCTCACCCACCGCCTTGCCCACCAGCTCCTCCAACCCCAAGCTCTCAGCCCAATCGGGGGAAAGCTCCGGCGAAGTCTTACGCAGCCGCGCGTAGAAGGCCAACGTCTCCTCCACACTGAGATCATCATGAAAAGAGAGCTCTTGGGGCACAAAGCCCACCAAACGCCGCACCTCACGCCCCTGCCACTTAGCATGATACCCACCCACCACCACGTCGCCCTCGAAGGGATACAGCCCCAAAAGACAGCGCAAAATTGTCGTCTTGCCAGCCCCATTCGCACCCCACAAGGCCACAGCCTCACCACGCCCAACGTCGAAGCTCACGTCCCGCACGGCCACGAAGCGGCCAAACCGCTTCGTCAAACCGCGCACCGTCACCATTGGCTCCATATTCTCCTCCTCCCCATTCGCTGCCAACGCCTCCGGCTGCCGAGACAAAAAACGCGGCCGCGGCAGATCCCCTCTCCGCCCGCGCCGACGATCACCCGGCCAGCCCAAGGAAAACCACCCCATGAGAACAACGCCCCCAACCGCCAACACCGCCATGCCCACGCCGAAGGCCCACTGAGGACGACTCTCCGGCGCCGGCACACCTTCGGGCAACACGGGCGCCATGCGGGGCGCACGGTCCTCCAGCTTGGGCTGTGGGCGCACCAGGGGCACAGCCTCCGCCGCGAAGTCCAGCGCCTGGGCAACAGGACTGTAGCGGAAGAGCTGCAACGGCGGATAGCGGCCCATCAAATCCTCGAACAGACGCTGGGGACGGTAGGAAACATCCCCCACGCCGTCGCCGTTCGCGTCGTAGCCGGCGTAATCGCTCCAGAAGTTACCCTCCCACACGTTCTCGCGGAGCCGACCCCCGCCGGCAATGTGAACCTGCTCCTGGTTCTCCACAAAGCTGTTCGCCTCATAGCGGTTGCGGCGCACCGAGGGCTGAAGCTGCACGCCCACGTCGTTGTAAGCGATCAAATTACGCCGGTACGTCATCACGCTGTCGATTTCCCGGGGCGAGTTGTCCGCAAAAATACCCACCCGGTTGTCCACCAACAGATTCTCCTCCACCAGCGCGTCGTCCATGTCCTTGAGCCCCACACCAAAACCACTCGGCCCCCGGTTGTAGGCGATGAAATTGCGCCGCAGGTGGAGCCGGCGACTGTACATCAAGAACGCGCCCACGGAATTGTCCACCAGTTGGTTGCCCTCGATGAGTGCATCATCGCAGTACATAAAGTGCAAGCCATACCGACCGCCCTCGACGACATTGCCCCGCACCGTCAGCCGCTCGGAGTACCAGAGGATAACATCCCGCCCCCGCCGGACCACGTTCCCCTCAATAACCGACCCGCTGCTGTACCAGACGCGGATGGCATCGCCCCGCCGGGGCACCTCCAGCGCCTTGCCCTCGATCACATTGCCCCGCACCACCGCGTCGGACGCCTCGCGCAAGTAGATGCCGAAGAGCGTCTCCTCCAAGCGATTCCCCTCAACCACAACACGAGGCGCCTCCACGGCGATGCCCGAATTCTCCTCGTCAAGGGAGTCGCCGCTGTTGCGCACCACAAAGCCGCCAAAATAGACACCCGGCGCCACGATCTTGACCACCGTGCCCTCGCCATTGCCCTCAATGACCGGCCACCCCACCCCCACGAGGCGCACCGGCTTCTCCACCACCAACGGCCCGGCGTAGACCCCGCCCCGCACCTCCACCGTGCTGCCGGGGGAAGCCTCCCCCAGCGCCTCCTGCACAGAGGTATAGGGCCCCTCGGGCGAAACCACCAAGACGGGGCCTTGGGCGTCGGCCGACAGCGCGCCGGCCGACGCCCACCACAGACCCAGGAGGAGGAAGGCCAATGCCCGTCGGAAGCGAGTCCACAGTGTACTCATGATGCCTGCTCCGCCCCCCCTTCAACCTGGCCAGCCGCCGCCCCGCCAAGGGCCTGCTCCACCAGCGGCTTGTAGGCCCGCCGGTGGAAGTAAAGCCCAACGAGGATCAGGAACGAGGCGAGGGCAGCCAAGTAGAAGCCACTCCCCAGCTCGGCCACCGTGCGAAACTGGCCCACCCGCCCCTCGCCAATGAGCGGTGGCACAAAGGGCTTGACGGCGTTCCGCAGGGGGGCATTCGGGTCCAAGTTCATGCCAAAGTTGCGCAGCCAGTAGTAGAGATCGGCCAGGAAGATCACAGGGTAGAGCAAGGCCGGCAACGTCAGCACCGCGGCCAGCCGGTTGTGGACGTAAATGGCCGCGATAATCAGGAGGGAAAGCACGGCCACCATGTAGACACTCAGCGAGCGCTCGAGCTGGGCAGCCTCTTCCAGGGGCCTCATGCCAATGTAGTGGTTGAGCCCGTCGATCTCCCGCACGTCACCGGTGACCCGGTTGATGTAGACCTGCGCCTGGAGCCCACCGGGATACTGGGGCGCCAACAGGGTAATCCTCCAGTAGGGGAAGAAAATGGAGACCAGCAGACAGAAGACAGCTAACCCCAAGAAGACAGTGGGCAGGAGAAAGCGCAACCGCTCCCTGGCCAGCAACTCCTGCGGAGGACGCGGTCCGATGAGCTTCTCCAGTTCAGTCATCGTCTCACCCCTTTCACACTCACTTCACTGCGACGTTGTCCTCGTCGGCGGCCAACCAACCGCCCCCTGCCTCCCACACGGCTCCACGCCTCCGGACGAAGCTGTCCCTCGTCCCCAGGCGCGGCACCACGTGGCCCAGAGATTCCGCGCGCCCGGGCCGAGCACGACGACGGCCCGGCCCGGGCAACCAGAGCTCAGTAAATGTCGTTAGCCGTGTTGTAAACGTTGAACTTGCCCGTCGGCGTCACGAGGTCCTTGATGCGCGCCTTCTCCTCGAGCGTGGCGTCGTCGTAAATGACCAGCTCGCCCGTCTTGCCGGGCGTGTCCGCGCTGCCCCAGACGCTGATCCAGACCTCGTCGCCGGCCTTGTTGTACTCGATGTGGACGGCGCGCCCGTAGTCGGCCACCTGCCAACACTTGGCGATCTCCGCGGGATTCTCCTTGTCAATGACACAGACGCTCCGCTGGACCTCCTCGTCGGGGTTCAGCGGGAAGTCCACCCAGATCCAGCGGCTGTTGGGGTGGCTCTTCACGAAGAGACTGCCACCGCCCAGCAACTCCACGTTGCGCACCGCCTTCCAGGCGTACTCGGGATTGTTCTCCGGGTCCGTGCCGATGCAAGAGAGCAGCGGCTCGCCCAAGTGAACCGTACACCAGACAGGGCCGTACTCGGGGTCCACGAAGTTCACGCCGCGGCCCGGGTGGGGCGTGTCCCCCACGTCCACCAGTGCCTCCAGCTCGCGCTCCTTCGTGTCCACCACGGCGATCTTGTTGCGGGCGTTGGCCGCCACCAGGAAGTAGCGGCGCGTGGCGTCCCACCCCCCGTCGTGGAGGAAGAGCTCCGCCTCGATCATCTTGATGGACGGGTTGTTGGGATCACTGTAGTCCACCAGCCAGACGTGGCCCGTCTCCTTGACGTTGACCACCCACTCGGGCGAGAAGTGGGAGGCCACGATGCTGGCCACGCGCGGCTCGGGGTGGAACTCCTCGGTGTCGTAGGTGTACCCGCGCGTGCTCACCACCTTGATGGGCTCCAGAGTCTGGCCGTCCAAGATGACAAAGTGGGGCGGCCAGTAGCACCCGACGATGGCGTACTTGTCGTAGAAGTCGCCCAGCTCACCCCGGTACTTGCTCACCTCGATGGAGCGGGCGTCGTAGCAGACCTTCACCTCGGCCACCTTATCGGGCTTCTCCATCCACAGGTCGATGAGCACGGCCTTGCCATCGCGGCCGATGGTGTAGACGTAGCGCCCCGTGGCCGACATGCGGGAGATGTGGACCGCGTACCCCGTGTCCACCACGCTGACGATCTCCTTAGTGTCGCCGTCGATAATGGCCACCTGGCCCGCGTCCCGCAGCGTCACGGAGAAGAAGTTCTCCCAGTCGCGGTCGTGCTGGGGCTCGGTGGGGCGCTCCTCCGGCGGCACGAAGACCTGCCACGAGGCCATCATCTGCTCCATGGACATCTCGGGCGGCGGGGGCGGGTCGTGCTGGACGAACTTAGCCATCAGCTCGACCTCCTCCCGTGTCAGACGCCCCTCGGCGCCCCAGGCCGGCATCCCGCGCGGCGTGCCGCTGAAGATGATGGCCGCCAGCGCCTCGGTCCCCTTGGGCCTCGTCGTGTCCGGGGTCAGGGCCGGGCCCGTGGCCCCCTTGCGCAGGGTGCCGTGACAGCCCGCGCAGTTGTTGAAGTAAATCTCCTTGGCGCGGGCCAACTCCTCCTCCGTCAGCGGCGGGGGCCCTTCGGCCTCGGCCACGGGCGTCGCCTCGGCCGGCACCTGGACGGCGCCCTCCGGCAGGCTCACCAAGTAGGCCACCACGGCCTCGAGCTGCTCGGGCGTCAGCGTCTGCCCATACGTGGTGGGCATCTGCCCGGCCACGCAGGGCCCTCCAGGACACTCGGACACGGTGTAGGCGTTCGGGTCCACGATGGACTCCCGGATGTACTCCTCGGCCGTCGTCGCCGAGCCCGTGTACTCGGCGCTCTGGAGCCGCTCCTGGGCCACGCGCCCCAACTCCGACAGGCTGGGCCCGATCTGCCCCTCGGCGCCGGGCACGCCGGCGATCTCGTGGCAGGCCCCACAGCCGGCCTGCTGCAACGTCTCCACGGCCAGCGCCACCAGCTCCTCCCCCGTGAGCCCGACGTCGGCGGCGGCCCCCTCCGTTGCCGTCGGCTCCACCGCCTCCGCGGGCGTCTCCGCCGGCGGCGGGGTGTCGGCGGGCGGCGACGTTGGGGGCGCCTTGGTGGCCGTCGGCAGGGGGGTGGCCACCTGCGTACAGGCCAGCAACACGGCGAGCAAGGCCACAACGGCACACAACAGAGCCAGACGCCTCATAGAAAACCCTCCCTTCCCTGTTGCCGGTTGACACGCCACCTCCCCCACCGGCGGAGCGGCCGGCACCCCTGCTCGGCGGAACAGGGGCCCGGCCGACTCCTCCGCCGCCTTCAGCCGGTGCGGCCTCGGCTAGGGGCTCACCAGGAAGTAGCCGGTCATCTCCAGGTGGAGCGCGGAGCAGAACTCCGTGCAGTAGAAGCTGAAGACGCCGTCCTGGTTGGCCACGAACTCGAAGGTGACCGTCTCGCCCGGCTCGATGCTCACGTTGATGTTGTAGCCGGGAAGGGCGAAGCCGTGCGTGGCGTCCTTGGCGCGCTCGATGTTGGTGATGTGCCAGATGACGCGGTCGCCCTTCTTCACCTCCACGATCTCGGGCGTGAAGTGGCTGCGCACGGCCGTCATCCAGATCTCCACCGTGTTGCCCCGCCGCTCGATGCGCTCCTGGCCGGCCTCCACGGCGTTGGGGTCCTTCGACTGCGTGCGCGGGTCCCAGCCGACCTCGGGGTAGACATCCCACGGCTTCAGCTTGTCGGCCTTGATGATCTGGGCGTAGTGGGGCTCGCCGATGCCGATGGGCATGTCGTAGAGGAGCTGCATCTGCTCGCCGGGCTGGGTGATGTCAATGAGCTGGAAGTTCTGGGGCAGCAGCGGGCCCACGCCCACGAAGCGGTCCACCGCCCACTTGTTGAGGGAGACCAAGTACTTGCCGTCGGGGCTCACCGTGTCCCCCTCGGCGGCCGCGATGTGGCCCACGTTGTAGTGGACGGGGATCTTGCTGATGAGCGCCCAGGGCTCGTCGGGGTTCTTCTCCGCGTAGGAGCCGCCCAGCGTCCACCGGGCCACGGCGCTGTCCAGGAAGAGGCTGGTGTAGGCGTACCCCTGGTTGTCGAACTGGGTGTGCAGCGGCCCGAGGCCCAGCTCCACCTGCTTCTCCACCACGCTGTCGAAGTCGAGGATGGGCACGCCGTACTCGTCCTTCTCCGTCGGCCCGGCCTCGATGGCCTGCATGATCTTGTCGAAGCTGTAAACGGTCACGTGGGGGTCGAGCTTGCCGGAGACCACGATGTAGTCGCCGCCCGGTGCCACGTCCACGCCGTGGGGGCTCTTGGGCTCGGGCGCGAAGTAGAGCACACCCTCCTCGACAGCCGTCTGGAGGGGCAGCACCCGGAAGCCGTTCACCTCCTCGGTGCGGCCAGCCTGAACCAACTCCACGGCCTTGTTCAGGTTGATGATGTGCAAGTAGTCCATGTCACGCTGGGAGGCGCCGGCCTCGAAGGGTGGGTTCCCCTTCTCCACGCCGCCCGTGGCCATCTCCGCGTTGAAGGAGTTGCAGAAGACCCACCCCTCGCTCACCAGCTTGCCCGAGTCACAGAGGTCCTGCCAGTAGGGGGGCAGCTCCAGGGCGAAAGACTCCTCGGGCACGATGCGCCCCTGGCCCCGGTCAAACTTCCAGAAGGTGACCATGCCCCGGTACTCGTCCGCGTAGTCCTCCAGGGAGGCGTACTCCCACCCCAGCGGCGCCGCGTACTGGCCGCCCTCGATGACCCACTCGGTGTTGGGCGTCACCATCGCGCCGCCGTGGTCGTTGACGGCCACCGGGTTCTTGACGATCTGCTTGGTCTCGAAGTCCCGCAGGTCGATAACGGCCACGCGCCCGTTGGCCTTGTCGTTGATGAAGAGCCACTCGCCGTCGTAGTCCCCCTGGGTCTCACTCAGGGCCGGGTGGTGCGTGTCACCCCAGAGGACCGGCTGGCCGTTGACGTAGCCCTCCTCCAACACCTCCATCGTGGCCTTGGCGCCGTAGCCCCAGCCCTGCCACGGCTCGGGCGTGAAGACGCCGATGACCTTGAGGAGGCGCATGGAGGGAAGACCAATGACCAACACCTGGCCCGAGTGGCCGCCCGACGAGAACATCACGTACTCGTCCGGCCGGCCCGTGGGCATGTAGGTCTTCAGGGCCGCGGCCACGTCGTCGGGCGTGAGCCCCCGCGCCTGGGCGATGGCCTCGGCCTCGCCGCTCAGGCCGGGCACCGTGGTCACCGTAGGCTGCTGGGCCGTCTCCGCGCCGCCGCCCGGCTGACGCACGATGAAGACCACGGCCAGCAGCACCACCAGCACGATCAAGCCCACAACGAGATACGGACCATATCGCTGTGACGGGGATTGTGTTGACATACCCTCCTCCTTTCAGTGGGCAATGAGCAGTGAACAGCGACCAACAGGCCACGATCGGCGGCAGCCGCCGAAGGCGACGCCGCCACCGACACGCTCCTGCGCCCATTGTACCCGCGGAGGGGGGAGGAGTGTTTGCGCTGGCGCAAACGGCGGGGGTAACGTCCGTCATGTTTTGGGGGTGACAAGTGTCAAAGGTGGGGTGAGGGGTGAGGGGTGAGATTACACCTTC
>Ga0256839_1005903_pt1 | contig 11057 bp, 8 predicted proteins | sample 354166metaG_FD_185968 | JGI IMG/M metagenome (GOLD analysis project Ga0256839, IMG submission 185968) | Hydrothermal vent microbial communities from Mid Atlantic Ridge, Atlantic Ocean - 354-166 | ecosystem: Environmental > Aquatic > Marine > Hydrothermal vents | place: Atlantic Ocean: Mid... | reverse complement strand
CCGAGACCGCATCGAGATATTCCCGGCCCCTCGCATCCCACAGCCGCATGCCCTGCCCCTCGACCATGATGCGCGGGTCGGCGGCCTCGAAGGGCTTGTGCTGGATCAGATGGTGCCAGACATGGGCGCGGTCGGCCTCGACGATGCCGGAGAGATCGTTTGCGTTCATCTTTTCGGGCTCCTTCGGCGGGAATGTTCCAGCCAGAGCACAGGCGCGCGGGCGGGGATAGGGCCAGATCGGGGCATTTCATGTGGCCAGAAGCGCAAGCATCCTGCACGGGATGACAGGGCGGGAAAGGCCTGATACGAAGCGGTGGACGAGTTGCAGGCGAGGGATGGGAGTGAAAGTCGAGAAAACCGCGCTCGAGGGGGTCGTGATCATCACTCCCGAACGCCATGGCGATGCGCGAGGTTTCTTTTGTGAAAGCTACAACCGCGCGCGCCTGGCCGGGCACGGGATCGATATCGAATTCGTGCAAGACAACCACTCCTTTTCGGTGGCCGCCGGCACCCTGCGCGGGCTGCATTTCCAGGCTCCGCCGCAGGCCCAGGACAAGCTGGTGCGCTGCGGGCGGGGGCGGCTGTTCGACGTGGCGGTGGACATCCGCCGCGGCTCTCCCACCTTCGGGCGGTGGGTCGGGGTTGAACTGAGCTTTGCAAACGGCCGCCAGCTGCTGGTGCCCAGGGGGTTTCTGCACGGCTTCGTCACCCTCGAGCCCGAGACCGAGATCATCTACAAATGCTCGGCCCATTATGCGCCGGAGTGTGACCGGGCCGTGCGTTACGACGACCCCGGGATCGGTATCGACTGGCCGCTTTCCGGCCCGCTGGTGATTTCGGAAAAGGACGCCGCTGCGCCATTGCTTTCGCAGATCGAGAGCCCCTTCGTCTGGGACGGGCCGCGATGACGCTTCTCGTTTTCGGCAGGAGCGGCCAGCTGGCCCGCGAATTGCAGCGCCGGGGAGAGGTGCTGGCGCTGGGTCGCGACGAGGCGGACCTGGCCGATCCGGCCGCCTGCGCCGCCCGCATTGCCGAGATCGGCCCGCGGGCGGTGATCAATGCCGCCGCCTTTACCGCCGTGGATCGGGCCGAAGAGGAAGAGGCGATGGCCTTCACCGTCAATGCCGAGGCCCCGGCTGCGATGGCGCGCGCGGCGGCGCGCCTGGGCATTCCCTTCCTGCATGTCTCCACCGATTACGTGTTCGACGGCAGCGGCACGCGCCCCTGGCGCCCCGATGATCCCCCCGCGCCGCTGGGCGCATACGGCCGCAGCAAGCTGGCCGGGGAGCGGGGGGTCGCGGCGGCCGGCGGGCGGCATGTGATCGTGCGCACCTCCTGGGTGTTTTCCGCCCATGGCCGCAATTTCGTGAAGACGATGCTGCGGCTGGGTGGCGAGCGCGGGCGGCTGAAGATCGTGGCCGATCAGATCGGCGGGCCGACCTCGACCGCGGCCATCGCGCGGGCGCTTCTGGCCATTGCCGGGGCGCTGGTGGAGGGGCGGGGCAGGGGCGGGCTGTACCATTATTGCGGTGCGCCGCCTGTCAGCTGGGCCGGGTTCGCCCGCGAGATATTTGCCCGCGCCGGGATGGATGTGACGGTGGAGGAGATATCCACCGCCGATTACCCCACGCCGGCACGGCGGCCGCTGAATTCGCGCCTCGATTGCAGCGCCATCTTGCGCGATCATGGCCTGTGCCAGCCGGACTGGCGGGCAGAGCTTGACGAGGTGCTGTGCGAGCTCGGGGTACGTGACGGCACGGGGAGGGGTGCATGAAGATACTGGTCACGGGTGGGGCGGGGTTCATCGGCTCGGCCGTGGTGCGCCGGGCGGTGGCCGAGGGCCACGCGGTGGTGAATGTCGATGCGCTCACCTATGCCGCCTGCCTTGAAAACGTGGCGACGGTGGCGGACAGCCCGCTTTACACCTTCGAGAAAGCCGACATCCGCAATCCCGAAGTCTTGGGGCGGATCTTTCGTGATCACAATCCTGACGCGGTGATGCACCTGGCCGCCGAAAGCCATGTGGATCGCTCCATCGACGGCCCCGGTGCCTTCATCGCGACCAACGTGATGGGCACCTTCAACCTGCTGCAAGCGGCGCGGAAGCACTGGGAATCTCTTGGAAAACCTGAAGCATTTCGCTTCCACCATGTTTCGACCGATGAGGTCTACGGCTCGCTCGGCACCGAGGGCAGGTTCACCGAAGAAACGCCCTATGCCCCGCGCAGCCCCTATTCGGCTTCCAAGGCGGCGGCTGATCACCTGGTGCGCGCCTGGCATGAAACCTATGGCCTGCCTGCCGTGATCACAAACTGCTCGAACAATTACGGCCCCTATCATTTTCCGGAAAAGCTGATCCCGGTGATCATCCTGAACGCGCTGGCGGGAAGGCCGATCCCGATTTACGGCAGCGGCGAGAATGTACGCGACTGGCTGTATGTGGAGGATCACGCCGAAGCGCTGCTGCTGGTTATGCGGCGCGGCCGGGTGGGGCGCAGCTACAACATCGGCGGCGAGAACGAGGCAACCAACCTGCAGATCGCCCGTGCCATCTGTGCCATTCTCGATGCACGCCGTCCCGGGGGGGCGCCGCACGAGCGGCTCATCACCTTCGTCGCCGACCGCCCCGGCCACGATCTGCGCTATGCCATCGATCCCGGCCGCATCCGTGAAGAGCTGGGCTGGCGGCCCTCGGTGACGCTGGAGGAAGGGCTGGAAAGGACCGTGGACTGGTATCTCGAGAACCGTGCCTGGTGGGAGGCCCTGCAGGGCCGCGACGGGGTGGGACAACGATTGGGGCAAGGGGCATGAGCAAACCACGCAAGGGGATCATTCTGGCCGGCGGCACCGGCAGCCGCCTTCATCCGGTGACCATGGGCGTCTCCAAGCAGCTTCTGGCGGTCTACGACAAGCCGATGATCTACTTCCCCCTGACCACCTTGATGTTCGCCGGCATCCGCGAGATTGCCGTGATCACGACGCCACAGGATCGCGAACAGTTCCGCCGTGTGCTGGGCGACGGCAGCCAGTGGGGCCTGGCTTTCGATTACATCGTCCAGCCCTCGCCCGACGGGCTGGCTCAGGCCTTCATCCTGTCCGAGGCGTTTCTCGATGGCGCGCCCTCGGCGCTGGTACTGGGGGACAACCTGTTCTTCGGCCACGGCCTGCCGGAGATGCTGCAGATGGCCGACGGCAGGCGCGCCGGGGCCACGGTGTTCGGCTACCGGGTAGCCGACCCGCAGCGCTACGGGGTCGTGGGGTTCGGCAAAGATGGCAAGGTGCGTTCGATCGTCGAGAAACCGGCGCGACCGACCTCCAGCCATGCGGTGACGGGGCTGTATTTCGTTGACGAAACCGCGCCCGAAAGGGCCCGCGCGGTGCGCCCCTCGGCGCGGGGCGAACTGGAGATCACCTCGCTTCTGGAGATGTATCTGAACGAGGGCGCCCTGCGGGTGGAGCTCATGGGGCGGGGCTTTGCCTGGCTCGATACCGGTACCCATGACAGCCTCCTGGATGCCTCCAACTTTGTGCGCACCCTGCAAAAGCGGCAGGGGCTGCAGGTGGGCTCACCCGACGAGGTGGCCCATGTGCTGGGCTGGATCGACGACGATCAGCTGCGCCGGCGGGCAGAGGCCTTTCACAAGAACGAATACGGCCGCTACCTGCTGTCGCTGCTGGAAGGGGCCTGAAACGGGATTCAGGCGAAGATCAGAATGTCGGCAAGCACGGCAAGATCGGTGAAGCCATCGAGGATGAGGCTGTCGCTGCCACCGAAATCCAGCACCGCATCGCCGCCGTCGAGATAGCCATAGGCGGCCACCACCGCCGCGCCGTCCTCCCCCGCCGCGCCGAGCAGCGCGCTGTCGAGCTCGATGCGGTCGGCGGCCGGGTCGAGATCGCCGATCCGGTCGTTGCCGCTGCCGCTGCGGAAGACGAACACATCCGCCCCCGGCCCGCCAAGCAGCACGTCGGACCCCGCAGCACCGTTCAGCCGGTCGTTGCCACGCCCGCCTGCAAGCCAGTCGTCGCCGCTGCCGCCGTGCAGGATGTCATTGCCGTTGCCGCCGAACAGCCGGTTGGCCAGGGCGTTGCCGGTGATCAGATCGGCAAATGGTGAGCCGGCGACATCCTCGATGGAGGAGTAGCTGTCGCCGGCGGCCGCGCCGGTGTTGAGTGCCGGGTTGGCAAGGTTGATCGTCACCCCGGACTTGGCGCCGTAGTACTGGGCCATGTCGCGCCCCGCGCCGCCCTGCAGCACATCGGCCCCGGGCCCGCCGGCAAGGATGTCGTCGCCGGCGCCGCCTTGCAGCGTGTCATCCCCGCCGCGCCCTTCCAGCCAGTCATCTCCGCCCCCGCCATCGAGCATGTTGGCCGCTGCGTCGCCGAACAGGGCATCGGCCCGGGCGCTGCCCAGCACCTCTTCCACGGACGTGAGCCTGTCGCCCGCCGCCTCGCCCGTGCCGCGCCAGGCGTGGAGAAGGTCAAGCCGCACACCTTCGGCCGCGCCGGCGTAGGAGGCCAGGTCGGTGCCGGATCCGCCATCGAGCACATCCGCCCCGGGCCCGCCCTGCAAGGTGTCGCGCCCCGCGCCGCCCTCCAGCCTGTCATCGCCGGCCCCGCCTTCGAGAAGGTCGTTCCCGCCCTGGCCAAGCAACCTGTCGTCGCCCGCCCCGCCCCGGAGGCTGTCGCCGAAGGTGCTGCCCGAGACGGCCTCGATGGAGGTGAAACTGTCGCCCGCCGCCTCGCCGGTGTTGCGCGCGGGATCGGCAAGATCGACCACGACACCGGCGGGCGCGTTGGCGTAATCTGCGGTGTCGAAGCCCAGCCCGCCGTAAAGCGCATCGGCCCCCGGCCCGCCGCGCAGCACGTCGTCACCCTCGTTGCCGGTGAGGATGTCGGCGGCATCGGTGCCGGTGAGGACGTCATTGCCGCCGCCGCCCACCTGAATCGGCCCGGCGGGGGCGCTGTCGCCGTAGCGCAGCAGGATCGGCGGGCGGTCCAGGTTGAAGGGCGACAGGGCGGTGAGATCGGCCAGCGTCAGGGGCGTGCCGTCTGCCGAGGTAATTTCAAGAACCTCGCCGCGAAATTCCAGCCGTGCGCCGGTGGCGGTGGCGGCATATCCCAGTGCCGCCGGATCGTGCAGCAGCGGGAAGAAGGACAGATCCAGCCGGTCGATGCCGCGCTGGAAATCGGTGATGGTGTCGGTGGCCCCGTCGGGGACCAGCACGAACAGATCCGCCCCGTCGCCGCCGCTCAGCCGGTCGGCGCCGGGGCCGTCCACCAGCACGTCGTCGCCGCCGCGTCCCAGCAGCCTGTCGTCGCCGCCGTGCCCCAGGAGGATGTCGTCGCCTGCCCCGCCGCGCAGCCGCTCGCCGTTCTGGGAGCCCACGAGATCGCTGCCCAGGGTGGAGAGGTCGTAGGCATAGTGGGTCAGGCCGGTTTCGGTGGAGGAGGCCAGGAAGATGCGCAGCGTGTCCCCCTCGAGCGCCAGCGCCGCCGCCGAGATGTTGTTCAGCGTGGTTTCGCTGCTGTCGGCCACCGAGGCCAGGTGCAGCAGCTTTCCATCCGGGCGCACCCGAAACAGCGAGAACCCGTCGTCGCTGCCCGCGGCCAGGGCGAAGACGGCCTCGCCCACGGTGAGCGTTTCCACCAGCGTGGCATTGGCGAAACGGGTGGAAAGATCGTCGATCACCTGATCGATGGCAGTGAGGCTGCCGTCGGCCTCCAGGCGCAGCACGCTGAGCGAGGAGCTGCCGGCGCTTGCTGCCAGCACATGGGGCTGGCCGCCCAGCATGAAGGGGCTGAGCGCGCGCGGGTCGTTCATGCCCAGCCCTTGCGCCGCGCCGAGGCTGCCCTGGGCGCTCAGCCCGCCGGAATTGTCCACGCCATAGCTGACAACGCTGTCGTTGCCGGCCGAGGCGCCCAGCAGCCAGGTCTGTCCGTATCCCGCCACCGTTGCCAGGGCAGAGAGCGGCCCCGCCGCAGGATCGGCATCGGCATTGAGGGTGGCCAGGGTGCCGTCGGGCCGCAGCGTGAAGCTGGCCAGCCCGGCCTCGCCCGGGCGGGTCGAAAACAGGTAGGTGGTGCCGCCGATGTCGGTGGCGACCATGTTCACCAGATCGCCCTGCCGGCCCGAGTTGAGTGCCGTCAGCGGGCTGGAGGCCATCGCGCTGCCCGCCTCCCCGGCCAGCGCGCCCACCAGGCTGGACGACAGGTTGAGCGTATAGGTGCCGAAATCGGCGGCGATGAAGCCGTCCCCGGCCGGGCCGAGAACCGTCTGGCCGTCATGGCTGACGGTGCCGGCGATGGAGAAGGACTCGAGCCGGGCATTCCCTCCGGTGCCGGCGACTGCGGTCAGCATCGGGCCGGCGGCCCCGGTGGCCACATCGAGATCGCTGATATCGGCGCCATACGGCAGGAACGGTGCGAGCACCGTTTCGACGAGCACAGGCTGTGCCATGACTTTTCACCCCACGCATCCCCACGATGCGGGATCATTCTGCGCCCGGTGCGTTAACGATTCTCTGACGCGGGTTGAAAAGTTCTTCCCGATTTTCTGCGAATTGGAAGATTCGCGCCGCTCAGCCCCGATACGGATCCGAGGCCTCGCGGGTCTGCGAAAGCGTGCCCTGCCGGCGGCGCATGATGGCCTCGATCGCATCGGCCAGGTGCACCGGCCGGATATGATCGCTTCCGTCCCGCACCCGGATCCGGTGCGCCTCCAGCAGCACCTCGGCATGGCTTGCACCTTGCGGGGGCTCGAAGCGGTAACAGGCCAGCTCGATCAGCAACCCCAGCGGATCGCGGAAGTAGATCGAGTCCATGAAGCCGCGGTCCTTCACGCCGCTGTGGCGGATGCCGCGCTCATCAAGCCGGGCCACCGCTTGGTCGAACACCGCCCGGCTGACCGAGAAGGCCACGTGATGGACATTGCCGATGTCGCGCGGTGTTGGCGTGGCATCGGGGCGGCGCGATTCGTCGGTGAAGACGGTGATCAGCCGCCCGTCGCCCGGATCGAAGTAGAGATGGCTCTCGCCGGGGTTGTCGAGATTGGGCTGTTCAAACACGAAGGGCATGCCCAGCACGCCCTCCCAGAAGCCGATCGAGGTTTCCCGGTCGGCGCCGACGAGCGTAACATGGTGCATGCCCTGAACCTGAAGTTTGCGCATTCGGCCTCTCCTGTCCCTTGCCTCTTTGGCGCTGCGGCGCCGGTCTCAGCGCCCCTTCCACACCGGCTCGCGCCCCTCGGTGAAGGCGCGTGCGCCTTCCAGCTGGTCTTCCGAGTTGTAAAGCCTCTCGACGGTGGGGAACTGGCTTCTGGTAACCCGGTTCATCGCGTCCTGAAAGCGCATGCCTTCGGCCTCGCGCACGATTTCCTTGATCGCCGCCTGCACCAGCGGGGGGCCTGCGGCCAGTTCGGCGGCCAGGTTGCGGGCGGTCTGCATCAGTTCGGCCGCGGGTACCACCCGGCTGACCAGCCCCCAGCCCAGCGCCTCGGCGGCGTCGAACCAGCGCCCGGTCAGCAGAAGGTCCATGGCGATGTGGTAGGGGATGCGCTTGGGCAGCTTGATGCTGGCCGCATCGGCCACCGTTCCCGAGCGGATTTCCGGCAGCGCGAAGGTGGCATGATCGGCGGCGATGATGATGTCGGCGGCCAGCGCCAGTTCCAGCCCGCCGCCACAGGCAATCCCGTTGACGGCGGCGATCACCGGCTTGTTGAGGCCCGGCAGTTCCTGCAGCCCGCCGAAGCCGCCCACCCCGTAATCGCCGTCCACCGCATCGCCGGCGGCGGCGGCCTTCAGATCCCAGCCGGCCGAGAAGAACTTCTCTCCCGCTCCGGTGATCAGCGCCACCCGCAGGGCCGGATCGTCGCGGAAATCGCGGAACACCTCGCCCATCTGCCGGCTGGTGGCCAGGTCGATGGCGTTGGCCTTGGGGCGGTCGAGCACCACCTCCAGCACCCCGCCCTCGCGTCTTGTCCGGATCGGCCCGTCAGTCATCGTTTTCTCCCATCCTGATCAGCGCATCCGCCGCCACCGCATCACCGGTGCGGCAGATGAGCGGGTTGATCTCCACCTCCGCCACCTGCCCGCGATGAGCCATGACAAAGGCTTGCACGGCCATCGCCGCCTGCACAATGGCGGATTTGTCGGCCCGCGCCCCGCCGCGCCAGCCATCCACAAGCCGGGCGATCCTGAGTCCGGCGAGGGCGCGCTCCACATCGTGCGGGGTAACCGGCAGCAGCAGCGAGGCGGTATCTTCCACCAGTTCCGCCAGCACGCCGCCTGCGCCTAGGGTAAGGACGAAGCCATGAGCCTCGTCCACCACCACGCCGATCAGCAGCTCGGCCACCGCGCCGGTGATCATCTCTTCCACCAGGAAGCCACCGGCGGGCATGGCCCGGGCCGCCTCGCGCACCGCCTGTGCGCTTTCCAGCCCCAGCGCCACTGCCCCGGCCTCGGACTTGTGCGCCACCCCCAACCCCTTGAGCACCACCGGAAAGCCTAGGGCGGTTGCCCGGACGGCCGCCTCTTCGCCATCGCGCGCCATCGCCGCGCGCGGCACCCGCAGGCCGAGGGCAGCCAGCGCCGCCTTGGCCCGGGCCTCGGTCCACGTTCGCGGGTTGCGCGGCACGGCAGGCGGCAGAACCGGCGCGGCGGGGCGGGCGGGGCGGCCGGCCTCGGCTGCGGCGCGCACCGCGGCGAGGGCGTCCTCAAGGCCGGCCATCGGCACCAGCCCGCGCCGGGCCAGCTCTTCGGCCAGGGATTCGGGCATGTTCTCGGGCAGTGACGAGACCAGCGCCACCGGCTTGTCCGCCGCCGCACGCGCCCGGGCCGCGGCCTCGATCACGCAGTTCCAGTCGGCCTGGCTGCAGCGGTCGGCGCGGGGGAAATCCGCCACCACCAGCCCGATCCCGGCCGCGCCCTCGAGCATGGCCGCAAAGCCCCTGGCCATGGCATCGGCATCTCCCCAGGCGAAGGTGTGATAGTCAAGCGGATTGGCCAGGCTCACCAGTGGCCCCAGCGCCCGCCGCAGCCTTTGCTTCTGGGCCTCAGCGAGGGCGGGAAAGGTTACCTGCCGGCCGAGGGCGAGATCGGCCACCAGACTGGCCTCGCCGCCCGAGCAGGACATGGAGGCCACCTCGGCCGAGGCCAGCGGCCCGGCGAAGTGCAGAAGCTTCAGCGCCTCGACGAAGGCCCCCAGCCCGTCCACCTGAGCCAGCCCCAATCGCGCGAACAGGGCCCGGGCGCCGGCGGCGCTGCCTGCCAGTGCAGCGGTGTGGGAGACCGCCGCGGCCCGTGCCGCAGCCGAATGCCCCACCTTGAGCACGACCACCGGCTTGCTCAGCCGCTGCGCCATGGATGCCAGCGCTTGCAGCTTCCCGATGTCGCCGACCCCCTCCACATGCAGCCCCAGCGCGGTGATGCGCGGATCGGCCAGCAGGGCGATGCCGATCTCGGCCAGCCCGGTTGCGGCCTGGTTGCCGGCGGTGGCCACGAAGCCCAGCGGCAGGGCGCGGCGCTGCATGGTGAGGTTGAGCGCGATGTTGGAGGACTGGGTGACGATTGCCACCCCGCTATCGCATCGCGTACCGCCATGCTGGTCGGGCCACAGGCAGACGCCGTCGAGATAGTTGATGAAGCCGTAGCAGTTGGGGCCCAGGAGAGGCATGTCTGCCGCGGCGCGCAGCAGGGCCTCCTGCAGGCCGGCGCCACCGGCCTCTCGTGCCTCGCGAAAGCCGCTGGCAAAGCACACTGCCCCGCCAGCCCCGCGCGCGGCCAGCGCGGCCACGGCGCTGATGGTGGATTCGCGGTTGATGCCGATGAAGGCGGCATCGGGCGGGGCAGGCAGGGCGTCGATGGCGGCGAAGGCGGGCTCTCCGGCCAGCTCGGCCCGTTCGGGGTGCACCGGCCAGATCGGGCCGCCGAAGCCGATGGCGCGGCATCGGGTGATCACGTTCTCCCCCCACCGTCCGCCGCCGATCACCGCAACCGAGCGGGGCGAGAACAGCCTGGCAAGCGCGGCGCTCATCGCCCCGTCACCTCGCCCGTGGCCGCTGCGGGCGCCTCCGGCGGGAGTATTTTTCGACAGAAGAAGGAAAATGTTAACAAATTTGCGCTTGCCTTGCCCCGCGGTACAGGCGGGAGCGCCGATGACCGTGACAGGAGAAGGCCCCCCGTGCGGCAGGCCCGGGCGGGGGGCTGATCCCTTCTTCTGTCCGGAAATACTCGCGCCGCAGGCATTGAATCAGGCTCCCAGCGGTCGCAGCAGCTCGCGGGCGATGATGTGGCGCTGAATTTCGGAGGTGCCGTCCCAGATGCGTTCGACCCGGGCGTCGCGCCAGAACCGTTCGATGGGCAGGTCGTCCATCAGCCCCATGCCGCCGAATATCTGCACCGTCCGGTCGGTGACGCGGGCCAGCATCTCGGATGCGTAGAGCTTGGCGGAGGCGATCTCGCGGCTGGCGGGCAGGCCCTTGTCGAGCCGGTCGGCGGCGGCCAGCGTCAGGAAATCGGCGGCGTCGATTTCGGTGATCATGTCGGCGATCTGGAAGCCGACGCCCTGAAACCGGCCGATGGGCTGGCCGAACTGTTCGCGCGTCGCGGCGTGGTTCAGCGCCATGTCGAACACCCGCCGGGCGCGGCCCACGCACATGGTGGCCACCGTGATGCGGGTGGCGAAGAGCCATTCGTTCATCACCGCGAAACCGCCGTCGACCTCGCCCAGCACCTGGGTATCCGGCAGGCGGCAATCGTCGAAATCGAGGATCATGTTCCTGTAGCCCCGGTGGCTGACCGAGTTGTAGCCCTCGCGGATGGTGAAGCCCGGGGTGCCGCGATCCACCAGGAAGGCGGTGATCTTTTTCTTGGGGCCGCGGGGCGTGTCCTCTTCGCCGGTGGCGGCGAAGACGATCACGAAATCGGCGTGGTCGGCGCCGGAAATGAAATGCTTGGTGCCGTTCAGCACCCAGTCGCCGCCGCGCCGCCGGGCGGTGCATTTCATCGAGCGGATGTCCGAGCCAGCGCCCGGTTCGGTCATCGCCAGCGCGTCCATGC
>Ga0256839_1005902_pt1 | contig 11059 bp, 6 predicted proteins | sample 354166metaG_FD_185968 | JGI IMG/M metagenome (GOLD analysis project Ga0256839, IMG submission 185968) | Hydrothermal vent microbial communities from Mid Atlantic Ridge, Atlantic Ocean - 354-166 | ecosystem: Environmental > Aquatic > Marine > Hydrothermal vents | place: Atlantic Ocean: Mid... | reverse complement strand
ACTGTCCCGGTTCGGCTTGCGCGGCGGCGTTCAGCCGCCGCAGGATCTGCCCCAGGCCGTTGCCGTCGGCGTGGATGAGGGCGAGGATGCGGGACTCGCCGCGAAAGGGAAACAGGCCGTTGCCGTGTTCCTCTCCGGCCTCGAGGTGACGCGGCCAGTCGCGCCAGCCCAGCCCGCTGTCATTCGGAGCAAAACGGTCGAGGAATGTCGATTGCGCCAGGTCGGCGAAACGCTTGCGCTGCACCGAGGCCGCGTCCATGGCGCCGTCCTTCCCCTTGCCGAAAGCGACCGCCGGCAGGCCGGTGCGCCTCGAGCGTTCGGCCACCGGCGCGGCGGCCGGCAGGGTGAACCGCAGGCGGCTGGCATCCCGCTGCATTGCGTTGCGCGCCGCCTGGAAGGCCGCGCCGGCATCTTCGCCTTCCCCCATGCCCAGGGTAAAGCCGAGATGGGGAGCGGCCTGCTGGATCGCCAGGGTCCACAGCGCCCGCAGCCGCTCCAGGGCTTCTCGGTCCTCGCTGAAGGCGTAGAAGGCGCCGCCGGCGCGGCGGGAGAATTGGACCTTGTCTTCCACCCCGGCGGCGCGGCAGACGGCATCCAGCAGGTTGTCGTCCGCGTCCTTGTTGGTCAGGCGGTCGAGCAGCTCGCTGGCCCCGGCCACGTCGCGCAGGCGTCCGGAGGCGAAAAGGTAGGACTGGATGGAATCGAGTTCGAACAGCAGGGCATGGGGCATTGCGCGGTTATCTCCCGTGATGGCCGGTGTCGGCGATGATGCACGGTCCGTGGGCAGCCGTCAGGCGCTGCAAGCTTGCGGCGGTTCGGGAAACCGGTTGGTCTGAACAGGGCGGCTGGCGTGCCGGCTCGATGCGCGTTGCGCGGCCGGTCCGATGTCGCAGAACGCCTCCCGGCATTCCGTTGCTCCTCCACGGCGGTTTTGGTTATGGTTCGGCCACCATTGCAGTCGCCGATGGCCAAAGCCTAGTGAGTCGAGTGTTCCGGTTCAAGTACCGGCGCGGCCGGCGGCAGGGAGCGAGACAGGTATGAACATCAAGACCCTCGTCGGCGCGGTGGGCCGCAACCCGGCCAGCGTGCTGGCGGCCGCCCGGGCGTTGAAGCCCGGGCGGTTGTTCCTCGTCCACACGGAGGGTACGCGGCACCAGGCCATGGTGTTGCGGCGGCAGTGTCCGGTGCCGAGGGAACGCATCCATCTGATCCCGGTGCCGGCGGGCAGCGGCATCGAGCAGGTGGCCGGGGCCGTCGCCGACGCGGCGGACTGGGCATCGGTCGGGCCGGTCGGGCTGGACATCACCGGCGCGACCAAGGTGATCAGTTTCGGGATGTGGGAGGCCTTGCGCAACTGCCTGCCCGGCGGTTTCCAGGCCCTGGTGCTGGATCAGTCCAGCTACCGTCTCGAGGACGCGAGCAACGGCCGGCCGTTGCCGCAGCCGATGCCGGAAATCCGCATTTCCGAGATGCTGGCCTGGTACGGCGCGGAGATGGACAGTGACGGCACCCGCTGGCAGGGGCGTTTGTCGCAGCTGCCGGTGGCTCTGCGCCGCCGCCTGCCGGTGGGGCAGGCGCTGCTGCGTGCGTTTCGCGAACAGGGCCCGAAATTTTCTGCGGAGCGGGTCCGCAAACCCGTGCTGGCGCGCGCATTGCCGGGTCCGTTGCCCTCCGGCATGCGCTGGCGGGAGAACCTGCTGCACGCCGATGATCCCGCCTATCTCAAGTACAACGGCTGGCTGGAAGAGCTGTGTCTCGGGATGGTCGCCGGCGAACTCGGCGAACGGGCGGGGCAGGTGTTCTGCGCCCTGGGTGCCCGGCTGCGGGCCGGCAGCGGGCAGGACGAGATGGACGTGGTGCTGGCGCGCGGCACGCGGGTCGTGGTGGTGGAGGCCAAGGCGCGCAGCAGCGGGGCGGGCGCCGGCGCCGACCTGCAGAAGCGCGTCAACAAGGCGCGCCGGTTCTTCGGCCAGCACGTCCGCGTGGTGTTCGTGCACCCGGTGTGGGGCCGTCATCCGCCCGGGGCGTTGCGGGACCTGGCCGACGACACCGTGACCCTCGTCGGCGATTTCGACGGCTTCGGCGATCGGGTGGGTTCGCTGCTGGGTCTGTGACTCTGTGACTCAGCCGCCCTCGGCCGTCGTGACCAGCCGCTTGAGCGCCGCGTGGCTGCGGGGGCCGAGCAGGAACCGGTGGCGCGGGAAGAGCAGTCGCGCGAGCCAGTGGCGTTCCGAAGCCTGCTCCTCGGAAAGATCGGCATCCAGGCCGTGGTCGTCGTCCTTCAGCAGCCGCATCAGCCTGCGGTCGCGCTCGAAGATCTGCGGGTACAGCACCACTTCGGCGACCGGCGCATTGTCGCCGCCGGATGGCAGCAGCCGCGTCCGTTCCAGCAGCAGCGTCGCATCGTTCGCCGCGGGTTGCCGTGGCGCTGCGGCCCCGAACCAGGCGGGATGCTGGAAAGCCAGCAAGGCGCGCTGCAGGTGCAGGTGCGGCGGCAGCGCCGGCATCGGCTCGCCGGTGAGGATCTGCGTTGCGTCGAGCATCAGGGCCGGGTCGGTGAGAAACACGGAGAAGGCCGTCACGGAACCGGACGGCAGGCCGTAATGCTGCGCAACGGTGGTGCAGTCGTGGCCGCCGTACTCCGTCACGCGGTTGCGCCACCAGGGACGTCTGGGTTCGCCGAGCAGGCCGGCGTCGTGCAGGGCATGGCAGACCTCGATGGCCGCTTCCAGGCGGCGTTCGGCCCGAGGCGCGACGGCCAGCGGGCCGCTGTCACCGGCGTGGCGCCGGAAGTGTTCCGGCAGCAGGATCACCTTGTCGGCGCCGGCCGGCACACTGACCGCGTCCAGCAGCGCCTGGAGCGGATGCGGTGGGACGGAATCGGCCGGGGGCGCATCGAGCCCGAGTGCGTCGTGGTATTGCCGGTGGATCGTCTGCAGCCGCCGGTTCAGGCGCTTTGCATCCTGTTCCGTCAGGCGCAGCGCGGGACGCTCGCGTCGGCCAAGGCCGATGATGAAACCCACGGCGAGGATGATCGCGTCCTGGAACAGGCCGAAGCCGAGTGCGAAGGCCTGGTCGCCGGTCATGTCGCCGGCCTTGCCGAAGGCCAGCAGTTGCCTGACCAGGCCGAGGACCGCATCGATGCTGAAGCGCAGATCCCTGGCCGAGTAGAGTTCGAAGGAGAGATCGGGTTCCGGCGGACGCCCGAGCGCCAGCACCGCCCGGATGCGTTCGACCAGGCGGTTGTCACCGCAGGGCCTGCCGTCGAATCTGCGGCCCCGGTAGGCATAGCGCGGGTCGGCGGGGAACCCGGTGGTTTCATATCTGGCCTGGGCGGCGAGCTCGGACAGTATCGGCTCGACCTTGCGGCTGTCCAGTTGCGGCCCGAGGAGCGGCTGCAGGCGTTGCAGGGCCTTTTGTTTTTCCAGGCCGGTGAGCGCTGGATCGGCGACGATGGCTTCGATCTGCGCGAGCGTTTTGTCCAGCCGGTCCGCGCGCGCACCCACGTCGGCGGCCACGTCCGCGAAGTATTCGGCCTGCCAGTGCCGCTTGCGCCAGAACGGCCCCTGCCCGCGGCCCGCAGAACCGGCACAGGTTCCGCCACGCGCGCTTTCGATCCGCGCCTGTCCGGCCGAGTATTCGGACAGCCGGGCCATGCGTGTCGCCAGTTCATTGTAGTAGTCACGCAGGCCACCGACCGCCGCCAGCAGCTTGTGTTCGGCCTCGGTGACGCGGGCCTGCTCCAGGCTCTCGCCGCTGATCCGCTGGAAGTAGAAACTGGCCGCGAACAGAATGGAGACACAGGCCAGCATCGCGTAGGTGGTCGCGCTCAGCAGCCAGCGCCCCTTGCGCCGCCAGTGGGGGACCAGTCGCGGAGCGAGGACGCCCATCATGATGGTGATGGCAAGCGACAGCAGGAATGCGACCGGCAGCGGCAGGAACAGGCGCAGGCCGATGCCGGTCGTGATCCAGCTCAGGGCCAGGAATGCAATGAGCGAGAGCCAGAGCCAGCGGTCGCGGGTCATGGGCGGTCTTCGGTATCCGTTTCCATCAGGGGCCGGAGCAAGGGTGCCACCAGCCGCCCCAGCGTGCCGCCGCTGGTCTCCGTGCCCAGGTCGACGGCGCGGCCGGCAGGCCCGACATGGGCCACGTAGGCGTAGGTACGGCCGTCCCGGCGCCGGACAGCGCCGGCCAGCCAGGCCCAGCGGATGTCGGGACGCCCGGCTGCTGCGCGCACCGTGCCGGTCTTGGCGATCGACAATGCCGGATGATAAGGGCCGCCCTCGCGGAAGTCAGCCATGTGACGGGCGGCGGTGCCACCGGCCTTGGGGTCAAGCACACCCGCCAGCATCCGGCGGGTGAACGCCAGCGCGTCTCCGTCGGCCAGCCAGGCCCGCGCCGTGCGGCATTGCCGGGCCGTGCGGGTGCGGTAGCGGTCCCGGGCGTGGCGAACGGGTCCGGCGGCACCGGGTCGCGGCTCCACCTCCTCGACGATGGCGGGGCGGCAGGCCACGGGCGCCGGGTCATCGGATGCCAGCAGTGCGAACAGGCCCATGATCTCGCGTGGAGCGCCATGGATACGCCCGAGGGGTACGTCCACCACGGGTTCGAAGCGCGGGCCGGGCGCGAGCCCGAAGGCCTCGATCATGGGAACGGCGCGCCCGGCCGCGTTCCCCAGGCGTGCCAGGCGCTCCATGATGGCCAGGTTGTCGGAACGGGCAAAGGCCAGGCGGGCCGTGACCGGCGCGCGCGGGTCGTCGGCATCGGCCGTTCCCGTGAAACCGTCTGCGTTGCGGAAGGGCACGCGCCGCTGATAGGGGTACCGGCCGACCAGCCGTTCGCGCCGCAGCCGCAGGTAGCGGCTGTCCGGCCCGTCCCCGGCGGCGCCCGCCAGCAGGGCCGCGAACACCTTGCCCAGCGAGCCGATGGTGCGCTCATCCTGTTCCGGTCCGGTCAGCACGAAGGCGGGGTTTCCGGCCCGGTAACGAAACGGCACGAATACGGGCAGGCTGCTGCTGGAATAGAAGCGGATGAGCCGGCCCCGCTCATCGGCGACCGCGACCAGGCGGTAGCCGTTGCCGGTGTCCGCCTCCGGGCGCAGCCGCTCGATCATCCACTTGGCGCGACAGTTGTCGCCTGCGCGAATGGAAAGTCGTACCACCGAGACACGGGTCGTCCAGCGCTCGCCCATCCAGGCTCGCAGCTCCGCATCGGCCTGGCGCAGCTCGCTCCGGGCCAGGAATTTTGCCCGTACATCCAATTTTCGGGCCGCGAGATCCAGGCTGTGCCTGTCCCGTTCTTCCAGGCAGGCGCGCACCGCCGGCCCGGGTGTGAGCGTCGGCAGGGCAAGAGTTTCGAGCCGGCCCAGGGCGCGAGCCAGCACCGGCGCATCAATGGCGCCTGTCCGGTGCAGCATTCGGAGCGCGAAGGCCGCCCGGGCGCGTGTTCGTTCCCAGCGCGCGCGGGCCCGCTCCCAGCCTGCGTCATCCACCGCGTTGGTGTCGATACGGTATTTCACCGCGGCAGCCAGCAGTGCCTGTTCGGCCAGGCCGAGGCGGGCCGCCGGGCGGCCGAACAGCAACCAGGCAGCGGTTTCCAGTCCGTGCGGACCGGATCGCAGCATTGGAAAGTGTGCCGCAGTCCAGCGGGTCAGGTCGGCTTCGCGGCCGAGTTGCAGCGCAAAGGCGGGTGCGACCGCGAAGTCGCGGAGCTTGCGCAGCACCCGGAACAGGCCGGACGCATCGGTATCCGCGTGCAGGGTCTTGGCGAGTTGCATTTCCAGCGTGGAGCCCCCGGCATTCGGGCGGCCGAGCAGCGCGCGCACGAACCACTTGGGAATCTGGCTCCAGTCGATGCCGAACAGGTGGTACCAGCGGTGCCGGTTGGCATCCTCCAGAAGCACCAGCATGTGCCACCAGTGGCTCGGCAGCCTGGCCGGTGCGGCCGCCAGGTAGGGGACGTCGGCGCCGGCCCGGGGCCACAGCCCGACCAGCTCACCCGCGGCATCGCGCACCACCGGCACCACCCGCTTGGCGTGCCAGCCGGGGTAGAAGTCGCCGGCCAGCGGCGAATGGAACAGCAGATACCAGCTTGCCAGGGGCCATGTGAGAAACAGCAGGGCCAGGATCAGTGCCGCGCCGCGCAGCCGCCGCGGTGACCAGGCGCGGGTACGCAGCGCCAGCCGGCGAGGTGCGGTGCCGGCGCGACCGAAGTACCGCGACAGGCCGAAGCGCAGCGAGAGTTTCAGCCGTTCGAACGGGCCGGGCGCAGTCATTGGGCTACGTTAACCGAAAAAAGCGGCGGGCCGAAGCCCGCCGCGCGCGAAGGGCGCAGACCCGGTTCATTCGAGTCGCAGCTCGATCGGCCGGTAGTCGCAGCCGGAGAGCAGTCCGTCGCAGACGGCGACGATGAGATAGACGGTCTGCGGGATGGCCGGCAGCAACGAAGAGATGTCGGTCTCCCGCGGGGTGGTGGCGCCGAGGTTGCAGGAGAACAGGTTGGTGTTGGTGAAGCGGCAGGGGATCGAGTTGTCGAGCCGGCAGGGGTAGCCATTGGTGAAGCAGACGAGCAGGCCGAACTCGATGTCGGTGCCGAGGTCGAGCACCGGGTCGTCGCTGAGGATCAGCCGGGTGAAGTAGGTGAAGCCGTTGGGGTCGGGCACCTGGGCGGCCCAGTCGATGGTGAAATCGCCGTTGTCGATGGCCGGCGTGATCCGCACGGGTACCTGGCCGGCCGGCGAGTAACCGGTGACGCTGGCGCTCTGGAGCTGGACGCTGCCGGCGGCGGGTGGCGGGTTCTGTGAGCCGCCGGATGATCCGCCGCCCGTGCCGGGCGCCGGACCGCCGGAGTTCTGGTTGCTGACGGTGGCTGTGTCGCCGCCACCACAGCCAGCGACCAGCGTGACCACGATGCCGAGCGCGGCGGCGCAGAAAAAGGCACGGAAATCGATGTTCATGATGTCATTGTCTCCCTGGTGAATTGAACCGGTGTGCGGCGGACCGATCCGCCGGGCTGGCCATTGAATACCAGCCACGGCCAAAAAGGAGGCGATGCAAGCTTGCCATTGGCGCCGGAAGACCGGCGCCGTTGGTCCGTGCTATGTTTGGTCGGTCCGCCGGGAGGGGCGGCGGGCACAACCACCGCAAACGCCGACCGGAAGGGGGAGACATGGAGCACTACAGTGACTGTTTCAACAAGAAATCGCGTTTGGTTCGCGGGCATGCCACGCAGCGCGAGGGTGAGCTGGCGCGTGGTGAACTGTCCAGCCTGGCGGCACGGCTGAAGCCGTTACTGAGGATACAAAACGATTTCTTCCCTTGTTTCGACTGGGCCTTCCCGCCGCCGCTGCTTGCCAAGCAGGCGCCACCGGATACGGCCGGAGAACTGTTTTCCCAGCAGTCGCGCATCCCCGGCCGTTATTCGATCTATCTGCACAGCCCGTTCTGCAAGACGCTGTGCAACTTCTGCTACTACGCCGTGCTGCCGGGAAAGGGCATAGAAAGGGCTGCCATCTATGTGGATTACCTGATCAGGGAAATGTCGATGTACGCGGAAACGCTCTCCGGCTGGACCTGCGAGTCGGTCTATTTCGGCGGCGGCACGCCGACCTTTCTCGATGACGGGCTGCTTGAGCGCATATTTTCCGCGTTGCACCGGTTCTTTCGCATCGATGCCAATGCAGAGGTCACCATCGAAGCGGCGCCGGACACGCTCGGACCGGACAAGCTGCGTACTTTGCAGGGGTTGGGCGTGAACCGGTTGAGCTACGGCATCCAGACGCTCGACGAGAAGCTGCTGGCCGGCATGAACCGCCATTACCGCGTGTCCGACGCGGAGCGCGAGCTTGCCGAAGCCGTGGAGCGCATCGGCAATGTCAATGTCGATACCATGTATGGCTTCGATGGCGAGGACGAGCACGCCTTGCTGGATACCATCGGGCGGTTCGTCGATCTCGGCGTGCCTTCCATTTCGATCTATGCCCTGGACAAGCAGCGCAGCCAGTCCAAGCAGAACTTCGAGCCGCCCAGGGACGACTTGTACGAATACAAGATCCGCCAGTTCGCGCGGGCCGAGTCATTCCTTGCCAGCCACGGTTTCCGCCCGGTGCTGCAAAACGTCTTCACCGATCCGGAACGTGCGTCCTACATCCATCAGGTGCGCCGGTGGGACAATCTGCCCTTGCTCGCGCTGGGCATCAACAGCCAGGGCTATGCGCCGGCCACTCCCTACCAGAACCTGGGCAGCTTGAAATTGTATTTCGAGGCGCTGGACGCCGGCCGCATTCCGGTCTCGACCGTGGACCGGCTCGACCCGGAACTGGATTTCTGCCGCGAGCTGACCAGCAAGCTGCGGTTCACGCAGGTCTCATGCGACGAGCTGAAATACAAGTACGGTGTCGATGTAGATCAGGTGTTCGGCGATCTCAGCGCGGCGCTGGAGTCGCTCGGGTTCGTGGAGCGGGACGGCCCGGTGCTGCGGATGACGCCCAAGGCAGCGTATTACAACAACATCATTCCCATGCTCTACGCCCCGGACGCGTTCAAGGAGCGTTTGACCGGCCTGCCCGAGGAATACATCGAAATGTTCCCCGTGCCGTACGTGCTCACCCGGTTGGGCGCCTGCCAGTCGGCGCCTTTCCGCTTCGACGGCGCCGTTGGCGAGCGGCGCCTGCGCGCGGACCGGCGCCGGGGTCGCCGGGCCCCGGCGCCCGAGGGCAGGCCGGAGCGCCGCGCCCGCACCGGCAGGCGCGCGACGGACGTGCCGATGACGAATGTGGCCGCGGCCCGGTCCGGATGAACCCCCCAGGGTCCCGGAGGACCGCCGAAGGCGGCGCAAAGGGCACCGGACCGGCGGGCGGTTTGGGCGGGTCCGCCCGGTGGCGGTGATCTGCGCCCGGTGACCACGGCGCGCCGGGACGCGCGCGATTGAACCGTCAGGCTGCTGGCGACGACTGAATGGTCACCAGTGAACGCCAGAACCATCGACGGAGGACGCCCATGTACATCACGATCATATCCGGAATCCTCGCCTTTGCGGCCATGCTGCCGGGCCTTGCGTGGTCCGACACCGGCACCGCCTACGTCACCAATGTGGCCCCCGCCACGCTGGTGGTCAGGAGCAACGGAGTGTCCTATACGCAGCTCGAAACCCCGCCGTCCGTGGTGGTCTTTGCCCGGCTGGAATATGACACGGGTGTGTCCGGCCGCATAAAGAGCTGGTGGATCCAGCCGAAGATCATCAACGGGTACGGCATCTATAGCGAATTGCCCGGTATGTCTCTGTACCGCAAGTCGCAGTCCTACAAGAAGGGGAGCCGCCCCAAGTCCATCGGGCTGGACCTCGTGCTGCCGGTTCCGGGCAGCCTTTTCGCGGATGCGGCCGTGTTCATGTGCAACATGAAGGCCGAGCACCTGCGCAACCAGGGCAAGAGCAATGCCTGGATCTTCTCTCAGGACCGTATGGTGAATTTCGAGGTTCGGGTGGACTACGACGTGGATGCCTGGGGCGCCGGGTCGAACAATCCCATCCTGGAGGGTGGCGGGTACAAGGAGATCACGGTGTGGTGCAGCCGGTTCACGGGGCCCAAGGTTCCCACCGTGAACGGGAAGCTGGCCGTACCCACCAAAGTGATCAAGGCCACCATGCAGGTCAAGGCGATCGCGCCGCCCAGCGGAATCTGCCGCATCGACACCGTTACCGCCATCTCGACAAACAAGTCCAATGCGACCATCAAGTACCGCTTCGTCCACGACAGCGGGAAAAAGAGCAAGGTCTTCACCACCAAGACCAAGGCCAACAGGATCGCGGTAGTCAGGCACCAGTGGGACATTCCCAACGGCCCCGGCAAGGAGCAGGGGTGGGTGCGCATCGAAGGCGTTTCACCCAAGTTCATGTCGAACAAGGGTTCCTATTCCATGAACTGCCATGCCAAGGGGGCTGGGGGGCTGTCCGGCAAGTCCGGGGCCGGAAACCCGGGTTTCAGCGGCACCCTCAGATGACTGCGAGGGCGGCCCTGCAACGGGGCCGCCCGGCAACCCGTTCCGGGTTGCCGTCACGCACGAAAATCGGGGTTCGTGGCAGTATTCCAGTCCTCATCGAATTTCGACGTCTCCATCGTTTTCTCGAACGCATCCCGGGGTATTACTCCTCATTGAAAAAGACCATCGACGCAAAGTCGCCTGGCCGCAAAGGATGCCAAGTCTTTGAGCTTTTCCCGGCAGGCGTCCGTTGGATCCCGGCCGGATGCCGGAAAACCGAAAGCCAGCGTGGATACCTGGATGCCCGTTTACCCGGAATTCACCCGTAGTGAAATTTTGAACCGCCATGGCTGATCGAACGACCCAAGGGTGGGTACGGAAGCCGGGCGACCCGTAACGGACCCGGACTTCCGATAACCAGCACTTTCAGAATCGGAGGAGACATGCCATGAAACTGATCCGCAAATCTTATGGACTGCTGTTACTGGGTGGTTTGTTCATCGCATCCCCGGCTCATGCCAGCACCGAGACGGTGACCGTGAAGATTCCAAAGGCTGTGGTCGTATCGGCCTTCAATCAGTTTATCCAAGGCACAGAAATCCATGTCAACAACTACGGCCCGAAGAAGGGCTCCGGGAAAAACCTGTCCTGGCTGTCGCAGCAGAGCGCCATTCACCTGCCCACCGGCGACGAGCTCAGCTTCGACATCCCTGAGCAGGTGACCACGCTGAAGAAGAAAAGCGATGGCCACGTGATCCGGATCTGGCGCCACTACATCAACGATCTGAACAGCTCTCAGATCAATATGACGCAGCATGGCGACCGCCTTCGGCTGACCATCGATTTCGAAAGCCAGGGGGAGGAAATCAAGGGAAAATGCTCGAAGGCCAAAGGTGCAAAGCACAAGAAATGGGTCGGCTGCATCCCGACGAATATGGAGCGTGACGGAGAACTCAACAACGCGCGCCTCACCATCGACCTCAAGCCCGCGGCCTACCAGGGCGGTATCGCCTACGAACCGCTCTCTGCATCGGACGTTGATTTCCAGGCCGACCTCAGCTTCAACAGTATCTGGTGCAATG
>Ga0256839_1005901_pt1 | contig 11059 bp, 9 predicted proteins | sample 354166metaG_FD_185968 | JGI IMG/M metagenome (GOLD analysis project Ga0256839, IMG submission 185968) | Hydrothermal vent microbial communities from Mid Atlantic Ridge, Atlantic Ocean - 354-166 | ecosystem: Environmental > Aquatic > Marine > Hydrothermal vents | place: Atlantic Ocean: Mid... | reverse complement strand
CCCAATTCCTGAAGGGAATCACCCCTTACAACATACTGAACGTCCACCTGCCTTCCTCCTCTCGCTCCCACAACTGATGGGACTTCAACGGAAACCTTTATGTCCCTTATCTTCTTTGCCTCTTTTCTAATCATGCTCATTACCACACCCTGGTGGGGTCTTCGGTCCCTTGGCTTAAGGGTTACGAAGAACATACCGCCGTTAACAGTAGGGCTGATCAGCCCTTCTCCCACCGCCATGCCGTAGCGAAGTACGTAGGGATTGTTCATTAAAACCCTTTCAAGCTCCCTTGCCTTTCTGTTGGTAAACTCAAAGGAGGAGCCGAGCGGAGTTTCAAAGCGGATTATAAACCTTCCCTCGTCAACAAGGGGGAAAAATTCCTTTTTTACCACCTTTGAGATTCCGAAGCCCAGAACAACAGTTCCGAAGCAAAGCATTAGGACTGTCTTCTTGTGGTCAAGGGACCACCTGAGTGATCTGTCAAAGGCGGATTCAAACCTCTCATACGCCCTCATAAAGGGATTCTTTGCCATCGGAGAAACGACCCTTGCACAGAGCATAGGAGTGAAAGAAACGGAGACGAGGAAAGATATGGCTATTGCGGTTACGAGGGTTATGGTAAATACACCGAAAAAGGTCCCTATGGGACCTTTTAGGAATAGAACGGGGAGGAAAATAACGATAAGAGAGGCGGTTGAGGTTAGGAGAGCAAAAACCACAATTCTGGTTCCTTTCTCAGCGGCTACCGTTCCCCTGAGACCCTCCTCGTTTCTCCTGTAGATGCTCTCAAGGACCACAATGGCGTCGTCAATAACAATTCCTACCGCAACGGCAAGTGCCATAAGGCTTATAATGTTCAGGGAGTTATCCGTCATGTAAAGGATAAACACAGTCCCCAGAATTGAAATAGGTATTGCGGATATGGGTATTAAGGTAAACCTCACGCTTCCGAGGAAAAGAAAAACCATCACAGCGGTGAGGAGGCTTCCTATCAGTATCTCGTGCACCGCATCGTTAACACTTCTTTTGATAAAAACGGATGCATCGTAGTTAACATCAATGCTTACGCCCGCAGGTGCTATTTTTCTGAGCTCTTCTATCTTTTCCCAGACCCTCTCCGCCGTTTCAACGGTGTTTGACTTGCTCTCCCTGTAAATTATCAGGGCAACAGCGGACCTGAGGTTGAACCTGACTGCGTTCCTCCTCTCTTCGTATCCGAACTCAGCCTGTGCTACATCACGAAGTTTCAATCCGTCTTTTATAAAGAGGTTATTAAGTTCCCGTGCATCCCTGAACTTTCCGAGGATTCTCAGGACATACTCTCTGTTTTTACCGTAGATCACTCCCGCGGGAGTCTCAACGTTGTTTCTCTTAATGGCGTTGATAACATCGCCCACCGTCAGGTTCCTCGCATAGAGCTTTTCGGGGTCAATTCTCACCCACATTACCCTGTCCCTGAATCCTCCCAGATGAACTTCTGCCACTCCTCTTAGCCTCTCAAATTCCCTCTTTACCACCTTGTCCGCAAAGAAGGAAACAGTATCGTAGTCAACATCTCCGTGAACAAGGACAGCCATTATGGGTGCCATGGAAGTGTTCAGTTTTCTCACAACGGGGGGATCCACTCCCTCGGGAAACCTTCTGAAGGCTCTCTGCACCGCATCCCTTACCTCCTGAGCCGCCACATCAATGTCCTTTTCAAGGTCAAAGATCACCGTCACCCTTGATAGCCCCGTATAACTGCTTGATATGATGGCGTCAATACCGCTTATGCTGGCAAGGTCCTCCTCAATCTCGCGGGTCACCGTAGTATCTACTACATAAGGGTTTGCCCCGCTGTAAATGGTAGAAATCGTAACAACGGGGAAGTCAACATCGGGGAATCGGTCAACAGGAATCTTCGTGTAGGAGTAGTAGCCGAGGACGACGAAGGCGATCATGAGCATGAAGGTCGTAACGGGGCGGTTTATAAAAAAACGATACATAAAGAGCATTATAATATGCTTATGACTCATCAGTCAGTTAGCCTGATTCTCGGTGTGCTGTTCCTTCTTCTTTCATGTTCGGGTGATAGAAAAGAGGTCAAAAGGGACGCTCCTTCGGAGCGTGTTTTTGATGTAAAAACCATTAGGGCTCGCCTTGAGCGAACGGTGGTTGATTACACAACGGTGGGTTGGGTGGAAAGCGGTGAAAGGGTGACGGTGAGGGCGGAGGTCAGCGGTGTGGTTAAGGAACTAATGGTTGAGGAGGGGGACCGGGTCAAAACCGGCACTCCTCTGCTGAAGATAGACGACTCCCTTTACAGGGCTCAGGTGAGTGAAGTAAAGGGAAAGCTTGAGGGAGCAAGGGCTGAGCTTGAAAACCTAAAAAGGATCTTTTCCAGAAGGGAGGATCTGTACAACAAGGGTTTAATAAGCGAGGAGGAGCTTCAGGAAACACAAACGAGGCTGGAATCCGCAAAGGCAACGGTTGAGTCCCTTGAATCCGCCCTTGAAAGGGCACAGATAAATCTTGAAAAAACCCTCGTTCTGTCGGAGGTTGAGGGCATAGTGGGTAAAAGGTATGTGAGCAGAGGGGACTATGTGAACCCTCAATCCAAGCTTTTTGACATTGTGGGTAACGGTGACCTCAGGTTCGTCTTTCGCGTCCCTCAGGAGGTGCGGGGCTCAATTAAAAGGGGAAAGAGGGTAAGGATAAGGGTTGGAAGGAAGGAGCTGCCCGGAGTAGTCTTCTACCTTTCTCCCTCCGCGGACAGGTCAAGGCTTTTCACGGTCAAAGCAAGGATAAAAAATCCCGAAGGTTTGAGAGACGGTCTTTACGGTGAGGTGAGCTTTCCCTTTAAAAGAGTTAAAGCCTTCAGAATTCCAGAACAATCCCTTCAACTCTCCCAGAGGCAGAGCTTTGTGTGGGTGGTTAAGGATTCAAGAGCTGTCAGGGTTCCCGTGGAGGTTCTCCATCATGGGGAGGGAGAGGTTCTGGTAAGGGGTGAGCTTGTTGAGGGAGACAGGGTGGTGGTTGAAGGCTTAATTTTCCTTTACGAAGGAGCCAAGGTCAGGGAGAAATGAGGGCGCTTATATGTCTGATAATCCTGATGTCTTTGTCTTTCGGCAGGGAGCAGGAGATAGGTCTTGAGGATGCTGTACGCATTGCTACCGAAAGACACCTTGAGCGGATTAAGTCCGACCTTGACCTCAAAAAGATAGAGGAGCAGATCAGGGAGGTTCGGGGCAGTATTTTCCCTTCCTTGGGCCTGTCAGCCCAGTACATACGCTGGGATCCAAATTACATTTCCGCCTTTATTCCGGAGAATCAGTACCTTGCAACCCTGACGCTCAATCAGGAAATTTTCAACCGGAGCGTGTTTATGGCACTCAGGGTAGCTAAAAGGACCAGAGCTCTTCAAAAGAAGGTCATTGAGGACATCAAGAAAAGCCTGAGGGCTGAGGCTGAGAAGCTCTACTGGGGAGTTTTGCTGAGGAGGGAAATTCTCAAGACAAAGGAGGAATCTCTTGGATACTGGGAGGAGTACTTTAAGCTCGTTGAGGAAAAGTTCAAAAAGGGGATTGTTCCGAGGCACGAATTTGTGAGGGCGAGGGCGATGATGAGGAGTGCCAAGGCTCAGGTGATCAGAGCAAGGAGCGAGTACCGAAAAGCTGTGCAGGCTTTAAAGGGATTTCTGGGGCTTGAGGGGCAAATAAGGGTAAGAGGTAAGCTTATCCTCAAGAACTTCTCCGCTGAAAATCCTGTTATTCTCCTTGAGAAAAACAACTCAACACTAAAGGTTCTCCGCCAGAAGATAAGGGCACAGGAATCCGCTGTTGATCTTAAGACGGCGGACTACTTTCCCAAGCTTAGAGCCTTTGCCAATTACGAGGTTAGAAACATAATAGACTTTCAGGCTGGAAGGCTGGTTGAGGATACGAGGAGCGGATACAGCTTCGGTCTCAGGCTTGACTTCGTCATCTTTGAGGGGCTCAAGAGGAGAGCCAGAACCCAGCAGGAAAGAATTGAGGTCCAGAAGGCTGTGGAGGAGCTGAGGTACACCCGGAACAATCTCAGAACAAAACTTGATTCCCTGCTTGAGGAACTGAGTAGCCTTAAGGAGGAGATAGGAGCCATGGAGGATACCCTTGAGGCTGAGAGGGAATCAATGCGTTTTGCAACGGAAAGATACGCGGAAGGTGTTGGCTCTCAGATAGACCTTTTAAACGCCCGTACCTCATACGAAAATGCCCTTATCAATTACCTGACCCTGATATTTTCTGCAAATTCGGTGATAGCGGACATTGAAAGAATGATTTATTGATCACTCGCTCAGGAGGGCTTTGGGGTAAGATCCCAGAATTTTAACCATCTGGGTCCGTTCCTTGAGCTTGCCGAGGGTTTGTGCAACCTTTTTGTCCCGGGCATGCCCCTCAAGGTCAATGAAAAATACATAATCCCAAGCCCTTCTCCTTGATGGTCTTGATTCTATTTTGGTAAGGTTAATACCGCTTTCGTAGAAGACTTCAAGGGCTCTGTAGAGAGCTCCCGGCTCGTCCCTGACCGCGAATATGAGGCTCGTTTTGTCCTTACCTGTGGGATTCATGTCCCTTTTGGAGACCACAAGAAACCTCGTAAAGTTGTCTCCGCTTTCCTGAATGTTCCTTGCGAGTATGTTGAGGTGGTAGGTGAAGCTGGCAACCTCGCTTGCTATTGCGGAGGAACCCTCCTCCTCAAGGGCTATCTCGCAGGCCTTGGCTGTGCTTTCGGCTTCTATGAGTATAGCCTCGGGAAGGTTCTTTTCAAGCCACTTCCTGCACTGTCCGAGAGCTACCTTGTGGGAGTAAACCTTTTTTACATGGGATAGGTCTTCAACTGCGGAAAGAAGGTGAAGGTTTATAGGGATCACCACCTCTCCGGAAATCTTGAGGTCGCTCTCAAGGAACATGTCAAGGGTGTAGTTGACCACACCCTCAATGGTATTCTCAACTGGAACGACTCCGTAGTCCGCCCTGTCGGATTCCACCTCAAGGAAAACATCCCTTATTGTTGAGCAGGGTATGTACTGGGCGGAGAATCCGAAAAATTCCAGACTCGCCTGATGGGTAAAAGTAGCTTTTGGTCCCAGGTAGGCTATTTTGAGGGGTTTTTCAAGGGAGAGACAGGCTGAAATGATCTCCCTGTAGATATGGATGAGGGCTTCGGTGGGGAATGACTCGGAGAACTTCTTTTTGTTCAGTTCAATTACCCTTTCAAAGATTTCCCTCTCCCTCTCGGGAATGTGCACCTGGAGGTTGTTTTTCTTTTTCAGCTCACCGATCTCTTTTGCGAGGAGTGCTCTTTTGTTGAGAAGACTGAGGATCTCCTCGTCAATCCTGTCTATTTCCTTTCTCAAATCCTCAAGTCTCTTCACACTCTTAATTTTATAATAATGGGCAGATGAACCGTCCCAGACCCTTCGTGAAGTGGGCGGGGGGAAAGAGGCAGATCCTTAAAGAACTCATCAGCAGAGTACCCGGGAATTTCAAGACTTATTACGAGCCTTTCGTTGGAGGAGGAGCCCTCCTTTTTGAATTATCACCGCCGAAGGCGGTCATTTCCGATCTCAATTACGAACTGATAAATGCTTACACGGTGGTCAGGGACAGGGTGGAGGAACTGATAGAGGACCTCAAGAGTCACAGGAACGAGAGGGATTACTACTACAGAATCAGGTCAGTAAACCCTGAGGAGCTTGATCCAGTGAAGAGGGCAAGCAGATTTATCTACCTCAACAGAACATGCTACAACGGTCTATACAGGGTCAACAGGAGGGGCGAGTTTAATGTTCCCTTCGGAAGCTATAAGAACCCGAGAATATGTGATGAGGATAATCTGAGGGCTGTTTCCGAGTACCTGAGGAGTAATGATGTCAAAATCCTTGGCGGTGACTACCGGGAGGTTCTGAGATCGGCGGAGGAGGGTGATTTTGTCTATCTTGATCCGCCCTACGCACCCGTCAGCAGGACCGCCGGCTTTACGGACTATGTGGCGGGTGGATTCGGGGAGGAGGACCAGATCATGCTCAGGGAGGAGGTGAGGAGGTTAACCAGCAGGGGGGTGAGGGTTCTCCTTTCAAACTCGGACACGGAGTTTGTTAGGGAGCTTTACAGGGGCTTCGTAGTTGAGTCCGTCAGCGCTCTAAGAGCAATTAACTGCAGGGGTGATTCAAGGTCTGACCACAGGGAGCTTATAATTAGAAATTACGGGTAAATGGACCGGGAAAAGAAGATAAGGCTTCTCGCGAGGCTTTCGGTTTTTGAGTGCGAGAAGGATCCTGACCTCAAGAGGCACATTTACCACGCCTGTACTCCCTCGGGAAGGACTCCCCTTCTTAAAATTATGCAGTCAACTTATTGCGACAGGAATTGTGACTACTGCGTTTTCAGGAGGGACAGGGAGTCAACTCCAAGGGTTTACATAGAGCCCGAAGACCTTGCAAAGGGCTTTTACGAACTCTACAAGAAAGGCAGGGTCAGCGGTTTGTTCTTATCGTCGGGTATTTTTATACATCCCGAAGTAACCATGGAAAAGATGATAGACACCGTTTTGATTCTAAGGAAAAACTACGGTTATAAAGGATATGTGCACCTCAAACTGATGCCCGGCGTCAGCCTCCAAACCCTTGAGAAAGCCGTTGAGGTGGCTGACAGGGTTTCTATTAACATTGAGGCTCCATCGGAGGAGAAGCTGAAGAGGATTGCGAGGAGCAAGAGTCTCAGAAAAGACATAGTTCCCAAGATCAGGGAGATAAGTAAGATTCTGAAAAATTACAAGAATAAGACCCAGATAACACAGGTTATGGTGGGCACCTCAGACGAGACTGATAGGGAAATACTCAAGGGTACCGAGTACTTCTACAGAAGGCTAAGCCTCGCAAGGGTGTATTACAGCGCCTTCTTTCCGGTCAGGGACACGCCCATGGAAAACAGAAAGGCTGAGTCCCGCTTGAGGGAACACAGGCTATATCAGGCTGACTTTCTCATAAAAAATTACGGATTCAGTGCGGGAGAACTCGTCTTTGAAGACGGGAACCTCCGCCTTGATCAGGATCCCAAAACCGCGTGGGCTTTAAAAAACATCCATCTGTTTCCCGTTGAGATCAACACGGCGGATTACGAAACTCTCATAAGGGTTCCGGGTATAGGACCCGCCACCGCCCGGGAAATTATAAGAAGAAGGTCAGAATCTCCCATTAAAGATCCCGTGGACCTGAGGGGGATCAGAAACCTGAAAAAAATAATTCAGTTTGTCACCTTGAGGGGCAGGTACTTCGGAAAGGGTCGGGTAAACACAACAGGTTCTTTATTTTGACACGGGTTAAGAAATCCTTATAATATCTTGTATGAGATTATCCGCAAGAGTTAGCGTAAGAGGTCAGATAGCCATTCCAAAAAAGATAAGGGAGTATCTCAAGATTAAAGAGGGAGATACGATAGTATTTGAAGTGAAAGATGGTGAGGTTTATATCAGAAAGATAAAGAGTTTTCTTGATCTCAAGGGAAGCATCAAAGCAAAGGGTATGGATCCGGAAGAAATGAGAAGGATAGCGGAGGAGGAGATTGCCCGTGACTCGTTACGAAGGAACCCTTGAAACGGACACCTTTATACGGTTTCTTGAGGGTAAGAAAGGGTATGTGAAAAGGTTTGAATCTCTAGTTGAAAAGGCTTTAAAAAAGGGGACCGTTTACTTTGTGCCTTGCATGGTGGTTGTTGAGATGGTTTACCTCCTTGAAAGGGTTTACGGACTAGACAGGGAAAGGGTTAAAGAGGTTGTGGAGGCGATGGGAACGCTCCCGGTTGAGATTGAATCAAAGGAAGTTTTATTTGAAGCCCTTGAGCTATACGAGGCGGAGGCTATGAGCTTTGGAGAGGCTCTGGTAAAGGCGGTTGCCCGCTTGAGGGATTCGGAGCCCGTAATAAGCTTCGGGAGGCACAAATGAGCAGGGTTCAGGATAAAGAGGACCTAACTCCTATGCTTGCACAGTATCATCATTTTAAGGGGATTTACGAGTATTGTCTTCTTTTCTTCAGACTCGGGGATTTCTACGAGCTTTTTTACAAGGACGCTGTGGTTGGCTCAAGGGAGCTGGGGCTCGTCCTCACCTCAAGACCGGCAGGTAAGGGTAGGGAGAGGATTCCAATGTGCGGTGTTCCTTACCACTCCGCGGAAAACTACATTTCCCGACTCATATCAAAAGGATACAGGGTCGCAATATGTGAGCAGATTGAAGAGGCAACCAAGGGAAGGGGGATAGTCAAGAGGGAGGTAACAAGGGTAATAACGCCCGGTACATACTTTGAGAAGGATTCAAGGGGTCTGGGCTGTGCAATGAGGAGAGGCAAGGGCTGGCTTTTTGCCTACCTAAACCTCGCGGTGGGAGACTTTTTCGGCGTAAAGTCCGCGAGCTCGGACATATACGACCTGATCACAAAGTTTCAGGTCAGAGAACTCCTCATTAAAAAGGGGGAGGATGTTGAAAGGGAAAAGCTCTCCTCCCTCGGGGTTGCAATAACGGAGCTTGATGCAGACTTCTTTGAATCGGGAGAAGAGGATTTAAAGGAATTTGTCGGAGTTCCTTCTTTAAGGGCTCTGGGTTTTGAAAGTGATGACCTGATACCCGTTTTGGGAGGAGCTTACAGGTATGCCCAATTTACTCAAAAGTCTTTCACGCCCTTCATATCAAAACCGAAACCCTTCGTTGACGAGGGGTTCGTGAGAATAGACTTTAAGGCTGTGAGGGGACTTGAAGTTATTGAAAGCTCGGAAGGTAGAAAGGATCACTCTCTTTTCGGAGTAATTGATAGAACCCTCACGGGTATGGGCAGAAGAAGGCTGAGGTTTCACCTGCTCAACCCATACAGGTCCGCCGAAAGGATAAAGGAGGTTCAGGATGCGGTTGAGAAGCTAATTCAGGACCCTGTTAGAAGGGAGAGGATCAGGGAGATCCTTGAGGGAATGGGGGACCTTGAGAGACTCGTATCAAAAATAAGCGGCGGTATGGCTTCTCCGCGTGAGCTTGTCCAGCTAAAAAACGCCCTCTTCAGGTCTATGGACCTCAAGGAGGAGGTAAAGGATCTCGGTGGCTACTTTGAGCTACTTTCGGAAGATATTGAAGACCTTAAGGATGTTGCTGTTCTTATAGACAGAACGCTTGTGGATAATCCACCCGTTCATGTTAAAGAGGGAGGTCTAATAAGGGTTGGCGTAAACAGCGGTCTTGATGAGCTGAGGTTTATTAAAGACAGCGGTGAAAAATTACTGAGGGATTACGAGGAAAGACTGAGGAGGGAAACGGGGATTCAGAGCCTAAAGGTGGGATTCAACAGGGTAATCGGATACTACATTGAGGTGACGAGACCCAATCTAAGACTTGTTCCCGCTAACTTTAAAAGGCGTCAAACCCTAACCAACGCGGAGCGTTTTATTACCGACGAACTTTCCCGACTTGAGGAGAAGGTCCTTTCCGCTCATGCGAGGATCAGGGACCTTGAGTACGAGATCTACACGGAATTGAGAAAAAGAGTCCTTGAAAGGGTTGAGAGCATAGGAAGAACGGCGAGGGCGGTCGGTGAAATAGACTATGTCCAATCCCTTGCACACCTCGCCCATCAAAAGGGGTGGATAAGACCCGAGGTTGATAATTCCATCACACTTGAAATTGAAGAGGGAAGGCATCCGGTTATTGAGGAGTTTACAGCAAGGTATGTCCCTAACTCTACGATGATGAATGAAGGCATACGGATTCACATAATCACAGGTCCCAACATGGCAGGTAAGTCAAGTTACAGCCGTCAGGTAGCCCTTATTGTCCTGCTTGCACACATGGGAAGTTTTGTTCCGGCAAAAAGGGCAAGAATAGGTGTAGTGGACGGAATCTTTACCAGAATTGGATCGGGTGATGTGCTTGCCCTCGGTGTTTCAACCTTTATGAACGAAATGCTGGATGTTTCTGCACTCCTGAACCTCGCAACCGAGAGGAGTCTCGTTATACTTGACGAAATAGGGAGGGGAACCTCAACCTACGACGGAATTGCCCTTTCAAAGGCAATAGTGGAGTACATCGCCCTCAGGCTGAGGTGCAGGACGGTTGTTGCAACTCATTTTCTTGAATTGACTGATCTTGAAAAAGAGGTTGAAGGAGTGAAGAACTTTCACATGGAGGTTTCCGGGGATGGGGATAAGGTGGTCTTTCTGTACAGGCTCGCCCGGGGAGTCGCAAAGAGCAGTTTCGGTATAGAGGTGGCAAAGATGGCGGGAATTCCGACGGAGGTGGTTAAGAGGGCGAGGGAATTTCTCAAAAATCTGGGCGGAAAATTACCCGTTTCCGACCAAAGGGGAGAAAATCATTCAACGTCATCAAAACCTCACGAGATTCTTAGGGAAATAAAAGGCATTGAAGTTGCAAATATTACTCCTCTTGAGGCGCTTCTTAAAATTTCAGCCTGGAAGGAAAAGTTGAGGCTTCGGGAGACTCAGGATTAAAGTTATATAGAGGAGGTGATCCTGAAATGTGGGGTTTTTTGTTGGGTGCGGGGCTAATTATGGGAGCATTTCTTTCAGGAGTTGCTCAGATTACCGAGGCGGAATTCAGGAGGGATGTCCAGTATGTTGAAAGGGTGGAAAAGAGAGTGAAGGAGATAGACAGGGAGCTCCAAAGGAAGGGGGTTGACTCAGATCTTCTTGGCGAGCTTAATTCCTACGGATATCCCATAAACATGCTCAAGGAAAAGTACATTGATTATAACGACAAGGAGTACGGAGAACTTCAGGACTTCTACAGGAGGGTTACGAGGGTTTACAATCTGATCCTCTATGTTAAAAGGGGCGTATTTCCCAAAATACTTATGGACGAGGTCAAGCAGATAGAATCTCCTGTTTGCGGTATAAGGGCTGAGGGCAAAAGGAGGGAAGTCCTTACCATTGTGATAGAGGATCCCAAGAATGAGCGGGCGGTGCTTGACCTTCTCACAAGAACACAGCTCCAGTATGTCCACCTTTTAGGAGTTGAGACGGTTAATTTTGAGAAATGACCCT
>Ga0256839_1005900_pt1 | contig 11059 bp, 7 predicted proteins | sample 354166metaG_FD_185968 | JGI IMG/M metagenome (GOLD analysis project Ga0256839, IMG submission 185968) | Hydrothermal vent microbial communities from Mid Atlantic Ridge, Atlantic Ocean - 354-166 | ecosystem: Environmental > Aquatic > Marine > Hydrothermal vents | place: Atlantic Ocean: Mid... | reverse complement strand
CGGTTTTGACACGCTGGACGGTGGTTCCGGGGATGACGTTCTTCATGGAGGCGGGCAGGCCGACACACTGCTCGGGGGGTCTGGCAACGATGCGCTGAGCGGCGGCCTCGGAGCGGACCGTCTTTTTGGTCAGACCGGTTTCGACACGCTGAGCGGCGGCGATGGCGACGACCGTCTGTTCGGCGGCGGGCAGGCCGACAACCTTTACGGTGATACCGGCAATGACGTGCTGAACGGGGATTCGGGCAACGACCGTCTGTTCGGTGGCGATGGCGACGATGTTCTGGAAGGGGGCACCGGCAATGACGGCCTGTTCGGCGAGGTGGGCAATGACACGCTTTCGGGCGGGTCGGGCTTTGACAACCTGTCCGGCGGCGACGGTGACGACATGCTTTCCGGCGGCGCGCAGGCCGACAACCTGTGGGGCGGCAACGGTGATGACATCCTGAACGCCGATGAAGGCCATGACCGCCTGTTCGGCGGGCATGGCGACGATACGCAGAACGGCGGCGCGGGCAACGATGCGCTTTACGGGATGACGGGCAGCGATGTTCTGAACGGCGGCGATGGCGACGACCGCCTGTATGGCGGCGCCGCCTATGACACCCTGATCGGGGGTGCCGGCAACGACATTCTGCAGGGTGACTTCAACTGGGATGTCTTCGTGTTCGCCGACGGTTTCGGCCAGGACGTGATCACCGATTTCGAAGCGCTGAACGTGTTCGAGAAGATCGACCTTTCGGCGGTTTCCGAGATCACCGATTTCGCCGACCTCACCGCCAGCCACATGGCGCAGGTGGGCGCGGATGTGGTGATCGACGCCCTGGGCGGCAACACCATCATCTTGCTGGGCGTCAGCCTCGCAGACCTCGACGCCTCGGACTTCATCTTCTGACCCACAGCGTCAGGGCATTGACAGACCGCATGCTTTGCCGCAGTCAGGGGGCGTGCGCGGAGCAGATGCGGGGGGGCATGAAGGCCGTTGTCTATACTGCCTATTTCGGCAAGAAGGAACCGCTGAACACGGACTGTTTCGGGGGATGGGAAAGCCTTGAGCGGGTGGTCATTACCGATGACCCCGGGCTTGAGGCGCCACATGCCGACCGCATCATTCACGATCCGCTGAACGGGCTTGATCCGGCGCGCGCCTCGCGCCGGGGCAAGCTGATGCCGCACAGGTTCTTCCCGGAATACGACTGGAGCCTTTATATCGACAACAACGTTACCCTGCTGAGCGATCCGGCCGATCTGATTGCCGCCATTGCTGCCCGGCCCGGTTCGGGGTTTCACTGTTTTCGCCATATCCGGCGCAACTGCATCTATGACGAAGCCCTGGCCTGTATCCGGCTTGGCAAGGACGATCCCGCAGTGATCCGGCGCCAGATGAAGTTGTTCCAAGCCGTTGGCCTGCCGCGTCGGGCGGGGCTGATCACCGGCACGTTCCTGGTGCGGCGGCACAACGATCTGGTGCTGCAGGAGCTTGGCGAGCGCTGGTTCGATACGGTGATCCGGGGCAGCCGGCGCGATCAGCTGGCCTTCAACTATATCGCCTGGATGATGCGTTTTCGGCCCGATTACCTGAAAGGAACGGTGCTTGACAACAGCCTGATGCGCTGGCCGGTTTATACCGAAGACATGCGCCGGCAGGAATTTCCCCGCGTGGAAAACCCGTCTCTGTTTCTCTGATCCCGTCTTTCCCGGAAAACATTTGTTGCGAAGTCCGGAACAATTTTTCTGAAATCGCATCTGTTGCGGGCCGGCACCGCAACCGGCCGATTCGGCGGAAAATCGCGCTTTGTTTCGGCGCGGACAGCGCAAAAATGCCCATTTCCTTCATTGGCGATGAACGGGGTTCCTTCATGGAATCGCCCTGCGTAACAGTTTCGTCATCCACTCGCGCAGGCAGGTGTCTTTCGCTTCGTGATGACGTAAGTGCCAGAAGACTCCTGCAATCAGAAGTTGATTAGTTGCTCCGGTTCCCTTCGAAACAGGAAAGCCTGGATTCGTGGTCCTTCATGGCCTGCCGGCTTCGAAATGGAAGATGAGATGTGGCTAATGACGGAAGGTAAAAAGATAAAATGTGACCTGCCTCATCAGGAAATCGCCCCTGAATCGTCCCATTTCCGCCTCGCATGCCCCCAACTTTTGCGGGAATTACCGGCTGGTATGGAAACAATAGAGTTCCTGGGTTGCAATGGAGCGGGGTGAAATGAGGACCAGTGATTCCCAAAAGGTATCGGGAAGGAAAACGGCGGGTTTCCTGTGCCTGGCGCTTGGAGCCGGGCCGGCAGGGGCCGCCGGTTTCGATGCCGTGGTCCTGTCCTGTCCGGAAACCTCCGAAGCGCTTTGCATGGCCCTTTCCGAGGAACTTTCCCGCCGTGTCGCGCCCAATCCGGTGCTGCCTGCACCGGCGGCGCATGCCAACGCACTGCACGTGAAGCTGGAGCTCACCCGCAGCTCGGACGACCATCTTGAAGGCCGTCTGATCTGGCAGTTGAACGGGGACAAACCGCATACCGGACCGCTGGTCGAGGTGTCCTCCATGGATCGATCACTGAACGCTCAGGCGCTGCACGGCTTTGCCCGTGGGCTGTTGCAGGTTTCGCGCCTGCCGCTTTGAACCGAACAACCGGCGCCCTCTCACGCGCCACGAAGGAGAACGAAACATGTGTCAGATCTGCGCCTCTCTGAGACCATACGCGGAAACATGTGATTATGACGTCATCGGGGAAACCAGTGCCGATCTGGCCGGCGGCGGCAGTGCCGTCAGCAGTGCTGCCAAGCCGGTCTATACGCTTGACCAGATCGCCCTGCAACTGACCGATGGCTACTGGGATGCCACCGGACGCTCGGCACGCCATTTCGATGCCACGTCGGGTGATACGCTGACGGTTGATCTGAGCGCGCTCACTTCGGCCGGGCAGGCGCTGGCGCAGATGGCGCTTGACGTGTGGTCGTCGATCACCGGGCTTCAGTTCCAGCAGGTGGCCGTCAGCGCGGGCAACATCATTACCGAAGGCGCCGATGCGGCGGCCTCGACCGCAACGGCTTATACGATGAGCGTCGGTGATACCTTCAAGGGCAGTCTTTCCGCCGTTGGCGATCAGGATTACATCCGCATCCAGTTGCAGGCCGGCCAGCAATACACGATCGATCTTGCCGGTGATGGTTCGGCGGGCGAACTGACCGATCCCTATCTGCGCCTGCGCGATGCCAGCGGCAACATCCTGGCCTTCAACGATGATGGCGGCGCCGGCTTCGATTCCCGTCTTGTCTATACGGCCACCACGACCGGCACCTATTACATCGACGCGGGATCCTATCAGAACAAGCGTGCCGGGGCTTATCAGGTCGAGGTGAAGACCGGCACCGTCACCGATACCGACATCACCTTCGATGACAACCAGTCCGGCGCGTTCTCGACCTCGGTCGTCAGTGGCGGCATCATCCTGTCATCGCATGTGAACGTGGCATCGGACTGGCTTTCGAACTATGGCAGCAGCGTCGACAGCTATACCTTCCAGACCTATGTCCACGAGATCGGCCATGCACTCGGGCTTGGCCACGCAGGCAACTACAACGGTTCGGCCAACTACAACAACGATGCGACCTACGCCAATGACAGCTGGCAGCTGTCGGTGATGTCCTATTTCAGCCAGACGGCGAACACGGCGGTCGATGCCTCCTATGCCTTTGCGATCACGCCGATGCTGGCAGATATCATCGCTGCCCAGAACCTTTACGGCGGCAGCACCGATACCCGTTCCGGCAATACCACCTATGGCGAGAATTCCAACGCCGGCGGATATCTTGACGATTTCCTGAACCTCACCAGGTCGGTTGCCCTGACGATCCACGATGATGGCGGGATCGATACGATCGATCTCGGCTCGCGCGGGAACAACCAGCGTATCGATCTGAACGCCGAGGCCATTTCCGACATCAACGGCAAGACCGGCAACCTGGCGATCGCCCGCGGAACGGTGATCGAGAATGCCATTACCGGATCGGGCAATGACACGATCACCGGCAACGAGGCGGCCAACCGTATCGTGGCCGGCGCCGGCAACGACACGCTGCGCGGAGAGGGCGGCAGCGACGGGCTCTACGGAGGGGCCGGGTTTGACCATCTTTACGGCGGCAGCGGCAACGACACGATCTATGGCGACAACCAGGCCGACAATCTCTGGGGCGGCAGCGGCCATGACGAACTGCGCGGGGGCAACGGTTTTGACCGGCTGTTCGGAGAAAGCGGCAATGATCGCCTGTTCGGCGGGGGACAGGACGATGCGTTGTTCGGCCAGCTTGGCAACGATATCCTGATGGGTGGCGAAGGCAATGATCGTCTGTCGGGGGGTGCCGGTTTCGACCGGCTCGAAGGCGGCAATGGCAATGACACGCTGACCGGCAATTTCAACTGGGATGTCTTCGTGTTCAGGGACGGGTTCGGCAACGACACGATCACCGATTTCGATGCGCACAACGTGTTCGAACGGATCGATCTTTCGGATGTTGCCGCCATTACCGGCTTTGACGATCTTGCCGCCAATCACATGCGTCAGGTTGGCAGCAACGTGCTGATCGAGGATCATCTGGGCAACAGCATCACGCTGCTTGAGGTTTCGCTCGCCGATCTTGATGCCACCGACTTCCTGTTCTGACCCGACAGGACGACAACACGGCGAAGGCCGGCAGGCTGCCATGAGAGGCTCGCGCAAATGGTCGCGGGCCTTTCTGCCATGCGGGTAGAACTGGCGTTGCCCGCTCTGCAGGGGTTTGGTGCGCATATTGCGCTTGCGCCGCTGCTGGCCACCTGCATAATCGCCACGCAAGACACACCCCCGATGTGGATACCCGGATGGAAGCTTCCCCCCTTTTCGACAATCTCTTTCTTGGTGTTGGCGCCATGAAGGCAGGCACCACCTGGCTTTACGCGGTGCTGAACCGGCACCCGGATCTGTTTTTTACCTACGAAAAGGAAATCCACTATTTCTACCATCGTTATGGGCCAAGGCAGGTGCTGAGCGACCAGCGGCGCCTGGAAAATGCCCAGAACCAGTATCTGCGTTTCGATCCACGCGTGGCAATGCCCAATGTCGTGCGCAACCGCCTGAGATGGACCGCCAGCTACCTGGACGGGCCGCTTGATGATCTGTGGTATCGCAATCTGTTCATGTTCCGCCGGGGGCAGAAATATGCCTGCGATTTCTCGAATCTCTATTGCCTGCTGCCCGAAGAAGCCTGGAAGCGGGTGCTCGGCATCACCGAAAACCTGCGGGTGCTTTATACCATGCGCGCACCCGTCAGACGGTTGTGGAGCCATGTCAGGTTTCACCTGCAGATCACCGGCCGGGCCGGGCTGCTGAAAAGCTGGGGGCCCGACGATTACCGTGCCTTCATCAACCTGCCTCATATTCGCGAGAACGGGGAATACGGACAGATGGTGCGCCGCATGCGTGCGGCCCTGCCGGCTGAATGTGTGAAATTCTGCTTCTTCGAGGATGTTCACGCCGATCAGCGCGGCTTTCTGTCCGGGCTCGAGGATTTTCTGGGCATCGGGCAGTTCGACTATCCGCAGGAACTGCTTGAGCAACGGGTGAACGAATCCGTTTCCTGCGCGATGCCTGATTTCTTTCCGGCGCTGGTGGCCGAGGATGCGGGCCGCATCATCAACGAGTTGCGCGAACAGGGGCTCAGCCCCCCCGAAAGCTGGGTTGTGCCAGAGGCATAGTATCCGGGGTGCATTTCGGCTGTGGTGCGGTTCGGGGACTTACCCTTTCCGGCCGGCCAGCAGCGGCCGGATGATTTCAAGAAATCCGGCGGCCTGCTGGCCGAACGAGGCAACGGGCACCGGCGCGGGGTGGTCGTGGGGGGTGTTCAGCAGATCTTCCAGAAGGGGGAGCAGCTTGTCGGGCCCATCTCCGATCCGAAGCATCCGGTGCTTGTCGGGGCCGTCATGCTCGGTGGTGCCGCCGCTGTCGGTCTGGATCACGCGGATACCCCGGGCCAGCGCTTCGCGAACCGTCAGGCCGAAGGTTTCCTTCCACTGCGACAGGAACAGCAGAACATCTATCCTGGCATAGAAATCGTCGATCGTGCTGCTGTCATAGCGCGGGTAGATGTGCCATTCGCCCTGCATCCGTGAAATGTTCTGATCGCGCCACCAGCTTTCGTTCAGACTACCCTCTACAAGATAACCGGTGAAATCGGTGCGTCCGATCCGCTCGAAGGCGGCACGGATCACCGGCCAGCCCTTGAGCGGCGAGGGGCCGCCGACGAAACCGAAAGCAAGGCGCCTGTCGGCGGCGCGGCGTCTGGCCTGGGCCTGAAAGAAATCCGGTCCGGGCAGATGCACGCCGTTTTCCCATACCAGGCCGTTTTCCTGCCCCAGCCCCGAGCGCTGGTGAAGTTCAAGCGCGAACCGGCTGGGAAAGGTGATCCGGTCGGCTCGGGCAGCCTGGCGTTTCAGGAATTCGAAGCGGCCCCGGGCCCGGCCCATGTCGGCCACGCAGCCCTGACAGGCGGCAATGCGCACCGGATCCTGACCGCAATAGTGTCCGTCGGGGCGCAGCATGAACTGGCGTTCGCACAGCCACCAGAAATCATGCACGCTCAGCACGACCGGCAGGCCGAGATCCTTCAGCATGCCAATGGTGCCGGCGCCGATTTCCTGCAGACAGTGCAGATGCACGATATCCGGTTCAAGATCCTCGACAAGGGTGCGCAGACGGGTCATCACCTGCGGGTTGTGATACATTTCCTCGTAAGAGCGTCCGGGCGGCATGTTGATCATGTAGTTGTCGATGCCCTGGCTATGGCATTTCAGCACGGCATAGGGCCCGACCTCGGGGCGGCACATGGCCGAGATGACGCTGACGCGCAGACCGTGCTCGGAAACAAGGCACCGGCTCACCGCCTCGGCCACGCGGGTGGCCCCGCCATAGGAATGAGGGGCATAATAGATGTTGACCAGCAGAACATGAGGCTGCCGGGCGGGGGAGGTGGTATCCGTCATTCCAGAACCCATTGCGCAAGCGTCCGGTCTGCAACGGGTTCTTCAAGCCTGGCGCTCCAGCGGATCTTGAGGGAGCGCCGCGCTTCCAGCCCCATGCGCGCGCAGCGCCTGCGGTCGGAGGCCAGTTCTTCGAGTGCGGCGCCCCATCCACCCTTCAGATCGACCAGCAGGCCGGTTTCACCGTGCTGCACCATGGCAGACATGTCACCCACCCGCCCCACCACCGAAGGCAGCCCGACAGAGGCCGCATCGATCACACGCACTGCGCTCTTGCAACGGTTGAAGATATCGTCGGCCAGCGGCATCACCGCGCAATCGGCGTCTGCCAGATGCTGCAGATAGCGTTCATATGTGGTGAAGGGCACGTGCAGCACCTGTGCGGCGATGTCCTCGGGCATGATGCCTTCCGGGAAATGACCCAGGATCAGCAGCCGCCGTGCCCTATCCGCCCGCAGAAAGGCGATCATGTCGTCACGCAGGATGCGGAAATCCACCTCGTGCCCCTGCGAGCCACTGGCAAAGACAACGGTGAACGGCCTGCCGGCATCTTCCCGTTGCCGGGCGGCGCGCATGGCCGTTGCGCCGGCCTCAAGGGTTTCGCTGTCGGCAAAATTGCGGCGCAGGAACAGCGGGCGCGGCGTATAGTTGCGGGCGTGCTCGACAAGCCCCGGGGTGCTCAGCGTTACCACATCGCAGGCATTCATCACATCCAGATAACCGGGCGCTTCCTGCAGGAAATGATGTTTCAGCCCCGGATCCACCGCTGTCATGTTGCCATAGGTTTCATAGGCTGAAACCGAAAACAGCGGATCGTCGATATCATAGATTACCGGCAGCCGCAGGCGGCGGGCCTCGTAAAGATACATGCTGGCCAGATTCGACGAACGCAGCCGGTAAAGCAGAAGATGGGTGGCCGATTGCAGTATGGATATGGCGCGCGGCGTATCCTGGAAATGGGAATAGTCCAGCCCGGCGCCGCCGCTCTGCCAGAGTTCCTGCAACTGTTCCACCCGGTATTTGCGGCATTGCGGCAGGTTGAGATCGCCGATCACGGCGATGCGCCGGCGCCGGTTCAGGACTGCCGGAGGAATCCTGACGTGGAATGCCTGTTCACGCGCGATTTCCGCCCAGAATCCCGACAGCACATGGCTCCCGGTTCTCTGCTGCCCGGTGATCTGCGCGATTTCCGAAGGCGAATATCCCCTGATCGCCAGTGCAATCCGCCGTCCGGCCTGTCGCATGGCTTGCCGGACGCCTTCCTGACGGGCGATTTCCAGAAATCGCCTGGCATGGGACGGACGCAGAAAATGCAGGAGCGATTTCATTCTTCCACATGATGCCTTTGCGATACCAGAAACTTTCAGCACCGCATACTCGCCCGCCTTCGGGCTGGCAAGCGCTGAAGATCGCGTGAATCACCCTGTGGCCGGCAATCCACGCACACGCAATGCAAGGGGCGGGCGGGTTTCTGTCGCGCGTTGCGTGCATGATGCCGTGGGCAGAGGAAGAAACCTATGTTTTTTTTTCCGGATAATTTCAATGATTTCTTCGAAATCATCATTTCGTCATAATGTTAACGATTTCCGGAATCACACATGATGGAATATGCACATGTCTGTAAATCATGCGCGGTGCGAATCCCCGTGGACTTGCGCCCTCACCTGCGGTTACGTGATCCGTCCTGACAAATAGAGAGTGAAGGAAAAATGCCTCAGACCCCTGCCACCTGGCTTGAAGAGTTTCTTCTTAACAATCACCCCGATGCCACCGATCCCCGGATTACCCAGCTGGCCGACGGCAATATCCTGGTTTCCTGGACCAGCGCCAGCAGCGGCGGCGCCGGAAGCCCTGCCGGCCTTGATGTGGTCGGCCAGATATTCGATCCTCTCGGTAACGAGGTGGGCAGCGAGTTCCTGCTCAACACCAACACCGGCTCGGACGAGGGCGCCGGCGCCATTGCGGCCATGCCAAACGGCCAGTTTCTGGCGGTTTACGAAGACGTGAACGCGTCTCAGACGTCCTATCGCCTGACCCGCTTTGATGCCGATGGCAGCCTGTCCGGGTCGGCCCGTTTCCTGCTGGACGACAACACCAGCAATCCGCATTACAGTGTTCCGGCGCTGGCGGTTTCCTCTGATACCTCGGCCCTGATGGCCCAGGTGGTGATCGGCGATTTCGTGGCCGGGGTGGTCGGCCGCCTGTTCGATCCCTCGGTCGGCACCTTCCCCTTCGGCGATCTGGGCACCGAGATCCAGCTGATGACCTTCCCGCTTGATACCAACCACGCGCCGGGTGCAGTGCCCGACATTGCCACGCTGGCCAACGGGGATTACGTGATTACCACCTCGATGTTCTTTGGGTCGGTCTCCCTGATCGGTTTCAGCATTCTGACCAGCGACGGCACGCTGACGGTTGACACGGCCAGTGTTCCGAACACGGGCATTTTCGGTGTGGAAGACAGCGCACCATCCGTTGCAGCCCTTTCCGATGGCGGTTTCGTCATCACCTGGACGGCAACCGGCGCCACCGATACCGACATCCGCGGCCAGGTTTTCGATGGCAGCGGCAATACCGTGGGCAGCATGTTCACGGTTGGCGATACCGGCACAACCGACAACAACACCAACTCTTCGGTGGTGGCGCTTGATGACGGCGGTTTCATCGTGTTCTACGACGCCGACACCGGCGGCGTGCACGGCCAGCGTTATGATGCCACGGGCAATGCCGTGGGCAATGATTTCGTTGTCAGCGCCGTCAATGCCGATGCCATAGATGCCTCGCTTCTGGCGGATGGCCGGGTGGCGCTGGTGTGGAGCGATGGCGACGTGCGCATGGAGATCGTCGATACCCGCGATACCGTCAATACCTCGGGCAACCAGCAGGTTGGCACTACAGGTGACGATACCTTCACCGTCAGCGGCACGGCCGATGCCTTTGGCTGGACGGGCAATGACACGATCACCGGCAATGCGGAGGCGAACAACATATATGGCAATACGGGTGACGACACACTGGACGGTGCCGCCGGGGATGATGTGCTGTTCGGCGAAGGCGGCAACGATACGCTTGTCGGCGATACCGGAAACGACACGCTCCATGGGCAGGCCGGCAACGACATCCTGAACGGGGGTATCGGGTTCGACACCCTGAATGGTGGTACAGGTGACGATACCCTGAACGGCGGCGCCCAGGCTGACAACCTTTATGGTCTTGCGGGTGTCGATGTCCTGCACGGCGATGACGGCAACGACCGCCTGTTCGGCGGCAGCGAAAACGATCACCTGTTTGGTGATGCCGGCAATGATGTGCTGTTCGGAGACCTCGGTTTCGACACGCTGAGCGGCGGCGATGGCGACGATGTGCTGCACGGAGGCGGGCAGGCCGACAACCTTTACGGTGATACCGGCAATGACGTGCTGAACGGCAACACCGGCAACGACCGTCTGTTCGGTGGCGATGGCGACGATGTTCTGGAAGGGGGCACCGGCAATGACGGCCTGTTCGGCGAGGTGGGCAATGACACGCTTTCGGGCGGGTCGGGCTTTGACAACCTGTCCGGCGGCGACGGTGACGACATGCTTTCCGGCGGCGCGCAGGCCGACAACCTGTGGGGCGGCAACGGTGATGACATCCTGAACGCCGATGAAGGCCATGACCGCCTGTTCGGCGGGCATGGCGACGATACGCAGAACGGCGGCGCGGGCAACGATGCGCTTTACGGGATGACGGGCAGCGATGTTCTGAACGGCGGCGATGGCGACGACCGCCTGTATGGCGGCGCCGCCTATGACACCCTGATCGGGGGTGCCGGCAACGACATTCTGCAGGGTGACTTCAACTGGGATGTCTTCGTGTTCGCCGACGGTTTCGGCCAGGACGTGATCACCGATTTCGAAGCGCTGAACGTGTTCGAGAAGATCGACCTTTCGGCGGTTTCCGAGATCACCGATTTCGCCGACCTCACCGCCAGCCACATGGCGCAGGTGGGCGCGGATGTGGTGATCGACGCCCTGGGCGGCAACACCATCACCTTGCTGGGCGTCA
>Ga0256839_1005899_pt1 | contig 11060 bp, 8 predicted proteins | sample 354166metaG_FD_185968 | JGI IMG/M metagenome (GOLD analysis project Ga0256839, IMG submission 185968) | Hydrothermal vent microbial communities from Mid Atlantic Ridge, Atlantic Ocean - 354-166 | ecosystem: Environmental > Aquatic > Marine > Hydrothermal vents | place: Atlantic Ocean: Mid... | reverse complement strand
CGGGCCAGGTGGAACAGGATTTCTTCCTGGAACGAGTAGCCGCGGGAGCGGATCGCTTCCCAGTCCACTCGCCGCAACAGGCTGGTGCGGTAGCAGCGGAACGCCCCGCTGCAATCGCGCACCTTCAGGCCCAGCAGCCAGCGGGCATAGGTGTTGATGGCCCGACTCATCCAGCGGCGGTGCCAGGGCCAGCCTTCGATGCGTCCTTCGGGCACGTAGCGGGAACCGATGACCACATCGACCGGTTCCTCGGGGTCCCAGGCCCGGGAGACCAAGGCGGGGAGCCGCTCCGGGGGATGGCTGAAGTCGGCGTCCATGTTCACGGCCAGGTCGTAGCCTTGTTCTACGGCCCAGCGCAGCGCCGCCACGGTGGCCGTACCCAGTCCCAGCTTGCCGGGGCGGAGGATCACGGAGAGCCACTGCTGTTGCTTGGCTTCTTCTTCGCACCAGCGGCCGGTGCCGTCGGGGGAGTTGTCGTCCACCACCAGCACGTGGGCCTGGGGCAACACCTGGCGGATTTGCTGGAGCAGCTCAGGCAGGTTTTCCATCTCGTTGTAGGTGGCCAGGGTGACCACCACGCGGGGATCGCCTTGGGACACGCCGGCGGCCCTTGTTCAAGCGGAGCAATACCCGGAGAAAAACCGGCTCAAAACCGCATGGCCGTAAACCCGCCATCGACGTAATACACCGCCCCGGTGATAAAGCTGCCCGCAGTGCGCGAAAGCAACAGCAAAGCCGCCCCCACCAGCTCGTGCGGCTCGCCGAAGCGGGCCAGGGGAGTTTGCCGCATGATGTTTTCCACCCGCTGGGGATCGAGAATTTTGCGGTTCTGCTCGGCGGGGAAAAATCCCGGGCAGAGGCAGTTGACCCGCACCCCGTGCGGGGCCAGCTCCCGGGCCACGTTCTGGGTGAGGTTGACCACCGCCGCCTTGGAGGCCGAATAGGCGAACACGCGGGAAAGGGGGGTGTGGGCGGTGACGCTGCCGATGTTCAGGATCGCCCCCCCCTGCTCCTGGCGGCTCATCTGCTGGCCGAACACCTGGCAGCCCCAGTGCACGGCCGTCAGGTTGGATTGCAACACCTGCTGCCAGGAATCATCTTCCACCTCGAAGTAGCCGCTGGCGGCGTTCACCCCGGCGCCGTTGATGAGCATATCCACCTGGCCAAACCGCTCCAGGGTGGCTTGCAGCAGCTGCTCGATCGAGCCTCGCGAGGTGACATCCACGGGCAGGAACTGGGCCACGGCGCCCAGGCTACGCAGCTGCTCGGCGCAGGCTTCTCCCCGCTGGCGGCTGCGTCCGGCCACCACGACGGCGGCTCCGGCCTGGGCCAGCCCGCGGGCCAGGGCCGAGCCCAGCACGCCCGTGCCCCCGATCACCACGGCCACCTGGCCCTCCAGGCCAAAGAGTCGTTTCAAAAACGCTGCGCTATCCACCGGCATGTTCTTTTCAGGCAATCCTAAGGCAGGAACGAGGCGTGGAGTTCACGGCGGTTTATCTTACTTCACCGCACCCCGGGGCTTAAGGGGACAAGCGGCTCTGGCTGGTGTTCTCTTGCGGGGAGTAGTAGGGGAAGAAATTGTCCCAGGCCCGATCCAGTTCCCGCAACGCTTCCTCCAGAGGGACGGCGTGCCAGCGGTCCTCGTGCTGGTGGGCCAGGCCCAGCCGGGCGAGCTTCTCCAGGGCGTCGGCCACGTCGAAATCGGCCCGGATGCCGAATTGATCCCGAAGCCACCGCTCGCAGCATCCGTCCAGTTCCCCCGCGGAAAGTGGTCCCCGATGCACCAGCATCCAGTAGGCCAGCACCGCCTCGCGGAACTCCTGCTCTTCCACTTCTTCCATCAGCGAGAGGATCACGCCCAGGTCGTTATCCCGGTTCTTGGCGTACATGGCGTCGGTGACCAGCTGGTGGTAGCGGTTGACCGACGCCCGAAACTGAAAGATCAACTTGAACCCGTACCCGGCCACCGTGGCCACCGCGGTGAGCATCAGCACGGGATTGAGCACCGCGCTGAAGATCAACTTGGAGGCGGCCAGCACCAGTCCCACGCAGCCGGTCACCACCAGCTTGACCAGGTCCACCGGCTTCATGGAGATGCGTTTGGCCGGGAAGACCACTTCCAGGTCGGCATGCGGGATGTCGTGGAACAGCTTGATGTGGATGGGGGCGGGCCGGTGGGCCAGGCGGCTCTCCTCGCTTTCGCTTTTCAGGCGGTAAACCATCACCAGCTCGCGGTAGGTGGGCTCCTGGAGCACCACGGGCCGGAACAGGGCTCGCCAGCTGCGCACCGCGTGCCGCAGTGAAATGCGCTGCACGCGTTGGGGGGCGTGGATGTGCTCAGGCTGCTTTTTCGAGGGGGCTTCTTCCGCGGAAGTTGCCTCCAGTTCCGGCTCTCCGCGGCCTTTCCCCCGGCCCAACAGGGACTTCATCCCTTGCACCACCCGGCCCGGCAGGGAAAACACGCTCTCCAGCAGGTTGCTCACCACCAGGTCCAGCTTGGCCAGGAAGAAGTAGCCGCTGGTGCGTTCCAGTCCCGTGCCCCGGGCAAACAGCAGCAGCTTGTGCTCAAACTCCCCCGGGCAATCTTCCGAGCCCCCCCGTGTGCGATGGAACCGCTCCAAAAACTCCCCGTCAAGCTGATCCCAGTCGATCTGAAGCGGCAGCATGTACATGAAATCTTCACATCGGGCCGTCTCCAAGTCTTCCCGGGACAGGGGGTGAAAATCCGCCTTTTCCATGATGGCAAAGAAGTGTTCCAGGAACCGCTCCTCCGCCTGGCGGATCTTTTCCTCCCCGTACGAAGGCAAGGGAGCACTGGGATGCAGCACCAGGTAGTCCTCCTTCATCTCCAGCACCTGCCGGTGGTACTGAAAGTGCAGCAGGGCCTCCAGCAACTCGAAGAACTGTTCCCAGTGCACCTGGGCAGCTTCGTCACCCTGGGCCAGCAGGCGACCTTTCAGGTAATGTCGCGGAAGAGGGATAAAGTGTTCCGGGTGGATCAGAACCGTTTGCGAGTCGCTTTGTTCAGGCATAAGGCCCCCTTGGCAGAAGCTGGATGCTTGGCGGATCCCCTTTTGCCCAGTCAAACACACGCCCGCTGGATTCTCAAGAGTTTGCACACCCGAGGCGTCCAAACGCAAAGGCCCCGGGCCTTGCCGATCCAGAGCCGCCCCCCTGCCCGCGGAACGGTTGCGCAGAGCTGCACGAGCCGAACTTGCTCGGGCCGGACGGCTCCGGCGGCCCCCACGGTGCCGGTTAGCGGTCGATCTCGCCCATGACGATGTCCAGCGAGCCGATGATGGCCGGGATGTCGGCAATCAGCACCCCACGGCACAGCTCCTCCACCACCGAGAGATTGCAGAAGGAGCTGCTGCGGGCCCGCACCCGGCGGGGAATGGCCGAATTGCCGTCGCTGACGATCATAAAGCCCATCTGCCCCCGCGGGCATTCGGTCTCCAGGTAAGCTTCGCCCTTGGGGAGTTTCTGGTTGAGCTTGATCGGGGTGCCGATCGAGCCTTTGGTGGTGCTGTACTTGTCCAGGGCTTGCCACACCAGGTCGATGGACTGCTGGATTTCGATCATCCGCACGAAGAAGCGGTGCCAGCAATCGCCCAGCACGGCCTGCGCGGGGACCGGCGGATACTTGTGGTCCCGCGGGTACTGGCCGTCGCGCATCACGGCCACCTCGAAGGCGTAGCCGTCGTAGAGCTGGGTGTAGAACTCCTCGCCGTCGCGGCGCAGGTCGTGGTCCACGCCGGAGCCGCGGAGCACCGGGCCGGTGCAGCCGTAGTCGATGGCCATTTCGGCCGACATGACGCCGATCCCCGCCGTGCGGCGGATAAAAATGGAGTTGGTCGTAAGCAGCGTGTGCAGCTCGTCCACCGCCGGCTGAAACTCCCGCAGAAACTCCTCGCACTGCTTGACCCAGCCGGGGGGCAGATCGTGCGTGGCCCCGCCCACGGTCAGATAGCTGTAGGTGAGCCGGGCGCCGCAGGCGGCCTCGAACAGGTCGAGAATCCGCTCCCGCTCGCGGAAGCAGTAGAAAAACGGGGTGAACGTCCCCAGGTCCAGCCCGTAAGCCCCCAGGCCCAACAGGTGGCTGGCAATCCGGTTCAGCTCGGCAATGATCACCCGCAGGTGGCGGCACTTTTCCGTCACTTGCAGGCCCAAGAGCTTTTCCACCGTCAGCGCCCAGCCCAGGTTCATGTTCATCCCGGCCAGGTAGTCCATGCGGTCGGTGTAGGGGATCCACTGCCTGGGGGTAAGGTTTTCGCCGATCTTTTCGGCGCAGCGGTGCAGGTAGCCGATGTGCGGCGTGACCTCTGAAACAATCTCCCCGTCGGTACGCAGCACCAGCCGCAGCACGCCGTGCGTGCTGGGATGCTGCGGCCCCATGTTGATGAGCATCTCGTCGGTGCGAACGTCCAGCTCGATCACCTGGGAGGCAGGATCAGCCGGCGAGGCCATCGTAGGTACTCCTGTGATGCAGGCGGCGGGGCCGGGCAGGTTCGGAAAAACAAACTCCGTATCAACAGCCAAATCCCATCGAAAACCTACTGGCAGCGAATTCCGTGGTATTCCAGCGGGAACTGGTAATCCTTACGCAGCGGGTGGCCCTCCCAGTCCTCCGGCAGCAGAATGCGGCGCAGGTCGGGATGGCCCACAAAGTACACACCCGAAAGGTCGTAAACTTCCCGCTCGTGCCACAACGCCGTGCGCCACACGCCGGAGACGCTGGGCACCTCGGGCAACTGGCCCACCTGGTCGTCCTTCCACCGCGGCAGCATCACCTTGAGCACCAGCGAGCGTTTGTGCGGGATGCTCCACAAGTGATAGACCAGCTCCAGGTGCGGTTCAAAGTCGGCCTTTTTGGCCTTCTTGGGGTCCGGCTCGTAGTAATCCACGGCCGTGATGCAGTTGAGCAGGTTGAATTGCAAGGACGGCTCTTCTTTCAGATACCGACACACCTCCACCAAGGCGTCGGGGGCCACCTCGATCCAGGGATCGATCGCCTCCAGATTCCAGCCGGTGATGCCGTCCCCGAATTTCTGCTTCAGTTGCTCGATCAGCGGCGGATGATCGGCCATGGCAAGCGGTCCTCTAGGGGTGAAAAGCAACCAGCTCCGGCCCGGGCCTTCAAGACCAGGGACACTATCGCACCAGGGCCGAGACGGCAGGTTTCTGTTCCCGGGGCTGCCGCGGCGGCACCACCGAGGTGGGCTGCGGCCGGGCATAGGCCCGCACCCAGTCCAAATCCCCCCGGTACCACACGTAGGCAAAACCCACCAGCAACACGGCAAAGAACACCAGAATGTCCCACAGGGAGAACACGGCCAGCTGCCGGGCCTGCTGCTGGATCACCGCCGGGGCAGCCTGCTGGCCCTGGGGAAGCATCTGCGGCTCCACGCCCAGCTCCCGGTAGAGGCCAAGCACCGGGGCCGGCAGGGGCGAATCCACCGCCGCGGGTTGGGCGTACATCCGCCCGTCCTGCAAGGCGTTGGCCTTGCCGAACACCGCCGCCCAGGGGAAGAACAACGCCACCTCCACGTCGAAGATCAAAAACAGCAGCGCCACCACGTAGAACCGCAGGTCGAACTGCACGAAGCTGGAGCCGATGGTCGGCTCACCGCACTCGTAGATTTCCTGCTTTTCCTCGTGCGGGTTGTGGGGCCGTACCAGCCGCCCAATGCACAAGTTCACAAAAATGAACAAAAACCCGAACACGAAAAACAACGCCAGCGTGGCGGCTAGGGTCAGCGTGCTCATCGCCGCGGCCTTCGCTTGGGGAGGGGGCAACCAGCAAATGCAGAATTTGCCTCTTGGGGCCTATTCTACGGCAAGTCGGCCGCTTTGCAACGGCCAGGTGCGCTTGACGCTCCCCACGCGCCCCTCTACACTACAAGTGGTGTTCCAGCAGCCGTAGCACCAAGGAGTGCCCCAATGTCTCGCTCCCTTACCCTGTTGCTTATCCTGCTGCTACTCCAGGGGGGCCCTTAGGGTTGCCTGCTGCTGGGAACGTACAAGCCTGACAAACCCTGAGGAGCCCCAAGCAAGCTCCTCAGGGTTTTTGTTTTCCTGTCCCGTTGCGAGTTTCCCATGATCCACCGCCCCAGGATGCCAGGTTCGCTGGAGCTGCGGCAGCGGCAATTTGGCTCGCGGGCCACGCTGGCGCTATCCGGTCCCCGGTGAGCAGCCCGTTGAAAAATGCAAGTCCGGGAGGGCGAGGCTCCTGCCGAGCCGCTTTTTCGGAAGATATGGCCAGTCCCGTGATGCGTTTCCGTTTCAAGAAGACTTCTTCAACGGGCGGCTAGCCGTGCCGGAAAAGCGTCTGTGAATCTGAACGCCACTTCCATCAAGAGGAGAAAACCATGAGCCAGAACCGCCGCATCACGATCTTCGACACCACCTTGCGCGACGGGGAACAGTCGCCCGGGGCCAGCATGAACCTGGAGGAAAAGCTCGAAGTGGCCCAAGCCCTGCACGCCCTGGGCGTGGACGTGATCGAGGCCGGCTTTCCCATCGCTTCCCGCGGCGACTTCGAGGCCGTGCGGCAAATCGCCCAGACCATTCGCGGCACCACCATCTGCGGCCTGGCCCGATGCAACACCCAGGACATCGACCGGGCCTGGGAAGCGGTCAAGCACGCCGAAAAGCCCCGCATCCATGTCTTTCTGGCCACCAGCGCCATCCACCGCCAGTTCAAGCTGCGGATGACCAAGGAGGAAATCATCCAGCGGGCCGTGGACGGCGTAAAACGGGCCAAAAGCTACTGCGACGACGTGGAGTTTTCGCCCGAAGACGCCGCACGCACCGAAATCGACTTCCTCTGCCAGGTGGTCGAGGCGGTGATTCGGGCCGGGGCCACCACGGTCAACATCCCCGATACCGTCGGCTATGCGGTGCCGGAGCAGATGGCCCGCGTCATCCAAACCTTGCGAAACCGCGTGCCCAACATCGACCAGGTGGTGCTCAGCATCCACTGCCACAACGACCTGGGCCTGGCCGTGGCCAACTCGTTGGCCGCGGTGCAAGCCGGGGCCGGGCAGATCGAGTGCACCATCAACGGCATCGGCGAGCGGGCAGGCAACTGCTCCCTGGAAGAGGTGGTCATGGCCATGAAAGTGCGCAACGACGTTTACCACGCCGAAACCGGCATCGTCACCCAACGCCTGGTGCCCACCAGCCGCCTGGTCTCCAGCATCACCGGTTTGCATGTGCAGCGGAACAAAGCCATCGTGGGCCGCAACGCTTTTGCCCACGAGGCGGGCATCCACCAGGACGGCCTGCTCAAAGAACCCCGCACCTACGAGATCATGCGGCCCGAAGACGTAGGCTTCACCAAGACCGACCTGGTGCTGGGCAAGCACAGCGGCCGGGCCGCCTTGGCCGACCGCACCCGGGCCCTGGGCTACAACCTCACCGGCGAGCAGCTCAACCGCGTGTTCGAGCAGTTCAAGGAGCTGGCCGACCGCAAGAAGGAAGTCTATGACAGCGACATCGCCGCCCTGTGCGAACAGCAACTGCGCCGCGTGCCGGAAAAGTGGCAGTTCGTCGATTACCAGATCCACTGCCGCACCGGCCAGACGCCCCGCGTGCGACTCCACCTCCGCCACGGCCAGGAGGACATCGTGGTCGAGGAATCCTGCGGCGACGGGCCCGTGGACGCCATCTTCCTGGCCATCGAAAAGGCCACCGGCATCCACGTGATGTGCCGCGATTTCAACGTGCACAGCGTCTCGGTAGGCAAGGACGCCCAAGGCGAAGTGACCGTGGAGGTGGAGTACCAGGGACAACTGCACCGCGGCCGCGGGGTTTCCACCGACAGCCTGGAGGCAAGCGCCAAGGCGTTCCTGGAGACAATCAACCGCGTGGCCTTATTGAGCCAGGGGACCTCCGAAAAACAACCGGCCGAGCCGCAGCCGTAGCGTAGCGGGTGCGGACTAGCTGGCCACGAAGGCCAGATAGTAAAAAATCCAGCCCGTCGCCGCCGTGAGCACCATCCCCCAGGTGGCTACCCAGGCCCAGCGAGTGTGCCACCGGCTGTGCTCCGCCGGTGCCGGCGGGGAAGGGAAGTTGCGCACCGCCCGCACGATCACTACCACCCACAACACCGCCGTGGCTACGGCCACTGCCAGGTGAATCCACAGCACCGTAAAAACCGTGCCGCCGGTCTGGGCGTCGTAGTAAGGGGAGGGTTCGGCCAGGTGGGTCCAGCCCCGCAGACGCATGTCCACCTCGAAGGCGGCCACGGCCACGGCCAGCACCGTCCCCAGGGCAAGCTGGATCCGCTTGTGCCACCGGTAGTTTTTTTTCACCCGCACCAGGTAGATACTGAAAGCCAACACCGGCAGCACCACGAACATGGCCAGAAACACCACATCCAGCATGAACGTGGCCCGCGAACCCAAAAAACCCGGCATCGCTTCCGCTCCGGCAGCGAGGTTGGTCGATGGAAAGCCCAGGGGAACGCGTTCCTGATATTTCCGCACGATTGTAGGGTGTCCTGTCCCGAGACCAAAGGCCACTCCACCAGTGCAAGCTCGCTATGGCCAATGGAAAGTGGGACAAGTTTCCTGATGGTCAACTTTTGCAGAAGCGACTAACCCCCCTAGCCATTTGGCATAAGCAATTGCAACAAAATGCTTTACGTTAATTCGTGCCTCCTTGTGTAGTTTTGCGGCCGCATGGACATAAACCATTGTACAACAAAGAGTTGCGGCAAAGATGTGCAGACAGAAAATTGCAGAAAATTCGGCGCTATGATTTGTCGTAACTTGTCAAATTCAAGATGGCTATGCATGCGAGCCCCTGTTTGTAGGGGGGAAGTTTGGACTAAAAGAGGGAAATAACTCCACTTCCGGGGAGCGAACCACAGTGCAACAGGCCGAGTGGCGGAACTGGCAGACGCACGGGACTTAAAATCCCGGGGGCCGCAAGGTCCGTGCGGGTTCGAGTCCCGCCTCGGCCAATGACAACCAGCGCCAAGCCGCGACAAACAAAGCACTTGCGACAACCCATCCAAGAAGGCTTATTTGTCAGCTTGTGCCAGCAAAAGCCCCAAAAAGCCAAAATCAGGTGCAACCATAGGTGCAACCACAAAAGACAAACAACTCCGATTTGGTTGCACCTGTATCAGCCCCCGGCGTACGTGTTTAGCCAACTAGCACATGGACGCTTGATCCGGTGCTGCCGCAGCGGGCGAGCCGGGAGCGTCAGCTCCCGGAGGGCTTGGAAGCGTGGAGGCCTGGGGGCTAGGGAGAAATAAGAGCCCCGCACGTCAGTGCGGGGAGAGATACGGTAAAACGGCTTGCAGCGTGCGACTTGCGCCGGAGCTTCCGCACCGAAGTGAGAACAAACGCTAATTCTCGCAACCGGCGAGCCGCCGACTTCAGTCGGCGGAGGAACACAAAAGACATATGCTTGTTTGCAATCTCCCCCGGCTAAAGCCGGGGCTCGCCAATACAAACTCTGGCTCTTGCCGACATCCAGGCTCTAACCCAATAGCTCCATCTCCTGCTGCCGCCGTCCCGTCACGTGCACCTGCCCGGCGGAATCCACAAACACGTTCACTTCGCTGCGCAGGCCGAACCGCCCGGGCAGATAAATGCCCGGCTCCACCGAAAAGCAACTCCCGGGCAGCACCCGGCGGGAGTCGTGGGTTTCCAGGTTGTCCATGTTGGCCCCGTTGCCGTGCACCTCCCGCCCGATGCTGTGCCCGGTGCGGTGCAAAAACGCCTCGGCGTAGCCAGCCTTGGCGATCACCTCCCGGGCCGCGTCGTCCACCTGCCAGCCGTAAAGCGTCCCCTGGTGGGCAAACGCCTGCTCCACTTGGGCCACGGCCGCCTCGCGGGCCTGGACCACCACGGCCCAAACCCTGGTCACCTCCTCGGGCACCGCCGTGCCGGTATAGGCCATGCAGGTCAAGTCGCTATAGACCCCTTGCGGCGAGTCCACTTTGGCCCACAGGTCGATCAGCACCACCTGCTGTGGCTCGATGGGCACGTTGGTTTCTTCCGCGGGCATGTAGTGGGGATCGGCGCTGTGCGGCCCGACGGCCACGATAGGCGGATGCTCCCACACCAACCCGCACTGCCGCAGGTGATCGGTAATCACCCGCTGCACTTCCAGTTCCCAAGGGCGCTCCCCGGCCCGCAGCTTCCGGCGGATGAACTCCCAAGCCACCTCGAAGGCGGCCGTGGTGCCCTGGGTCGCTTGCAGGTGCAGTTGCCACTGCTCGGGGCTCCAGGTGGCCTCGAACACCTGCACCAAATCGCCCGAGGAGACCACCTCCGGGCCCAGGCTCTTGACCAGCTCCACTGTGCCGGCATCCACCCGCGACACGTAGGGGATGCTGCCAAACGGCGAATACTCCATCGCCACCTGGCCCGCCTGGGACACCAGCTCCTTGAGCCCCTGCTGCAACTCCTGCCAGCGCAGATATTCCACGCGGCTTCCCGGAAGGTGGTCCAGCACGCCCGGCTCGATCCGGTGCACCAGCTTCACCGGCTCCCCTTGCCGTGGAATCCAGTAGAACCAACGCCGCGAGGTGATCTGCTCCGGGGGTATTCGCAGCACGCGGCGAGCCAGCTCGTTGCTGCCGCGAAAATCGTAAAGCAGCCACCCGTCGATGCGGAACCGCTCCAGGGCCTGTTGGATCTGCTCCAGGGGAAAATCGCTCGCTTGGGCTTGTTGGCTCATCGCTTCAGGCTCTCCCAACCCGAGGAGACGCGAACACGGGGCAGCTTGCGGTTCATCATACGCCCCCCGGCCGGTGGTGCCAGACGGAGAAAACCGCTTGAGTGGGAAACAACCCTGCGCGTAGTTTGTCCGGCGGCTTGCGGCTGGCGGCGTGCGGCTTGCGCAAGGTGCTTCCGCACCGGGCAGGAACAAAGCGTGTTTTCGAGAAACAACGCACACAGTGAACCTGCGGCTCGCCAGGAGACTCGCCCTCCCGGGGTGCTTCCGCACCGAGGGCTTGGAGGCGTGGGGGCGTGGGGGCTTGGAGGGATGGCGAGCCGCCGGCGTAAGCCGGCGGTTGCACCGCGAGCCGGGAGCGTCAG
>Ga0256839_1005898_pt1 | contig 11061 bp, 8 predicted proteins | sample 354166metaG_FD_185968 | JGI IMG/M metagenome (GOLD analysis project Ga0256839, IMG submission 185968) | Hydrothermal vent microbial communities from Mid Atlantic Ridge, Atlantic Ocean - 354-166 | ecosystem: Environmental > Aquatic > Marine > Hydrothermal vents | place: Atlantic Ocean: Mid... | reverse complement strand
CCCACCATAAATAAAGAGAGGATTGTAAGCTCCACCGGGGTTTTCACCAATTTGAAAAGAGGCTGCACGAGCGAGTTGGTTGGATTTACCTTCCACAAAATTTTCAAAGGTGGCCGTTGGGTTAAGTCCGTTATTGTGTGTAACATTGGCATTTCGGTTTCGATTATTGCGATTGATGAACGCATTATTATTGCCGGGATGCTGAGCGACCGATGTGCGGGTGTTTCCGGTTGCAAATTCGTGGCGTGGTGTGTTGGGAATGGTGGGTATATTGCCACCAATTTCTAAAACGACAGATTGACGGGTGTCAGTATCCCCAATTTCACTCAACAAGGTTTCAATGCGCTCCAGCAGGCGGGTGTTGACCCAATCCAGCACAAAACGGTTAGGTGCAAGCAAACGGAGTTGCGCGCTGTCTTCCATTACCTGTAAAGGCCGAATCCAGGTATTGAATTGTTGGGTGGAAAGCTCAGTTTCCAGATGGTTAAGGCAATGTTGCCAGGCATCTGCGTGGGTACTCACAGGATCTCCCAAATAATATTTACGTATGGCTCCATCTTGAATTGAACACCTGCCTGGGAATTCGTTTTATTGAAAACACTAGTATTGGACAGTTTGCCTAGTTTTTACTCAAGTTTGGGTAACGAGTATGTCGAAAGTTTGCCGAGTTTACGCTTCCAGTGGCAAGTTATCCACACCAGTGGACAAAAACATACCGGATTGCAAAAAAGCCGTGATTACTTGACAGAATGGGGGGTTTCACAGTAATCTGCGCCGCTTTTTACGGGTTTCAGGTGAGTTTTCGCAGTTGGTAGGCGAGCTGGAATCAGATGGACAACAGACCATCAGTGAAATCGATAAACGATGACGAATTTTTACCCTTATTTTATTACTACTCATTATGAGTAAAACAAGCGGACAGTAAAATGAAAAGAACCTTTCAACCCAGCAATTTGCGTCGTAGTCGTACTCATGGCTTTCGTGCTCGCATGGCTACTAAAGCCGGTCGTAAAATTATTAGCGCGCGCCGTGCTAAAGGCCGCAAGCGTTTATCAGCTTAATTATATTTCAGGGCTGAATACAACGTGTTGAGCCCTATTCGTTTGATCGCTGTTACCGCTACATTTGCTGCATTTGTACTTGCGGCATAGTGGCGGCTGCCCATGCCGCGCAATACGCCTGTAAAACAACGAGCCACAAACCGTTTTTCACGTCAGGCTCGTTTATTAAGCAGCGATGATTTCCAAAAGGTTTTCAAGCAGACAAACTACCGCTCTGTGGATCAACGGTTGACCGTGCTGGCAAGGCAAAACGGGCTTGATCATGCTCGTTTGGGTTTAGCCATTAGTAAACGCATAATAAAAACAGCGGTAGGACGCAATCGGGTTAAGCGACAGGTACGGGAAAGTTTCCGCCAACACCAGCGATCTCTTACAGGGCTGGATATTGTGGTGTTAAGTCGAAACGCTGCACCACAGGCGAGTAATCCGGAGCTGGTATCGTCACTACAAATACATTGGCAGCGGGTAACGAAACAGCTGGTAAAACAATTGAAAAAACAACAATGCGCAAAAGCCTAATTTTTTTGATACGTATTTATCGCTATGCGATCAGCCCACTTATGGGGCCGCATTGCCGTTTTTATCCCAGTTGTTCATGTTATGCACAAACAGCATTGGAGCAGCATGGTGTTTTGCGCGGCGGCTGGTTAGCTATTCGTCGCTTGGCACGCTGTCATCCTTGGCATCCCGGAGGTATTGATCCTGTACCTGAACGAACCTGTGCAAACTCAGTGTGTAAACACACTTGATACAGCGACAGAAAATGTGATCAACATCTGAATTTAAAACATTATTGAAAAAAAACAATGGACAACCAAAGACTCATTTTATTTATTGCCCTCTCATTGGTAGTTTTGCTGCTATTCAGTGCGTGGCAACGGGAACAGCAGCCACCACCGCCGGTTGAACTTGAAACAATTGACGGTCCGGCAGTTGCACCTCCACAAAATGCAACAGTAACACCGCCACCTGCTGAGGATGTGCCGCCAGTAGTACGTGAAAACCAGGCAATATCTGCTCCGTCAGTGACTTCACAGTCTGCGCAAACCCCGCTTGTGATGGAGGGGCAGCGTATTACGGTAAACACAGATCGCCTGCAAGTGATGATCAATACTGCGGGTGGCGAAATTATTCGTGTTGCCTTGCTTTCTTATCCGGTGGAACAGGACAAACCTGATATTCCTGTCCAGTTACTGGATGATCGTATGCCCGGTTATTTTGTGGCGCAATCTGGCCTGTTGGCATCACAAGGTGAAGCACCGAATCACCACGCCATGTTTACTGCGGAACAAACAAATTATGAGCTGGCTGATGGTGAGAATGAATTAAAAGTTCGTTTGCACTGGTCCAGCGAAGACGGCATTAACGTCATCAAAACATACACTTTCCACCGCGACAGTTATGAAGTCGATCTGGATATGGAAGTGAAAAATAATAGCCAGCAAGCGTGGAAGGGACGTGCTTATCAGCAATTGCAACGTACAGAAATGGCGCGTGAGTCTTGGCTTTTGTATACCTATACAGGCGGCGTAGTGTCCAGCAGCTGGGATCCCTACGAAAAAATTGATTTTTCAGACATGGCCAGCTGGAAGGCCGAGCAGAGTTACAACAAGGGTGGCTGGATTGCCATGTTGCAACATTATTTCCTCAGTGCCTGGATACCGGCAGCCGATTCAGCTAATCATTTTTACACCAAGGCATTGAGTGATGGCCGCTATTTGCTGGGTCAGTCTGGGGAGGAGCGCAGTGTTATGCCGGGTAGCAGTGAGCGTTTCAGCAGCCTTTTTTATGCAGGCCCGAAAGAACAGCACCGCTTGGAAAAAATTGAACCCAATTTGCGTTTGACTGTGGATTACGGTGTTCTGGATATTCTTGCCAAGCCTGTGTTCTGGGTGATGGAAAAAATTTACAGTGTTGTCGGTAATTGGGGTTTGGCCATCATTTTTGTCACCTTGATTATCAAACTGATTTTTTTCCCGCTGTCTGCCGCCAGCTACAAAAGTATGGCCAATATGCGCCGCCTCTCACCCAAGCTCAAGGCGCTAAAAGAACGCTATGGTGATGATCGCCAGAAGATGAGCAAGGCGATGATGGAGATTTACAAAAAGGAAAAGATCAATCCGTTGGGGGGGTGTCTGCCTATATTGGTACAGATTCCGGTCTTTATCGCGCTGTACTGGGTATTACTGGAAAGTGTGGAAATGCGTCAGGCCCCCTTCGCTTTGTGGATTACTGATTTGTCGGCGAAAGACCCCTACTATGTGTTGCCTCTGCTCATGGGTGCCAGTATGTGGATTCAGCAAAAACTGAATCCGCCACCCCTGGATCCAATGCAGCAGAAAATAATGCAGGCGTTGCCAATTATTTTCACAGCCTTTTTTGCCTTTTTCCCGGCCGGGTTGGTGTTGTACTGGGTGGTCAATAATTGCCTGTCCATTGCGCAACAGTGGTATATCACACGCAAGGTTGAAGCACAGGCCGCCGCCAAAGCGTAATGTGTCAGTGTCTGGTGGAAGTTAGCCGTGGCCACTGTCAATACGGCGGGTAGCGATACTATTGCTGCTTTGGCCACGCCGCCAGGTCGTGGTGGCGTGGGCATTATCCGCCTGTCGGGTTTCAATATCGCAGAAATTGCCATTCAGTTGCTCGGCCATGTGCCCGCAGCACGCCAAGCGGAATACCTCCCCTTTTGTGCCGATGATGGTGAGTCGCTGGATACTGGTCTCGCCTTGTATTTCCCCGCGCCCCATTCCTTTACCGGCGAAGACGTGTTGGAACTACATGGTCACGGTGGGCCGGTGGTGATGGATCTACTGTTGCAACGCTGCCTGTCGCTGGGTGCCCGCCCGGCCCGGCCTGGCGAGTTTTCCGAACGCGCTTTTCTGAATAATAAAATGGATCTTGCGCAGGCGGAGGCCGTGGCAGATCTTATCGACAGTGCGTCGGCCCAAGCGGCGAGACTGGCGGTGCGTTCCCTGCAAGGGGCATTTTCACAACGTATCCATGTCCTGGTGGAGGCGTTGATGGAATTGCGCATTTACGTGGAATCCGCCATTGATTTTCCCGAAGAAGAAATTGATTTTCTCGGTGATGGTCAGGTGCAAACACGACTGACCGCCGTCATGAATACCCTGGCAGAAACCCGGGCCGCAGCTCATCAGGGCAATCTGCTGCGTGAAGGTATGACTGTAGTCATCGCCGGGCGACCCAATGCAGGCAAATCTACCCTGCTTAATGCCCTCGCCGGTCGGGATACCGCTATCGTTACCGATATTCCCGGTACCACCCGTGACATCCTGCGCGAACACATTTTGTTGGATGGTTTGCCCTTGCATATTATCGATACGGCGGGCCTGCGTGACAGCGATGATGCCGTGGAACAGGAAGGCATACGCCGTGCCTGGGCAGAAATCGAAGGCGCTGATCGTATTCTTTTACTGCATGATGCCAGTCGGGTGTTTGATGAACAGGAGCAACATCTGTTAAAACAACTGGGTCAGGCAGGTCCGCCAATTACCCTCGTACAGAACAAAATTGATTTGCTGAGAGGGGACAGTGTGCCGGTAGACGCAAAAAATATCACAGAAATTGCCGTATCTGCCCGTAGCGGCGCGGGTCTGCACACATTGCGGGAACATCTCAAGGCGTGTGTGGGTTACGAGGCTGGTGGCGAGGGCCAGTTTATGGCACGGCGACGACATTTACAGGCACTGGAAAGCGCACAGCACTATCTCGAAAACGGTGAGCAGCAATTGCAACATCATGCGGCAGGTGAATTGTTGGCGGAAGACCTGCGTCAGGCCCAGCAGGCGTTGGGAGAGATTACCGGCGATGTCAGTGCTGATGAGTTATTGGGCAGGATTTTTTCCAGTTTTTGTATTGGGAAATAGCGCATTGGTAAATAACAAGCGGGAAACAAAGGCCAAACGGACTGTTCCTGCGGCAACAAGGAAACACAGATACTGGCTGTGTTTCCTTGTTGCCGCAGGAACAGTCTCGGCGCAGGCAGCGGAAACACCATGGTCACATTGTGCGCCGTCACCGGCGGCCAGTCTGGTACCCGCTGCGGAGGAGGATTCGCGAAACAGCAGTATGCGTTTTACCGCAGATATGATCAGCAAAGAAGGCATTGAATACCGTTTGCGCGGCAAAGTTATTGGGGAGCGCGGCGTACAACGTCTGGAAGCAGAGCGGCTTTTTTACAACGAACAGACAGATCAGGCGCGTGCCGAAGGTGATGTACGTTATACCGTTGGTGATCGCTTACTTACCAGTGACACGGCTAGTCTGCAATTGGATAACGATACTGGACAATTCAGCCCGGCGCGTTTTTGGCTGACCGACAAACATATTCGAGGCAAAGCAGATTCCGTGGCTTTGCTGGGAAAATCGGTGACCGAATTGCAGGGCGCACAATTCACCACTTGTGACGAAGGTGACAGTGCCTGGTTGCTCAAGGCCAGCAGCCTGCGGCTCGATACCCTCGCCAACGAAGGCATTGCCCACCATGCGCGCATTGAATTCATGCATGTGCCGATTTTTTATTTTCCGTACATGAGCTTTCCGTTGCAGGGGCGCAAAACCGGTTTTCTGGTGCCCTCCTTCGGTGAAAGCACCGTGGCGGGCAGCGAACTGAGTGTGCCCTGGTATTGGAATATTGCGCCGCATCGTGATGCCACTCTGATCCCTCGTTTCATGACCCGTCGGGGTGTGTTGTTGCAGGGTGAATTTCGTTATCTCAACGAACGCAGCCGGGGTCAGCTGGATGTGGCACAGCTGACCAATGACCGGGTGTTTGGTGCTGACCGCTCGGCGTTGACGCTGCGCCACACAGGAGAACATGGTAAAGGCTGGCGCAGTCGTGTGGATTATCGCTATGCCTCGGATCGTGATTATCTTAACGACTTTGGCAACCAGCTGGCCACTAGCAGTCTCACCCACCTTGAGCGCCGTGGCGAACTGAATTATCAGGCAGAAAACTGGCGTGCCAGCTTGTTGTTGCAGGGTTTTCAGACGCTGGACGAGAGCTTGCCTGTCACCTCGCGCCCCTATCAACGACTGCCGCAATTGCAGTTCAATATGAATCCATGGTCAGGATTCGCGGGGCTGGAATGGGCAATGAGAGCAGAAGTTGTGCAGTTTGAGCGTGCCGAAGGCGTGGTGGGCACACGTTGGGATGTGCAGCCCAGCTTAGCTTGGCCATACCGGGGGGCCGCAGGTTTTTTGCTGCCCAAGCTCAGCTTGCGCCACACCCAATATACCCTGCAAAACAATGAGCCCCTCACCGATGCCACACCCACACGAACTCTGCCGTTGTTCAGCATTGATAGTGGGCTGATTTTTGAACGGGATTTGTCAGCAGGCGGACGGGCTGTGCGGCAGACTTTGGAACCTCGATTGTTTTATTTATACGTGCCAGAAAGAGAGCAGGCTGATTTGATTGTGGACGAAACAGGCGCCGCTCGGGTGTTTGATAGTAGCTTGCCACTATTTGGTTTTGACCGGCTGTTTCGGGAAAACCGGTTTAACGGCGCAGACCGGGTGGGTGACGCTAACCAACTGAGCACAGCGTTGACGACACGATTTCTGGATGCACAGGGACGGGAACTGTTGAGTGCCAGCCTGGGTCGTATCTTTTACTTTCAGGATCGTGAAGTCACCCTGCCTGGAGGAGCGATAGAAACGGATGCTGCTTCATACTGGCTGGCGGAATTGAAAAGCCAGTGGACGGCAACCACCCGTGTGCGCAGTAGCTTGCAGTGGGACAGCAAAGCCAGCGAATTGGCGCGAGCCACCGCAAGTTGGCGTTATCAACACCGGAAACGGGTGTTGCGTTTGGGGTATCGTTTTGAGCGTGAAAAACTGCGACAAGTGGATGTAGCCGGTATCTGGCCCATTACCCAGCGCTGGCGTGTTGTAGGTCGCTGGTTACGATCTACCAGAGACCACACCACACTAGAGACGCTCAAGGGTATTGAATACGAAAGCTGTTGCTGGTCGATGCGTGTTGTACAACGCAGTTACCGAGTGAATGCAGCGGATGAAGAGTTGAGTGACTCCATCTGGTTTCAGCTGGAATTGAAAGGCTTAACGAGTTTTGGCCGCAAAGTCGAAAGTTTGCTGGCGCGTGATATCCTGTCGCCCTGAAAATGAACGTTATCAGAGCTAATATAAGTAAAAAAGAGAAAACAGGCATGAATGGTGTAATAAAAAAACTTTGCTGGATAGTGTTGGCAGGCAGTTTACTGACGGTATCGGCGGTGCAGGCAAAACTGACGTTGGAAAATTCGTTGGATCGCATTGTCGCAGTAGTGAATGATGAAGTGATTACGGCACTGGAGCTGAAGGCAGAAATGGGCCTGATCAAAAAACAATTGAGCCAGCAAAATGCTCGACTGCCTAGTGATGCTATATTGGAAAAACAACTACTGGATCGAATGATCTTGCGCCGTATCCAATTGCAAATGGCCAAGCGTGGCAGCATTCGGGTGGATGATGACATGCTCAATCGTACACTGGAAAATATTGCTGCACAAAATCGCATGAACTTATCGCAGTTCCGCACCGCCTTGCAGAGTGAAGACATAAACTTTGAAAGCTTTCGCGAAAACATGCGCGATGAAATTACTGTTAATCGCTTGCAACAACGCCAAGTACATAGCCGTATCGTAGTAACCCAACAGGAAATAGATAACTTTATCAATAACCAGAAATTACGCGGTGGTGAAGATAAAGAATATCATTTAGGCCATATTCTGATATCTGTACCCGAAGCGGCCAACGCACAAGAAATAAAAAATGCACGGGCCAAGGCAGAAAAGATTGTACAAGAGCTGCGCGCCAATGCCGATTTTGTGCAAACCGCTATTTCGCTTTCTGATGGTCAGCAGGCATTGGAAGGTGGTGATCTTGGCTGGCGTCGCGCCGATGCCCTGCCCAGCCTGTTTGCGGACTGGGTAGTGCAACAGGATGTGAACAATGTCAGCGACGCGATGCGTAGCCCCAGCGGTTTTCACATTATCAAAATGCTGGGTATTCGTGACAACCAACCACAACACATGATTACGCAAACCCATGCCCGGCATATTTTGATTAAACCTTTTGATGAAACGGAAAGCAGTGATGCACGCATAAGGCTGGAAAACATTCGTGAACGTATTATTGCCGGAGAAGACTTTGCTGCACTAGCCAAAGCGCATTCTGATGACCCCGGCTCAGGTACCGAAGGTGGAGAACTGGGGTGGGTGAATCCAGGTGAAATGGTACCGGGTTTTGAACAAGGCATGGATGCCCTGGCCGTTGGCGAACTTAGTGACCCAGTGCGCAGCCGGTTTGGTTGGCATTTGATTCAGGTACTGGAACGCCGCAAACAGAATGTCACGGAGCAAGTGAAAAATAAAAATGCCAGAGACGCCATTCGTGCGCGAAAACTAGATCCTGCCATGCAAGCATGGATCCGGCGTATTCGTGATGAAGCTTTTGTTGAAAACCGACTATGACTGAACGGGTTCATCGTTTAGCCATCACGGCGGGAGAACCGGCAGGCATAGGCCCGGATCTTTGTGTGCAACTGGCACAACAAAACCACCCCTGCGAATTAGTGGTAATTGCGAATGCAAAACTGCTGACAGCGCGTGCGCAGCAGCTTGATCTGCCGCTGGAGATTATTCCGTTTCAGAAAAATACCCAGTGTATAAAAACGCCCCATCGTGTGGGCAGGTTATCTGTGCTGGATATTCCACTGGCAGATACTGTGATGCCCGGCCAGCTGAACGTAAAAAATGCCCCAGCGGTTTTAAAAAGTATTGATGCCGCCATCACGGGCTGCCAGCAAGGCCTGTTTGATGCCCTGGTCACCGGCCCGGTTCACAAAGGCATCATCAACGAAGCCGGTATTGCCTTTACCGGGCACACTGAATATCTTGCACAGCAAACAGGTGGCTACCCGGTCATGATGTTAGCAACAGAAGGCCTACGGGTGGCATTGGTCACCACCCATCTTCCGCTGAAAGACGTAGCAGCAGCGATTACACAGGAACGTCTTGCACACGTCATTGACACGTTGTTACAAGACTTACACAGCAAACTGGGTATTAATAAACCTCGCATACTGGTATGTGGCCTCAATCCCCATGCCGGTGAAGATGGTCACCTGGGGTCAGAAGAAACAGAGATTATTACACCCGTACTACAACGCTTTCGTGACCGGGGAATGAACGTGCAAGGTCCATTATCAGCGGATACTCTGTTTACCCGTGAAACATTACAACAAGCCGATGTCGTGCTGGCCATGTATCACGACCAAGGCTTGCCGGTATTGAAACACATGGGTTTTGGCAAAGCAGTGAACATTACGTTAGGGTTGCCGATTATTCGTACCTCGGTTGATCATGGCACCGCACTGGCACTGGCGGGTACCGGTCAAGCCCGGGCCAACAGTTTGTCCTATGCGATATCGGTGGCTGACGAAATGGCCCGACATATGAAAACGCAACAGGCACAATCTGTCGCATGAACACAGATGCCCGATCCACGTCAAACCACCGCGCTCGGAAACGTTTTGGCCAGCATTTTCTGACAGATCCCTACGTAGTGGCGGGCATTGTTGCCGCAATCAGCCCGCAACGGGATGACCATCTGGTAGAAATCGGCCCCGGACTGGGCGTGTTAACGGAATCCCTGCTGCCCTGTGTCACTGCCATGGATGCCGTTGAACTGGACAGAGACATCATTCCCAAACTGGAAGCACACTGTCGTGACCGTGGCCAATTGCACATTCACCAAGCCGATGCCCTGAAGTTCGATTTTGCCACCCTGGCGGAAGACGGGCGACCGTTACGCATTGTCGGCAACCTGCCCTACAACATCTCCACACCACTGATGTTTCATTTATTGTCCCTGCATGAACAGATTCAAGACATGCACTTCATGCTGCAAAAAGAAGTCGTAGACAGACTGGCAGCAGTACCCGGCAACAAAGACTATGGCCGCCTGAGTGTGATGATGCAATATCACTGCCGAGTGGAATCGCTGATGGACGTACCGCCAGAAGCCTTTTCACCACCACCCAAAGTGAACTCTGCGGTTGTGCGTTTAGTACCTCATAGTGAGCCACCTGTCAGTGTTGAAGACGTAAACCTGCTGGAAAAACTAGTGACCCAAGCCTTCTCCCAACGGCGAAAAACTCTGCGCAACACACTCAAACCACTCATGAACGCAGAACAGATTGAAGCACAAGGCGTTGACCCCAAACGCCGGGCAGAAACAGTGAGCCTGAACGAATTCGCCACACTGGCCAATGTCGTCAGTGCGAACTCAGCGGCGAAAAAAAGCAAAGCAGATTGACGAATGGGCATGGGCATCGGTGCATTGTTGGAGAAACTCATCGGCCCGCCGGGCGGACTTATTATTCTTGCCGCGCTGGGGCTGATCGTCATGCGTCGTTATCAGCGTGTAGGATTCTACATGACCGCAAGTGGCCTGGGCCTGTTGTACATAGCCAGCCTGCCACTGACCGCTAATCTTCTATTGGCGGGATTGGAACCGGAAACAGCCCTTTCTGAAAAAATCTTGTTGGTAGGTGACAAACCTCCGCAAGCCATCGTGATTCTGGCAGCAGGCCGCCGTTATCATGCGCCGGAATTTGCAGGAGACACCCCCAATGCCTTTGCACTGGAACGGATTCGATATGGTGTATGGCTGGCTCGTCGCACCATGCTACCCATACTGATATCGGGCGGACTGGGAACAGAAGAATCACCGGCAGAAGCGGAATTGATGAAACAACTGATTGAAAGCGAATACGCCCTGCCCGTCCGCTGGATTGAAACACAAAGCCGCACCACCTATGAAAATGCACAATACTCCTCAAAGATATTAAAAGCCGAAGGTATCGAATCTGTTTATCTCGTTACCCATGCCAGACACATAAAACGCAGCATGCAATCGTTTAACAAATTTGGTCTTGATGTTACACCCGCCCCCACCGTGTTTGATGGCA
>Ga0256839_1005897_pt1 | contig 11063 bp, 21 predicted proteins | sample 354166metaG_FD_185968 | JGI IMG/M metagenome (GOLD analysis project Ga0256839, IMG submission 185968) | Hydrothermal vent microbial communities from Mid Atlantic Ridge, Atlantic Ocean - 354-166 | ecosystem: Environmental > Aquatic > Marine > Hydrothermal vents | place: Atlantic Ocean: Mid... | reverse complement strand
CGATCAGCATGAACGCCGATCAGGGTCGAAACCGCACTACAGCAGGGGCGCACACCCCATGATGAAGTTATCTAAAACGCCCCACAGGAACATATGGGGAACTCATGCACTGAACCATCCCCACTGGGTAGGTGGGGAACGGTAGTTGTGGGCAGGAAAAACAGAACTAGAAAACCTTGCCCGCGCGGCTACTATCCGCCCCACTATAGTATTACGGTGTGGATGGGCCGTCAATAAAACCTGAACCGGTGATTAATTGTTGCTGCTCGATATACAGCTCACCCGCGTCGGTGATCCGGGTCGAACCGTCCGGTAGACGCTCAAGATATCCGGCACGAATCATAGCGGCCTCACGCCCCCTGGCCCCTTGGACTAGTAGTAGAGGTGGGCCCACATCCACATCCGTGATACCCAGACCATCCGTAATTACTCTGGCACCCTGTACCACCTTGAATATGCCATAAATACCGGCACCCACCGCGAGTACCCCGAGAACACCGCCCACTTTAGCGCCCGATAAGATCATTTATACCCCCAATCACCGATTGTCCGACATCCAGCCGGATAGTAGCCACACCACCTTGGAATGAGGTGGTGATATTGGATTGGGCGTTTGCCCTTACTGATCGACCCACCGCCAGCCCCACAAGTGACCCGGCGGCGGCGAACGCGACGAAGGTGATCAGATTACGCAAGGCCCAGACCCCGGTTAATCCCCACAACGAGAATTCGGTCTTGGTACGGCATTCCGCCATTTTCGTGGTCGATTATCGCCTCCACTAGAGGACGCAGGTGTTGTGCATAGTCCAACTGATCATCCACCCCAATACCCACCATTTCGGCGACGTGGTTGATATAGGCCGCACTGTCGTTTTCATTGGGGGGCGCCCACCGTGTTATCACCTGTCTAATTGTGGTTAGATTGTGTCGGTTGCGATAGGTGATTAATATACGCACCATCGCGCGGATACCCATTTCCGGCGTTGTGAACACGACAAAATCCGCATCCTCACCGATGGTCTCATAGGCGGGTACCATACCCTCCCACACGATGTTGCCGCGCCGGATATTACCTGGATTATTGTTGCGTATCCCGCGTGGAAATCGAGATTTGATTGTGAACATATAGGCTCCCCCCAATATGATGGAGACAAAACCCACTAGAAAAAGCTGGGCTGTAGTGGGCATTAGTTATCCAGCGTGAACGATGCGATACGGTACCAGATACGATGTGCTGCGTGTGAGCGTGTGGAACTCAGGAAAAGTGACCCTGGTGAAGAGACGTTTCCGAGGACATTATAAATGCAGGTTTGCGTGGTCTCAATCAGTGTCAGACCGCTCACCACACCTCCACTCTCCAATGCGGTGACATGATGGGGGTATTGGGTCACCAGAGGCACCGCGCACGCACCATCGGTGTTGGCGAATATTTGCGCACTACGCACACCTGAGGAACCAATAGTGACCAACCTAAACGTCACGAATATCACAATTTGACCGCGAAAATCGGTGGTACCGATATTGATGCAGGTACCCGCGAGCAACTCTGTCGGCGACCCTACCAGTGGCTGTGTGCGTAGATTATTGGCGGTACCGTCACGCTGATAACCGGCGGCGGGGCTGGGTGGGCGGAGGGGTGAATAGGGTGGTGGTGCGATGGAGGACATTAATCGACAACCTCCAGTACGGCCACTGATATGGTTGAGCCACCGGGTGCCCACGCATATATTGCGGCGGTGGTGGTTAATACCACCGTTTGGCCAGGTAGGAGTGGGGTACCTACCGTCGCGTTAGCGTGATTACTGATATTAACCCGGATCGTATCGGCGACATCCAGGTTGGTAATCAGCACTTCCCGGCGCGGCAGGTTAACCGGGCTCACAATCACTGAAGTACCTGCCGACAGGGGTACATCAGTAGTCGCACCACCCCCCGCCGCTTTGGTGATCGTCACGTTACCCACCACCGACGCTTTGTCGTAATCACCAAACCCAACCACCAGCACTGCGATTATGGGCACGCCCGTCGGGTTATGCAGGACAAAACCGGCAAAACCGGCGGGCTTGGCGGAGATCAGCTTATCCCCCGAGACCATATCAACCAGCTTACCGCTTTCTGTCTCTACACCCAGCGCGCCGGTAGATGTTTTAAAAAATATAAATGTTCCGGCGGCCGAAACGTGAAACTGACTGTTGGCCTCCACACGCACATGTAGGTCTCGACCCGCCATTATCTACGCACCAGAAACACGACCAGACCGAGTGCCGCCACACCGCCCCCGATCGCTAAAAACCGGTTGAGTGAATCGGCGGTATCAGAGCGGGATGCCTCACCGACCAGCGCCGCCACGTCCCGTACCTGGGCGCGCGAGTTTGACGCGACATTACTTGCAGACTCTGACACAGACTCTAGCGCGCTGGTGATTGAGGCAAATGCGGTATCTGTGATATCACCCGCAAATGTGAACGCCCCGTCGGCGGCTGATACGGTGGACTCGATAGCAGATTGGGCAACGTTTAGGCTGCCCTGAATAGCGCCCCCGTCCAGGATATTGATTGTCTGATCGCCCTCGGCCCCGGTGATCACCGCCCCATCCACATTATCGAGCTGCTGCGTGATTGACGTGTTTTGTATATTCTGGGTGGTGCTTTTGCGTGATCCGCCGATCGAAATTGGCATTTAGCGGCGACTCATTATGACGATTGCAGCAACAGCGACAGCACCCACTATTAACAGTGTTGTGTTGTCACCACCCCCACCAATAGTACCGCCCTGGAAATTGACGGCCCCTAGTGTGGTATCACCTATTGCTGAGCCCGCATCTATCCCACCCGCACCACCGAGACTAGCGCCACTCCCAAGACCAATCGCGCCAGATGCCAGATTACCGAGTCCACCCCCACCACCCCCACTGGCCGCAGGAATATTGATCGGGGATTGTTGAGGGTTAAGATCGGGCAATCCCCCGGAAAATGCGCTATGGAACGGCATCAGCGGCGCACCATCACCAATAACACGCCACCCAGTAGCACCGCCGCACCCACAAACAGTAGTGTGTTGCTATTACCAAACGGCGTTTGTCTGGGTGGCTGCGCGGGTTGTGTTGCAGCGTCCACGGGGGGCTCTCGCTCAGTATTTTGATTGGCGTTACCGTCACCCGCCCCAAAATCCAAAGCGTCGGGTAGACCGTTGGTGAGTGTATCCACGATAAACGCTGTTCGTGGGTTGTTATCCCTAAAACCACTGTGGAAGGGCATTTTATATCTCCAAAGGCTCGATTGTCTCCACGGTGAGTGTAAACGGGCCGGAGTTTGTCAGATTAATTTTAAAGCGCAAATCCTGCACATTTTCAGTGGTGAGCCCCTCCGCCGCGTAGCCTCGCTCGGTTGGGTCGTAGATCACGTAATCTGCCTGAGGTGACCGTACACCGTCGTTTTGTGCTAGGCGATTTTCGGTCATATCCCGCTCGAACACGATAAAATTATCTCGCTCGATGACCAGCGAGGTGTAGACATTGGCGGTGTGCCCGTCAAACATCAGTTTGTTGATAATACCACGCTTGGGCAAATCACTGATTTCAAAAACACCCGCTGCTGCCGGTGAATAATTATACTCACGAATTTTTTTGACAAAACCAATCGGTCGCGCTGCCGACTGGATCGCTTTGGCAGACAGGGTTGGCCCCACTGCGGCCGCATCAATATCGACTTCGAGCGCCAGAGTTGATACCGGGAACGGATCAATCGCCCGATCATTAACGCCGGTACCTATCGCAGTGACCTCACGTCCAGCGCGGGTGAGAAGTCCGTATCGCTCAAAATCCAGGACGATCACACCACCGGCGGCGTTACGACCCTCGTATTGGTTGATCACGTTTAATTTTGTAGCCCCGGTAATCCGTTGAATTACCTCACCGTTAGCCACCACCCGTATCTCGTTGATTTGAGCCAGAGTGGCACCGCCGTACGTGACCAATAGTTGGTGATACGTGCGGGATATAGGGAGGCGTAGGGTAGCGGTTTGTCCCGCTGCCACCCCGTCAAAACCGGGCATTTTACGGGTTGTAAACGGCATGTTACGCCCCTAACCGACGGCGCACGTCGGGGGGTAGTTGTGCCAATACGACGTTGGCTAGAATTAGCCCTAACGCCGCGCCTAAAACAGGTTTTAGCAATCCGCCCATCGTCATTATGTTGTCCTCTTCTTAAGCTGGTGAGATATCAGTGCCGACACGGCCCCGCTAATTGTCGCCGCCAGTATCAGGCGCAACAGTGTCTGATTCAGGTTGATCAATGTGAGGTACCTCTTCAGCATCTATTCTGGCGGCTTCCGCAGTATTTGTAACTGTGGGTTTATCCTCACCAACTGTAGCATCCGGTTTGCCTTTTGCCAACAAATAGGCTAACACGCCAGCACCGGCGGCAAATAATCCCCCGATAACGACTCTACTAATCATTGCTATCGTCCGGGGAGCGGTGCATTTTTATAGCCACGGCGACCTCTGCTAGCGCATCCTCTCGCTCGCTCTGCCCCGCCCGGCACATGATGGCCACCCGTAGCGCACTGATCATCTTCAAAATTGTTTTATCATCCAGTTTGTGTTGTAACTTGCTCATCATCATTATCCTCGTGTGGTGTGTTATCGCCTATAAAAAGCGTGTTTTTGGTGACGTCACCAAATCGGGTACAGTGGTAATATTGGCCCTGGGCCAGTGTGCTGGCGTTGACCAACTCGGGCTGATTCCATTCATTAGCATGAGTTTTAGAGTCGTTCAGCGCGGTCGTAAATAAAAACAGGTGAGAGCATTGATCCCTCACGGTCACCGCCAATTGCATACCGCGCTGGGTAATATAGTGACAATTGTGCCCCCAATGTCTGCCCCTCGTAGCGGTGCGTGCCATCACCTCATCATATCGCCCCACAGCATCACCGGCCTCATCGATAAACACCGCGCAGCGCTGACTATCCCAAAACGTCCGGCTAAAATCTACTGGATCACTGGTTATATAATCAGCCGACCAGTCAGGATCACTCAACGGGTCGAGTACCAAAACCGATATCCCGGCGGCACGATATTCAGCCGCCATCTGCTTTGCCAGGGACGTTTTACCTGATTCTGTCATACCAAAAATGAGGGAGTGCGGCACGTTTTATACCTGTTTTAAAGGTGTTTTTTGATCATCGGTGGGTTTTTTATCCTCGGTGGGTACTGCCTTCAAGCCGTGTTTTTTAAGCTTACGATCCGCGTACTTTTTAACGAGCCACCGCTTTAGGCGCTGCAATCTCGATTTTGTTTTTGGTTGTTGAAACCTGGGTAGCATATAGCACGCGACCGCAATAGTCAGGGCCACCCCTGGCGGCACATCCTCCAAACCTTTAGCGGTAAAATAATCACCAAACGCCTGCTCAAGGGCGGCGTGCTCGTTAAGACCTATTTCAACATCCGTCCGAGGCGACCACTCATCACCCCCTATACCAATGCCGAGCGCAATAAGGGTGTTGGCCGCCGCTATACCCGCCTGCCGCGCCTTGGCCTCACCAATTTCGGCCTCACTTTTTTGTCGCCCTGACCCCCCCACCACGCTGGGCTGGGCTGTCGCTTTTGGTCTGCCCGGTTTTTTTCCCCCGACGGCTTTTAATTTGATTTTGCCCCGGGGCGTTAAAAACGGCGATCCGTCGCTATTAACGCAGTGTATTGCGGGGTCAAACGGTCGCCCCTTACGATCCGTTGGTGAATCCGCCTCGGTGGGTGTGTGTAAAGTGGGGGTATCAGCATCAACTACGTGTTGTTGGACAGCCGGCATTTGATCCACTAAGCTGGCCACAACACTGCCCACAGTAGCAGCCTGTTTGTTGGGGGATACCCTGACACCCGCCACATCGTCCCCCTTTTTGGGGGGATCGTCCGGCGTGACTTCGGGGGCCGTGTCTATGCTTTTGCTTTGATCAGTGGTACTACTATTGCCGCTGCTCATATCGTAACCAGTGTTTGTGGGGACAAACTGTTGGGTAAAAAAACAAATATACACGCTGCACGTCTAAAATCAATTCGACGATTTGTGAGTTTTGATTACGATTTGCGCAAACCGCTCTCACCGTACGCCAAGCGCAAAATAAAAATATATTCAGACACCATTACTACCCTCACCGCACGACCCAACCAGATATACCGTTCAAAAGACCCCCAAAAATTACGCCTGGTACAATCGGCGGCTCAACATGACACGACACTGAGTCAATTACGTGTCGCTTTTATCCCCGCTTCAGTACCGACCCGCGTGCGTGTGACAAAGGAGGGTACTGTGATCATGTCAACCGCACACGTCACCACCCGCATTGTCCCCATATCCGTTGCCGCAATAGCCAACGGCGATAAAAATCACGTTAAAAGGCAGATTGCGAGCCACGCACCTGATGCGTCACGGTTTACGGTGCAGGCGGGTCGGTATGAAATACCAGTCTCCTTGGCGCACGAGAGGATCAACGCCTACCTGACCAACCTGGTCAATCAATATAACGTTGATAATGGGCACCATGCCAGGGATTGGTTATTTGGGGTAAACGCCCACGAATATACCAACCAGGCAGACTACACCGCGTTCGCCAGGGCAAAACAGACGGCCAAGGGTCGCCTCCGGAAAGTGCGCAAAAGTAGTCGCAATAAACAGTTGCGGGATGCGCGCCGTGAAAAATTGGCGGCGGAAAAATCAGCCTTTGAAAAAGCAGAAAAGGCCCGCGAGGAACGGGCAGAAGAGGCGCTTAGACGGCGAGGGAGAGTCGAGAGAGCAAAAAGGCGTGGCCAATGACTATTTTTGTGCTACATTAAATATATGGATGCTAATAATTTTGACCAAATCACCAACAATACCGGTGTGAGTGCCGAATATACCTCTATGTCGTTGTGTGATCAGCGATTTTACAGAGTGACGTTCAGTGATGGTCGCGAACCCCTGGATATACATGAGGTTGGATGGTCTGGGTGGTCACGACGGTGGATAATCAGCGGGGGGTCAATACGGTAATGGCAAGGGGCGTAGGCAGACCCAAAAAACACCCCTCGGAACATCGGAGGCATCGCTCTATACGATTATCACCCAACGTGGACGGGTGGTTATTAAAGCAAAACAAAATCCACGGAATCTCAATCACCTACCTCATAGAGACGGCACTGATTGATCAATATGATATTACAACAAAGGAGTGTAAAAATGACCCTGAAATATAGCCCCCACGTAATGTACGCAATAAATTCCCTGGACGCGAGGACAGGTCGGCAAGTATGTCGTATTTTTGAGCAATACGCGCTAGCTCACGATCAATTCAGAATTGACCATAAGCACGGGCCACTGTGCGCGGCCCATCGCACACTGCTACAGTCAATAGTCACATTGTTAGGGGGTACGCATCAGGGTACCTGCCAACTAAACAGGTGCTGGATAGCGGAGACAAAACCTGATCTTGGGGATTTTTTGCGTGTCCCACCTCGGACGAGTCGTTTGTATGAGTAAGAGACCCCCCCGCTCTATCTGGGTGGCCGACTCAGAGACTGATCCGTTTTTACACGGGCGGGTGCCTGAGGCGTTTATTTGGGGATGCTATAACGGTGAGGATTATCACGAGTTTGATACCGTTGGTGAATTTGTGGATTTTATCCGTGAGCAGCACTGCATTATTTACGCCCACAATGGGGGCAAATTCGACTGGCATTTTTTACTGGACAAACTGGAACCCTTTGCCGAGGTGCTAATCATCGAGGGTAGAGTGAGTAAATTTGTGATAGGTGAGGCCGAGTTCAGAGACTCCTGGAATATCCTACCCTTTGCCCTGGCTAAGTGGCAAAAGGATGATTTTGATTATCGGATTTTAGAGCGATCAGTGCGCAACATCCCCGCCAATCGCGCCAAAATTAAAGTGTATTTACGGTCTGACTGTATCAATCTATACACTCTGGTGACAGAGTTTCAAAGGCGTTTTGGGCGCTCACTCACGGTTTCAGGTGCGGCCCTCAAATATTGGCGCACCACCAGCGGGGCACAATTCGCAGCCCCCGAATCAACCGCTCTTTTTTATAATACCATCGCCCCCTATTATTATGGGGGGAGGGTTCAAGTGTTTGAGCCCGGCATTATAGAGCGGCCATTTATCGTGGTAGATATCAACGGTGCCTACGCCGACGCCATGAAGCGTGACCACCCCTATGGTCAGATAGCTGAGATAACACAGACAATCCCTCTACATGATGATGCGTTGCAGCGGTCAATGATCACCGTTTATGCACCGTCGCGGGGTTTCATGCCCTACCGAGACCCACGTAATCTTAACGCCCTGTGCTTTCCGGATAACAATGTGTGGCGCTCATTTACAGTCACCGGGTGGGAGTATCTGGCGGCCCGGGAGTGTGGGCACCTGGATGCTGACAGTCAGATAATACAATGCGTCACGTTCAGCGATATGGTTAATTTTGGAGGGTATATCGACGAATTCGCGGCGATAAAAACAGAGGCAAAACGCCGTTTATTAATCAACCCAAACGATATGGATGCACTGGCCGATTATCTCTTTGCCAAGCTGCTCCAAAATATTTTGTACGGCAAAATGGCTTCAAATCCAGACGAATATCAGGAGCATGTGGTATTGGAGCCCGAGTATCTGGACATTGCCAGCCAAACCGACGGGTACAATTTTGCGGCCTATGTGGGTAAAAATGTCCTGGCCAGCAGACCTATCGCCCAGGCCAAAAAACGATTCTTGAATGTGGCCACCGCCGCCTCAATCACGGGTTTTGTGCGGGCAAAGATGGCGCGAGCAATGGTCACCGTGGATACACCCATTTATTGCGACACCGATAGCTTCGCAGCCAATAACGTCGATTCTCTCGATTTGCACCCCACCCGCCTGGGTGCGTGGGATATCGAGGCGGAGTGTATTGGTGGGGCAATCGCCGGTAAAAAGATGTATGCCTTTGATCGCGGTGTGATTCACGAAGGCCCAGGACGATACAAAACGGCAACCAAAGGGGTTCGCCTCAACGCGCAACAAATATATGCGGTCGCAGCCGGTGAGAGTATCGACTACAAACCCGCAGCACCCACGTTCAGTATACGTAACGGAATTTATTTCAATGACCGCTCAATCGTATCAACAGAGGATTCAACCGCCCGTCTCCACCGGCAGGACGTGGAGATAGGTGTTGATGGTGTGACCTATAATCCATGAGGTTGTGGGCACTTTTATACTACTATTATAGAGGATAATAACAAAATGACGTTTAAGCCTGTAATTAAAAAACAGATCACATTCCAACTCCTGAAACTCGTGGACGGGGCGACCGTCCATGTGGAGATAACCAAGTCTATGTGGACGGGTAAAGAGATCGCGGGTGGTGCGGGTAAAGCCAAAATGGACGCCGCACGATTGGTGCGGGTGATCAACCTGGAAACCGGTGAGGAGATGGAAATGATTATTAATAAAGTCCTGGAAGAGATTTTCGGCGAAGAATATCCGGACAATGCCTATGTAGGTAAATGGTTTGGTATTACAAAACATGCCAAAGCGGACGGGAAAGAGTACAACACATTTACCCTGGTCGAGCTGGAAAAAACCGGCGGCATAGAAACCCCGGTAGAAAATGATAAAAAAGGGGCGGCCAAATGAAAAAAGTCGCCAGTGTCAGGTATGTATATGACACCCTGGTAGATCAACTGGGTATTTTAAACTGCTCTATTCGCTACGTGTGCGGTGTGGACGGTCTCAAAAAGGCCATCCTTTCGCCGGAGTCGCTGGTGGGTAAAGGCATTTATGAAGTTGAAAAGGAAATGCTCAGTACTAATGATTCGCTGGTGGTGCAATACAATAATAGAGGATTTTCAGGGGTGCGGTGTGTCATCGTGAGGAATGATAATGAATGAAACGATAATGTCTATAATGGCGGTTGTGGGAGCGATGGTTAGGGAAGAAAACGGCGATAATTGTGCGGCGATAGGTTCCAGCGGTTTTGTGTTATGGCAGCCGCGTAATTCCCATATTGACAGTATGTGTTGGGCAAATATTGATTTAATTGTCGTGGGGGGCTTGGGTGCCATAGAACCCCCTAATAATATGATACTGATGCTCCGCATGGTCGATAATGTGATTCAATATTGTCACTGCAATATGGTGCCAGATGATGATTCTCTCTATACGGATGTTCGTGTCATCGACTTAAGTGATGGGGTAATAGTTGATATCGGTACACGACAAAACGTTGTAGACAATAGTCTCATAAAATATCATTGTAAGCGCGCTGATGCCCGCTATATGATCATGTGGCAGTATCTTTCTAATAAATATCAGGTGAATTTCACTACCGATCTGGTGAGTGATGTGAGTGTTTGAGCTACTAATGTTCTCGGGGGCCGGTACCGCTATCGGTATGTTTTTTCCCATAGCGTTCACCTATTACAATCACCCCTCAATATTCGATTGGATTATACTGGTGTTGGGTGGTGTGTGCGTCTTTTTGCTGCATTTCACCGCTCTTAATGTCATCCGGTCGTTTCTGGTGTAGTATCAATTTACCGTTCATGCGGTTTTTTACCCGATGCGAATAGCCCCCAATATGCAAATATTGGGGGCTTTTTGGTAGTGGCTACTCTATCCCCTTTTATTACTCTACTCATATTTGTATCCCTATCTAATCTGATTGGGGCCCAATTGTTACGCGATCGTATTAAACATAGCGTAATTTTCGCATTTTTTGGACACATGCTGGTGTTCTGGTCGGTGGCGCTACTGACTAACTATGGTTTTGACAGAGAGATAGAGACTATATTGTTACTGATTATGGCTCAGACTTTATTCACCAGCGATGTGCTATATAACGAGCGCCCGCTACACTCGGATGTGGTAAATAGTATTCTAGTCACAACAATCCATGTGAGTATTGGTATATTACTATTCATGCCTTTATAATCACAGGTGGTGTGGGTTGGGGGTAGTCAGCACTAGGCAAAAGACCAACACACCCAACTCACGCAGGGGCTAGTTCTAGTCTGTCCCAGCCCGCTACAGGTCGCACTGTAGC
>Ga0256839_1005896_pt1 | contig 11064 bp, 4 predicted proteins | sample 354166metaG_FD_185968 | JGI IMG/M metagenome (GOLD analysis project Ga0256839, IMG submission 185968) | Hydrothermal vent microbial communities from Mid Atlantic Ridge, Atlantic Ocean - 354-166 | ecosystem: Environmental > Aquatic > Marine > Hydrothermal vents | place: Atlantic Ocean: Mid... | reverse complement strand
CTACGGAGAAAGGGTTCATGCGGCCGGCAGCCGCGCCTACGGAGGGATGGGGATGCCGGCCCCACGGCGCGGCTGGAAGCCGCGACAACGAGGGAAAGGGGCCGCGCGGCCGGAACCGCTTCCCCCTCCCCGGCCCTCCCCCCGCAAGCGGGGGGAGGGGGATTTGCGGGGGCTCCCCCCGCAAGGGGGGAGGGGATCACGGGGGCGCGCGGCGGGTGGCGGAAGGGGCGGTGCCGGGGGCGCCTTCGGCGCTGCCGGCGGCGCCGCCCGCGGCCCAGGCGGCGGCCACGCCCTCGCGCGCGCGCAGCCACGCGCCCAGCCGCTCGGCCGGCATGGGGCGGGCGACGTGCCAGCCCTGGGCGTAGTCGCAGCCGAGGATGGCGAGGATGTCCCAGGTGTCGCGGTCCTCGACGCCCTCGGCCACCACCTCGCGGCCGAGGTTGTGGCCGAGGTCGATGAGCGAGCGCACGATGACGGCGTCGTCCTCGTCGCGGCACAGGTCGGTGACGAAGGACTTGTCGATCTTGAGCTCGTGGGCGGGGAGCTGCTTGAGGTGCGCGAGCGAGGAGAAGCCAGTGCCGAAGTCGTCGATGGCGATGCGCACGCCCTGCCGGTGAAGCTCGCCGAGCACGTCGCGGGCGCGCCCGGGCTCGGCCATGGCCGCCGACTCGGTGATCTCCAGCGTGAGCACCCCCGGCGGCAGGCCGAAGCCCTGGAGGGCGGCGAGCACCTGGCGGGGGAGGTCGCGGTCGTGCAGGTTCCAGGCGGAGAGGTTGACGGCGACGGAGAGCCTGAGCCCGCGGCGGCGCCAGCGCGAGCACTGGGCGAGCGCCTCGCTCAGCACCCACTGCGTGAGCGGCTGCACGAGCCCGGCCTTCTCGGCCAGCGGGATGAACTCCTCGGGCGGGATGTCGCCGCGCTCGGGGTGGCGCCAGCGTGCGAGCGCCTCCACGCCGACCACGGCGCCGTCGGCGATGCGCACCTTGGGCTGGTAGTGCAGGCGCAGGCCCCCGCCGTGGATGGCCTCGCGCAGGTCGCCGAGCAGCGCGAGCCGCGCCACGCTGTGCTCGTCGAGCCGCTCCTCGTAGAAGGCGTAGCCGCGGCCGGCGCGCTTGGCCTGGTACATGGCGACGTCCGCATGGCGCAGGAGCTGGAAGGGGTCGGTTCCGTGCTCGGGGTAGAGGGCGATGCCGATGCTGGCGCCCACGTAGAGGTTGTGGCCCTCGACGCGCATGGGGCGGGCGAGCGCGGCGAGCACCTTGCGCGCCACCTGCCCGGCCTCCTCCGCGCCGGCCTGGGGGACCACGATGCCGAACTCGTCGCCGCCGAGGCGGGCCACGGTGTCGGCGCGGCGCAGCACCTCGCGCAGGCGCTCGGCCACGCGCACGAGGATGGCGTCGCCGGCCTGGTGGCCGAGGGTGTCGTTGACCTCCTTGAAGCCGTCGAGGTCCATGAGCATGAGCGCCACACCGCCGCGGGCGCGCTCGGCCATGGCGATGGCCTGGGCGAGGCGGTCGTGCATGAGCACGCGGTTGGGCAGGCCCGTGAGCGCATCATGCAGGGCCTGGTGCTCGAGGGCCTCCTGCCGGCGCTGCACCTCGTGCCACATGCTCTGGAAGGCCTCCACCAGCTCCCGCGTCTCGCGGGTGGCGGCGCCGTGGACGGGGTCCGGGGTGCGCCCGCCCACGCCGCCGCGCAGCCCGCGCGCGACCTCGCGCACGGGCCGCAGCACGCTGCGCTCGAAGTACACGTAGCCCAGGGCCACCACCAGCAGCCCGATCACGGCGAAGGCCCACAGCGCGGCGCTCGCCCGGCGCGCGGCCCGCTCCACCCGCTCGGCCTCGCCGCGCCCGAGCGCCGCCGCGGCCCGGTCGACGGCATCCAGCAGGCCGAAGAGCTCGGCCACGAGGGGCCGCACCCGGGTGGCGAGCAGCTCCACGTCGGCGCGCCAGAAGCCGGCCTTGCGGATGGCGACGATGCGCTCGAAGCCCTCGCGCCATTCGTCCAGGGCCGCACGCATCGCCGCAACGGCCGCCTCCACCTCGAGCGGGAGCGCATCCCGCCCGGCCAGGCGCTCCAGCGCCTGCACCTCGCGCTCGACCTCGTCGGCGAGCAGGCGCGCGTCGCGCTCCATGGCCTCGGCGTCCTCCGGGGTGTACTGGAAGACGGTGAGCAGCACCAGCGCGCCGCGGAAGGCGAGCACCGTGCGCCGCCACAGGTCCCGCAGCGCCACCAGGCGCCGGTAGAGCGCCCAGCGCGCGACCGGCGGGTCGTCGGCCTCCAGGGCCCGGATGGCTTCGTCGACGGCGGTGGCGAAGCGCCGGTTCGCGGGCAGGTGGGAGCCGTTCATGATGGGAAGCGCCGGGTAGGTCTGCGCGGGGTCCTCGCGCAGGGCGAGCAGGCGGCGCACCTCCCGGTCGAGGCGCGCGAGCGTGCGCTCGAGCGCCTCGACCGCGCGCGCGCCCTCGCCGGCCAGGCGCTCGGCGGCCAGCGCCCGGGCCGTGCCGCGCGCGGAGACCAGCGCCTCGAGCACGGCCTCGCCGCGCTCGCGCCGCGGGCTCAGCAGCAGGGCATGGAGGCGGAAGTCGGCGAGCCAGAGGTGGTTGCGCAGCCGCTGGGTGAGGTGCTGGACGCGCGCGGCAGTGGCCAGCCCCTCGGCGCTGCGCGCGGTCTGGCGCGTGACCTCGTGGTGGAGCAGGGCCACGAAGGCCACCACCGCGGCACCGGCGAGCACCGCGAAGGCGAGATAGCGCGCGCCCAGGCTGTCGAGCCGGAGCGCAGGGCGCCGTGGTGACGTGTTCCTGGCAGCGTCCATCGCCGAAGGCTCATCCTTGCAATTTCCGGGCCCTTGCTTCCGCGAGCCCGGTCACGCCGCCACCCCGCCCTCAGCCGTGGTAGCGGCGGCTGAGGGCGTGCACGGCCTCGACGAGGGCGGCCACGTGGCCGGGCTCGGTGTCGGGGTGGATGCCGTGGCCGAGGTTGAAGACGTGGCCGCTGCCGTGGCCGTAGGCCTCGAGGAGCCGGGCGGCCTCCTCGCGGATGCGCTCCGGGGCGGCGTAGAGGGCGCAGGGGTCGAGGTTGCCCTGGAGCGCCACGCGGTCGCCCACGCGGCGGCGCGCCGCGGCGAGATCCACGGTCCAGTCGAGCCCGAGGGCGTCGCAGCCGGTCTCCGCCAGCGCCTCCAGCCACTGGCCCGCGCCCTTGACGAAGACGATCACGGGCACGCGCCGGCCCTCGTGCTCGCGCACGAGCCCGGCCACCACGCGCCGGATGGGCTCGAGCGAGAGGGTACGGAACAGGCGCGGGTCGAGGATGCCGCCCCAGGTGTCGAAGAGCATCAGGGCCTGGGCGCCGGCGCGCACCTGGGCGTTGAGGTAGGCCGTGACGGCGGCCACCAGCCGCTCCAGCAGGGCCTCGAGCACGCGCGGGCGGTCGTAGGCCATGGCCTTGACGCGCGCGAAGTGCTGGCTGCCGCCGCCCTCGACCATGTAGGCCGCGAGCGTCCACGGGCTGCCGGAGAAGCCGATGAGCGGCACGCGGCCTGCGAGCCCCGCGCGTGCGAGCCGGATGGTCTCGAGGACGTAGGCGAGATCCCGCTCGGGCTCGGGCTCGCGCAGGGCCTCCACGTCGGCCTCGGTGCGCACGGTGCGCTCGAAGCGCGGGCCCTCGCCCTCGACGAAGTAGAGGCCGAGCCCCATGGCGTCGGGCACGGTGAGGATGTCGGAGAAGACGATGGCGGCGTCCAGGTCGAAGCGCTCGACCGGCTGCAGCGTCACCTCGCAGGCGAGCTCGGGCGTGCGGCAGAGCTCGAGGAAGCTGCCGGCACGCTCGCGCGTGGCGCCGTACTCCGGGAGATACCGCCCCGCCTGGCGCATGATCCAGATGGGGGTGGCGTCCACCGGCTCGCGCGCGAGCGCCCGAAGCAGCCGGTCGTTGCGCAGCTCGCTCATGGCGCCTGATGGTAGCAGGAAGCGCGGGGAAGTTGGCCTCCGGGCAGCGGGCCTGCGGCCGCGCCGCCCTCATCGGGGGCCGGCGCGGCCTTGCCCTGTGGCGCGGCTGGAAGCCGCGCCTACGAAAAGCGGGGATGCCCACGGGGAAAAGAACCGCGGCGGATGCCTCGTCCGCCCATCCTTTCCGTGGGGCCGGCATCCTGCCGGCCCCGGCGCGGCCCTGCCCTGTGGCGCGGCTGGAAGCCGCGCCTACGGAGGATAAGGAATCCTGGGGCCGGAAGCCGCGCCTGCGGCGGGGAGGGGCATGCGGCCGCAGGACGCGCCTACACGCCGAGGTGGTCGAGGATGCCCTCGGCGGCGCGGCGGCCCTCCCACACGGCGGTGACCACGAGGTCGGAGCCGCGCACCATGTCGCCGCCGGCGAAGACCTTGGGGTTGGTGGTCTGGTGCAGGGGGCCGTCAGCCTCGTCGGTGCGCACCTTCACGCGCCCGCGCGCGTCCACCTCGATGCCGTGCTCGGCGAACCAGGGCTGGGGGCTCGGGCGGAAGCCGAAGGCGATGACGACGCGGTCGGCGGGGATCTCCTCCTCGGTGCCGGGCACGGGCTCGGGGCGGCGGCGGCCGCGCTCGTCGGGCTCGCCGAGACGGGTCTGCACCACGCGCACGGCCTCCACGCGGCCCTCGCCGAGGATGGCCACGGGCTGGCGGTTCCACAGGAAGCGCACGCCCTCTTCCCTGGCGTTGAGCACCTCGCGGCGCGAGCCCGGCATGTTGGCCTCGTCGCGGCGGTAGACGCAGGTGACGCTGGCCGCGCCCTGGCGGATGGCGGTGCGGTTGCAGTCCATGGCGGTGTCGCCGCCGCCCAGCACCACCACGCGCCGGCCCGCCATGTCGATGAAGGCCGAGGGATCCCGCTCGAGCCCGAGCAGGCGCTCGACGTTGGAGATGAGGTAGGGCAGCGCCTCGTGGACACCGGGCAGCTCCTCGCCGGGGAAGCCGCCGCGCATGTAGGTGTAGGCGCCCATGCCGAGAAAGACGGCGTCGTATTCCTCGAGCAGGCGCGCGAAGGGGATGTCGCGTCCCACCTCGGTGCCGAGCACGAACTCCACCCCCATGCCCTCGAGGATCGCGCGCCGGCGCCGCACGACCTCCTTCTCCAGCTTGAACGGTGGGATGCCGAAGGTCAGCAGCCCCCCGATCTCGGGGTAGCGGTCGTAGACCACGGGGCGCACGCCGTTGCGGATCAGCACGTCGGCGCAGGCGAGCCCGGCGGGCCCGGCGCCGACCACGGCCACACGCCGGCCCGTGTCCTTGACGCGGGAGAGGTCGGGGCGCCAGCCGCGGGCGAAGGCCTCGTCGGTGATGTACTTCTCGACCGCGCCGATGGTGACGGCGCCGAAGCCGTCGTTGAGGGTGCAGGCGCCCTCGCACAGGCGGTCCTGCGGGCAGACCCGGCCGCAGATCTCCGGCAGCGAGTTGGTGCGGTGGCACAGCTCCACCGCCTCCATCAGGTTGCCCTCCTCGACGAGCTTGAGCCAGTTGGGGATGTAGTTGTGGACCGGGCACTTCCACTCGCAGTAGGGGTTGCCGCAGGCGAGGCAGCGGCCGGCCTGCACGGCGGCGGTCTCCGGATCGAAGTGGCCGTAGATCTCGCCCCACTCGCGCGCGCGCGCGGCGGCCTCGCGCTTGGGCGGGTCCTGGCGCGGGACCTCGACGAACTGCATGACGTTCCTGGTGGACATGGCGCGCCGCCCCGCCTCAGGCCGCCTGCAGGAGGGTGTCGAGGAGGGTCTGGAGGTCGGCCGCCTTGGGCTTGACCAGCCAGAAGCGCGGCAGGTGCTCGCCGAAGCCCTCCAGGATGCCGCGTGCCCAGCGGCTGCCGGTCTCGGCCACGTGCGCCTCGATGAGGCCGCGGAGATAGGCGCGGTGGGCCTCCATGGCCTCGGTGTGGACGCGGTGGATGTCGATGAGCTCGTGGTTGTAGCGGTCCACGAAGCCGTTGTCGAGGTCGAGCACGAAGGCGAAGCCGCCGGTCATGCCGGCGCCGAAGTTGAGCCCGGTGGGGCCGAGCACCACCACCACGCCGCCGGTCATGTACTCGCAGCCGTGGTCGCCCACGCCCTCGACCACGGCGACGGCGCCGGAGTTGCGCACGGCGAAGCGCTCGCCCGCGAGCCCGGCCGCGTAGAGGCGCCCGCCGGTGGCGCCGTAGAGGCAGGTGTTGCCGATGATGACGTTGCGGTGGCTCTCGAGCGGCGCCTCCGGCGGCGGGTGGATGACGATCTTGCCGCCAGCCATGCCCTTGCCGACGTAGTCGTTGGCGTCGCCCTCGAGGTAGAGGTGCAGCCCGCCCGCGTTCCAGACGCCGAAGCTCTGCCCGGCGGTGCCCCTGAGGCGCACGGTGATGGGGGCGTCGCTCATGCCGTCGTTGCCGTAGCGGCGTGCGATCTCGCCCGAGAGCCGCGCGCCGATGGAGCGATGGTGGTTGCGGACCTCGTAATGGAACTCGCCCCCGGCCTTGGCCTCGATGGCGGGCAGGGCATCGCGCACCATGCGTTCGGCGAGCTCCCCCTTGTCGAAGGGCTCGTTGCGCTCGACCTGGCAGTGCTGCGGCTTGTCGGGCGCGGCGCCGCCGTCCGAAAGGAGCGGTGCGAGGTCGAGGCGGCGCTGGCGCGCGGTCTCGCCCGGCAGGACCTCGAGCAGGTCGGTGCGGCCGATCAGCTCCTCGAGGCGGCGCACGCCGAGGCGTGCCATCCATTCACGCACCTCCTGGGCCACGAAGCGGAAGTAGTTCATGACCGCCTCGACGCTGCCCTTGAAGTGCTTGAGCCGCAGCACCTTGTCCTGGGTGGCGACGCCGGTGGCGCAGTTGTTGAGGTGGCAGATGCGCAGGTACTTGCAGCCCATGGCGATCATGGGCGCGGTGCCGAAGCCGAAGCTCTCGGCGCCGAGGATGGCGGCCTTGACCACGTCGAGGCCGGTCTTGAGGCCGCCGTCGGCCTGCAGGCGCACGCGCCCGCGCAGGTCGTTGGCGCGCAGGGTCTGGTGGGTCTCGGTCAGCCCCAGCTCCCAGGGGGAGCCCGCGTACTTGACGGAGGTGATGGGGCTCGCGCCGGTGCCGCCGTCGTGGCCGGCGATGGTGATGAGGTCGGCATAGGCCTTGGCCACGCCCGCGGCGATGGTGCCCACGCCCGCCTCGGCCACGAGCTTGACCGAGACGAGGGCTGCGGGGTTGACCTGCTTGAGGTCGTAGATGAGCTGGGCCAGGTCCTCGATGGAGTAGATGTCGTGGTGGGGCGGCGGCGAGATGAGCGCCACGCCGGGGCGCGAGTAGCGCAGCCGCGCGATGAGCTCATTGACCTTGTGTCCCGGGAGCTGGCCGCCCTCGCCGGGCTTGGCGCCCTGGGCGATCTTGATCTGCAGGACCTCGGCGTTGACCAGGTAGTGGGGCGTGACGCCGAAGCGGCCCGAGGCCACCTGCTTGATCTTGGACATCCTGAGGGTGCCGTAGCGCGCCGGATCCTCTCCGCCCTCGCCGGAGTTGGAGCGCCCGCCGAGGCGGTTCATGGCCTCGGCCAGGGTCTCGTGGGCCTCGGGCGAAAGCGCCCCCAGCGACATGGCGGCGGTGTCGAAGCGCCGGACGATGGCCTCGACCGGCTCGACCTCCTCGAGCGGCACGGGCTCGACGTCGGTGCGCAGCCTGAGCAGGTCGCGCAGGGTCGCCGGCGGGCGCTCGTTCACCAGGCGCGCGAACTCGCGGTAGTCCTCGTAGCGGCCGCTGGCGCAGGCCTTGCGCAGGGCCTGCACCACGTCCGGGTTGTAGGCGTGGTACTCGCCGCCGTGCACGAACTTGAGGAGCCCGCCATGCTCGATGGGCTTGCGCGGGTTCCAGGCACGGCGGGCCAGCGCCCGCACGTCGGCTTCCAGGTCCGCGAAGCCCATGCCCTGCACGCGGCTCACCGTGCCCGGGAAGCACAGCTCGACGACCTCCTCGTGCAGGCCCACGATCTCGAACAGCTGCGCGCCGCGGTAGCTGGCGATGGTGGAGATCCCCATCTTGGAGAGGATCTTGTAGAGGCCCTTGCAGATGCCGCGGCGGTAGGCCTGCGCCAGCGTCCCGGCCCGCTCCTCGGGGATCTCGCCGTCGCGCACCATGTCGTGCAGGCACTCGTAGGCGAGATAGGGGTAGACGGCGGTCGCGCCGTAGCCGATGAGGCAGGCGAAGTGGTGAGGGTCGCGCGCGGTGGCGGTCTCGACCACGAGGTTGGCGTCGCAGCGCAGCCCCTCGCGGATGAGGCGGTGGTGCACGGCGCCGGTGGCGAGCAGCGCGTGCACCGGGAGCCGGTCGGGGGCGATGCCGCGGTCGCTCAGCACCAGGATCACCTTGCCCGCGCGCACCGCCGCCACGGCCTCCTCGCACAGCCGCTCGATGGCCGCACGGAGGCTCCCGTCGGCGGGCCAGGTGAGGTCCAGGCGCGCGACGGCGTAGTCCGGCCCATCGAGCTCCAGCAGGCGGCGGAACTTGCCCTCGGAGAGCACGGGCGAGTCGATGATGAGGCGCGCGGCGTGCTCCGGGGTGACCTCGAACAGGTTGCGCTCGCGTCCGAGCAGGGTCTCGAGCGACATCACGATCTGCTCGCGCAGGGGGTCGATGGGCGGGTTGGTGACCTGCGCGAACTGCTGGCGGAAGCTGTCGTAGAGGCTGCGCGGGCGCTTCGAGAGCACGGGCAGCGGGGTGTCGTCGCCCATGGAGCCGACCGCCTCCTGGCCGGCCTCGGCCAGCACGCGCAGCACCTGGTCGCGCTCCTCGAAGGTGACCTGGAACTGCTTCTGGTAGGCGTCGAGGGTGGCGCGGTCCATGGGCGCGCCGGTGAGCACGCCGTCGTCGAGGCCGGACTCCAGCCGCCGGGCATGCCGGTCCAGCCACCGACGCCAGGGATGACGCCCGGCGAGCTCGCGCTCGATGGCCTCGGGCTCGTGCAGGGTGGCGGTCCAGGTGTCGGCGGCGATCATCTCGCCGGGCTTGAGGCGGCCCTTGCGCACCACCCGCTCCGGCTCGTAGTCGAAGACGCCGATCTCGGAGGCGAGCGTGATGACGCAGCCGGACCACTCGCCCTCGGCGCGCGGCTCGCCCTCCACCTCGGGGTGGCGCGTGATGACGTAGCGCGCCGGGCGCAGGCCGTTGCGGTCGAGCACGCAGGCGGCGTGGCGGCCGTCGGTGAGCACGATGCCCGCGGGCCCGTCCCACGGCTCCATGTGCATGGAATGGTACTCGTAGAAGGCGCGCGCATCGGGGTCCATGGTCTCGACGTTCTGCCACGCCGGCGGGATGAGCAGGCGCACGGCGCGGAAGAGGTCCATGCCCCCGGCGAGCAGGGCCTCGAGCATGTTGTCGAGGCTGCACGAGTCCGAGCCCTCCATGGAGACGAGCGGGGTGAGCTCACCCAGCTCGGGCAGCACGGGGCTCGTGAACTTGTGCGCGCGCGCCACGGCCCAGTTGCGGTTGCCGCGGATGGTGTTGAGCTCGCCGTTGTGCGCGAGATACCGGAAGGGCTGGGCGAGCCGCCACTGGGGCCAGGTGTTGGTCGAGAAACGCTGGTGGAAGACCACGAGCGGGGCGGCCATGCGCTCATCGCCCAGGTCCCGATAGAAGGCCGGCAGGTTGGCCGGCATCATGAGGCCCTTGTACGCGATGACGCGCGCCGAGAGGCTCGGGACGTAGAAGACCGGGTCCTCGGGCTCGAGGGCGAGCTCGGCGCGCCGGCGCGCCACGTACAGGCGCCGCTCGACGCCGTCGTCGTCCAGCGCCGCGGGCGGCGTGACGAAGACCTGCTCGATGCGCGGCTGGGAGCGGATGGCCTCCGCGCCCAGGGCCGACGGGTCGGTGGGGACCTCGCGCCAGCCGGCCACGGCGAAGCCTTCGCGCTCGAGCTCGGCCTCCAGGCGCCGGCGCGCGGCCTCCGCGCGGTCCGGCTCGGGGCTCAGAAAGACCATGCCCACCGCGTAGCGCTCGCCCAGCGGGATGCCGGCCTCGGCGGCAGCCGCGCGCAGGAAGGCATCGGGGCGGGCGAGCAGCAGCCCGCAGCCGTCGCCGGTCTTGCCGTCGGCGGCGATGGCCCCGCGGTGGGTGAGGCGCGCGAGCGCGCCGATGGCGGTCCGCACCAGCCAGTGGCTGGCGCGCCCGTCCATGTGGGCGATGAGCCCGAAGCCGCAGCTCGCGCGCTCGAACTCCGGGCGGTAGAGGCCGTGGCGGCCGGGTCGCGGGAGAGTCTCCTTCACCACGCTGACGGGCTCCGGCGTCGTGTGTTCGGGAACGGCGCTTCCTCAGGGCGCACGGCGGCACCCCGCCTCGGCGGTGGGCGGGCGGTGGATACCCCCGGGCCGGCCGCGAAGCGGCCCACCAGTATAGCGGCCGCCGCGAGCGGCCTTCAATCGCACGGCCGGCGTGGAAGCCCTTGGCTCAGCGCGCCTTTTGCCGGCGCTGGCCCACGGCGATGCGCTGGAGCTCGCCGAAGCGGCGCGGCCAGGGCCCGGCCCGGCGCACGGCCGCGGGGAGCCTCCGGACGGCCGCGCGCGCGGCGGCCTTGTCGGAGAAGCGCCCGTGCAGGAGCACGAACCAGGGGCGCCCCGCGCGCCGGGTCTCGAGCCAGGCCAGCGGCCCGGGCGGGAAGCGGTGGCGGCGCGCGTAGGCGAGGAGGGCCTCACGCCGGCTCGCGCCCAGCACCTGCACGGTCCAGGCCTCCGCGGGCTGGGCCATCACCCAGGCCGGGCCCAGCGGTCCGGCATCCCCGGTCTCGGCCGTCGGCGATGCCTTGGGCTGGACCGGCACGGGCGCATCCCCCTCTCCGCCGGCCGGCCTTTCCGCCCCCCCCGACGAGGAGCGCCCCGCAGGGTCGGGCGGGCGCGGCCGCCTCTCGCCCGGCGCCGCCGCATCTCCCGCACCAGAGGCGGCTCCTTCGTGCTCAACCTCCGAGGGCGGGAGCTCCTTCTTCGTGCCGCCATGACCGTACGCTTCCACGTCCTCGGTCGCCGCCTTCCCCCCGGCGGGGGCCGGGCGCTGCGCGCCTTCCGTCACGGCCTCGACGGTGGCGGCGGCGAGCCGCTCGGGCGGCGC
>Ga0256839_1005895_pt1 | contig 11065 bp, 7 predicted proteins | sample 354166metaG_FD_185968 | JGI IMG/M metagenome (GOLD analysis project Ga0256839, IMG submission 185968) | Hydrothermal vent microbial communities from Mid Atlantic Ridge, Atlantic Ocean - 354-166 | ecosystem: Environmental > Aquatic > Marine > Hydrothermal vents | place: Atlantic Ocean: Mid... | reverse complement strand
TAGAAGTACCTGTTTTTTTGGGTATCAGCTTTACAATCTCTTTTTCAACAACGGGATTCAGGTAAGCTTCTCGCTGCTGATCAATTTTTTCGCGTACCTCTTTCGGTAAAAATATTTTTTTAAACTGTGGCGATATCTGGCTATTATTTTTAACATCAGTCTTATGGCTGCTTTCCGCATAGGCAAAACTAGAAACAACAGCTCCAACTAAGACTCCAACCAATATAATCACTTTTTTAATACTCATTTACACGCCTATCAGTTCACTTTTGCTTTTTGTACTGTTGCATGGCTATGAAACACAATCAATGCACAATCAACTGAAACATTACCCTTTAACAAGTTAAAGTCCGCTTGTACATAGACGTTACCATTAATCAATTTTGTTTTACAACTCTCAACGAGGTAAAAAGGAGATATCTCTTGACTAATGGTTTCCAGTATCCTAATTAAATCTTCCTCATGCTGTAAGTTCATAGTAAGCTTTAAGCGACTGTAATAAAAAAAACGATTCGGAATCGTGATATTAGCAAACTGAGCAGTGGTTAACGGCTTTTCTGCTGAAAAAGAAAATTTTAAATTGGGTATTAAGTATTGCTCTGAAAGTGCAATCAATGAATCAGACCAGAAAACTCGATCCTGTGGCTTAACTAACCCCTTTTTAAGTAACTCTTGATATTTATACCCATATTGTTGATATAACATTAATTGCCGCTGCAAAAACTTCACTTCACTTTGTAATGCGTTTAGCTTTTGAATTTTAGGCTGCTCTTGAGCCTGTAACTGTTTATCAATTTGAGTATAAACAAGCCACGCCCCTATCAAAAAGACACCTAGAATCACAAAAACTACCACCACTCGAAAAAAAAATCGCTTTATTAGTGGATCGGATCTCAAGTTACTTAGGTTCAACATCTTTTACCTTTATCTTCACTGTAAATGGGAGCGCATCCACAGCCATAGACTCACTGCTTACCTCAATAATTAACTGCTGACTTAAATTTCGATTTAAGGGCTCTTTTTGTAGCTCAACCTCCTCAACCCCTGTCATTTTTTTTAAGTCTTCAATAAATGCATCTACCCACTTAACAGGGGCTTTATAAGTACCTTCAAAAGGAAAAACCCAAGCATTGAGAATAATTTCACTTTTACGGCTGTCAAAGCGCTCTTTCAAGCTCCACTCCATTCGCCTCAACTGAATATGCTCGTGCTGCTCAAACACTTCACTCCAACCATAAAGGTCAAAGCTTACTACACGATTTAACTTTAACGTTAAAATAGCTTTTGAAAAGTCTACAGATGCTTTTACCTCTTGCGCATTATCTTGAAACTTAACCACCTCTTTTAAGCCCGAAACTTCCTCTTGATACTCAGAAATTTTTTGTTCCAATATGGTCTGTTTATTCCAACTCACATAAGCATCTACACCTGAGATTACCGTATAGTAAACTCCGCCAAGCAATAATAAGACATTAAGCCCAATAAAAGCCTGACGCCCAAGAATAAACCCTTTAATTTTTTCAATATAGTTGTTTGAGTAAAATCCAGCGGGGCGGTCTGTTAAAATAAAGTCGACCATCGCAGGCTGTGAAAAATAATGTTCGCCATCAAAATTACAGTATTGTTTATTTTTAGTTAACTCATTAAAGGTTAATGCTTTAAAAAAAGCGCCCTCCTTCTCTTCAGAAATTAAGCCCTCTTGTTGACAAGAGTCAAATACCCCCGCTAATAGCTCCGCATCACTGTCTAAAAAAACCAAGCCAACACTGTTTTCTGCCAGCATCAAGTTTTGGCTACGCACATAGGCAATGGCGAGTTTAGTTTCATGCACTAACGCACTCGTCATATCCGACGTATCATAATCTAGCTCAACCAGTCGACTAATTCTTAAGTGACCTTCATAAAAAAATATCTGCCTAAAAGCATATTCGGACACGCGACTAATCACTAAAACGGGTTGTTCTAACTCTTTTTTAGTAAGATTTAAATAGGACTTTACTCGATGTTTAAAGTAGTCCACCAGTAAAAAAGGCTTAGAATAAATTGCTGTTACTAATATTTGAGCCTCTTCTAGCTTATCTAAAATACTAGAAAACATTAGATCCTTTCCTAGTAAAGAGAATAAAATTAACTCCTCTTTTCGGCCACCTTCACTCTCCTTGAAATAATTGGTCCATTGTAATTTGGTTAACACAAACTCTACGCTTTGAAAGCGTGCTTTGCGCCGTTCTAAAAATGCCGTTTTTTCCCAAGGAAGAAGCTTAGGCGCCCATTCAAAATAGATATCTTCCTCAACTACATCAATAACCAAAGAAACCTTAGCCTCTTTAGGGAGCTCAGACAGATAGGCATCGATTAATACAACCTCTTCCCATTGAAAGCAGTCTACCGTCGTCTCGTTCTCTTTGTAACTGGTGAGACTGTCATCGGTTAAATAGAGAATTATTTTCATCTATTGAACCTGCGCAATCGTGTCATAAATAGGACCAAGAACGGCCACCATAATCCAGCCAACGACAGCGCCCATTACAACCGTCAATATTGGTTCAATCGCAGGCTCTATTTTATCAATCAACTCTTTCGCTTCTCTATCGTAAAAATAACTAACATTTTTCAATGCAATATCCATACCACCACTTAACTCCCCAACCTTAACCATCCTAATCGCCATGGGTGGAAAAACACTTGATTCTTCAAAGGCTTCAAAAATAGGACGACCATCTTCAATTAGCTTAACCGAATGAATAAGCTTTCGCTCTAGATATTTATTACCCGCAATAATGCTAGACATACGCAAGCTATCTGGAAAACTTACGCCAGCACTGTACATAACCGCCAAGGAATTTGCGATTCGTGCCAGTTTTAACTTATATAAAACGGCACCTATAATTGGAACATTTAAGATCATTTCATCTGTTTTAAGTCGAAACTTAGGCGACTTTTTACGCCCTACTTTATACAGTACAATGCCGATAATTGGCGTTAAAAAAAGTTCTAAAATATATTTTTGAATAAACTCTGATGTCGCAATCAATGCCACCGTTGCAAACCCAAGGTCACCACCCATTGAACTAATAAAACCAACCAGTTCGGGGACAACAAACAACATCATCAGTACCACCACGCCAATAACAACCGTTGCGACAATCGCAGGATAGATCATCACCTTCTTTGCTTTCGAGATCAGTTCATCTTCCCATTTAAGCATTTCCGCTAAATTGACGAGAATTTCTTCAAGCTTTCCTGTTTTCTCTCCTACGGAAACCAGTGAAACGTATACTTCTCCAAATACATTTTCATATTCTCGTAATGCTGCTGAAAATGTACTTCCCCCTTCCATCGCTTCATAAATGCTCGCCAGCATCTCTTTTACCGCATCATTTTCAAAATTATCTTTTAAGTCATCGAGAATATCCATCAATGGAACTCCCGCTTTCAGTAGCTGTTCTAACTGAAAGGTAAACCCAATAATGTCTTTACGAGGTATCTTGGCTTTTCCTTTAAAAAGGCTCGACTGTTTTCTTGCACTCAGCAAATCAATGTTCAATTTTTTAAGCTTTAATTCAAGCTCTTGTTCATTTGCCGCAGGCAAGGTGCCCGATACACGCTTACCAAATTTATTCATACCGTTATAGTGGTAATTTTGCATCCGCTACCTCGCTATAACAAATCGGTTAGGTTAACAATTCGACTGATCTCTTCTAACGACGTTTCGCCTTTTTTAACCCAACGGATACCACTTTGAATCATCGTTGAAAAGCCATTTTCAACCGCTTTATCCAAAATAGCGTGCTGCGAAGCACCTTCTAATAACAGTTCATCCATTTCAGAGGTAAATCTTAAGGTCTCTAAAATCGCTAATCGTCCTTTATAACCAACGTTATTACACTGGTCACAACCTATTGCACGATATAGTGTGGGGGTATCGGATTCTGGAATCGACAACAGCTGTCTTTCAAAATCTTCAGGCTCATAAGGCTCTTTGCAATAAACACACAGCTTTCGCGCGAGCCTTTGTGCAATAATTCCAATAATATTTCCTGACATAATCGAACGCGAGACACCAATATCGAGCAAACGAGGAATCGCGCCAATCGCAGAGTTAGTGTGTAAGGTCGCAAACACTTGATGTCCAGTCATCGCCGCACGAATCGACATCTCCGCTGTTTCCGCGTCACGAATCTCTCCAATCAAAATAATGTCGGGATCTTGACGCATTAAAGAACGAATACCCGCGGCAAAAGTCATTCCAATCTCATCATTAATGGGCGTTTGACGAATTAAAGACATGGGATATTCCACGGGGTCTTCTAACGTCATAATATTCACACCCACATCGTTCAACTCATTCAGAATAGAGTATAACGTTGTGGTCTTCCCTGAACCGGTTGGCCCAGTCACCAATAAAATGCCAGTCGGTCTTCCCATCATTAATTTAAGTTCGGCATACGACTCACTGTCTAGCCCCAAATCATCTAAAGGAACGATTCCTTTTTCGCGATCCAAGATACGTAAAACAATATTTTCACCATGCGAACCGGGTAAACTCGATATACGAAAATCAATACGTCGACCATGCACGATCAATGACATATTGCCATCCTGTGGCAAACGCTGTTCCGTTAAATCAAGCTCTGACATAACTTTTAACCGTACGACAAGGCCTGACCAAAAGTTTTTATGCAGTAAACGTATCTGCTGCAAAACGCCATCAATACGATAGCGAATCCGAATATAGTCCTCTTCGGGTTCAAAATGCACATCCGAAGCATTTCTTTTGACCGCATCGGTTAAAATATTATCCACCAACCGAACCATCGGCTGAGAGTACTCACTCTCCGAAGAGAGACGACTGTAATCGGCCTTCCCTGTTTCCAGCTCTTTTAAAATACCTTCAATGGAGAGTTCATAACCATAATATTTATCAATCGCCGATTGAATTTCAGATTCCACCACTAATACAGGAACCACTTGAATATTCGGATTTTGTAAGTGGCGTTTTAATTTATCCAATACAAGAATATCACTGGGATTGGTCATCGCCACTTTAAATTCTTGATTTTTCAAACTAATCGGCATCACCATGTAACTGTGTGCAAATGCCTCTGATACAAGTAGAAGCGCTTTCGGATCAGGCACCACCTCTTTAAGGCTCATGGAACTGTAGCCAACGTAAGAGCCTACTATTTCACGAACTACCTCAACGGAAACAAAGCCCATTGAAACCAAAATATCGCCTAAGTTTTGACCTGAACTTTTCTGTTCAATTAAGGCAATCTGCAATTGGTCATCACTGACATGACCTTCTCGAATTAAACGCTCTTTTAAGCGATTGGTAGTAGCACTCACTGCACTCTCCCCGCCATAAACTGTCTGATTGAGATTAATCTATTTTTAACTTGCGCTTCATTAAAGTTCACTCTTTCAACATCCGCAAAGGCCAACGCCTCAGTATAGTACCGAGCTGCCAAATTATACTTCCCTAATTGATCTAAACTTACCGCTAAATTTACTAAATAATCCGCATTATCCGGCTCTAACGCAACCGCTTGAAAATAGGCCGATTGAGCCGCAAGCCAATCATTTTCTTCTGCATATAAGTTCCCCAAAGCATATTGAAGTGTCGCCGACTCTGAGTGGTCTTGCGCCATCTCTGAAAGTACATTTTTCCAATCAGAATTTAGTTCAATATGCCCTGAAATATTCGCCATGGCTTCAAAGGCATTTAAACTGGAAGGCTGTGCGGCAAATGCTTTCTGATAGTAGTCCATTGCAGCAATATACTGCTGTTTACTGGCTAAAATATTCCCCAAACCGATTAATGCAAACTCATTATTAGGGTTCATGGTTAATACCGCTTCGAAGGCTTGTTGTGCACGAGAAAACTCACCTAGTTCATAACTTAAATACGCTTCGGATAAAACATCCTCTTCAGAGTGAACCTCTATAATCGCTTTATTAGGCGTGTTATCTAAAACCTTAACCGATATTTTCGGAGCATTCACAATCTGACTATTCACTTTTTTCTCTGGTGCACGCACGACAGCCTCTATTTTTGATGTAACCGACTCAGCGACTGGCTTTTCAATATTCTTTTGATACTGTTTGTTTTGCCCAAGCGATACTGCATTTTCAGACTTAGCCAATGGTACTTTTTGAGCTTCTTCAATAGACACCATCTCGTGCACACCATCATTCAACGGTGTTTGACTTAAACCTTCTTCTTTTGAAATTATCTCTGGGGTTTCAGTTCTATTTTCTGATTGCTCACTTATCGCATTTGGCAATTCTTTAACTGCGATATGTGTCTTAACAAGATTATATTTTTTCATTCGCTGTTCAAGTGCATCATTCTGCTCTTGGTAATAAAGAAAGCCATAAAAAATAATTCCAATGAATAACAATAACACCAATAATATTAACACCAGCTTAATGGATGCTTTTTTCATAGGACGAGCTGGATTCTCTGATAATGCGCCAGCAACCAAAATAGGATTACTCCCTTCTGCTGAATTTTTTTTAAGTTTTTTCTTTTTTCCGAGCCCTAAATAACCTGGAAGTGCATCCAAACTCCATTTATAGCTGTCTTCATCCTCTTTTAATGAAACTTTATCTCGTTGAATGCTCGGGGATTTTGCAGAATCCTCGAGTAGATGATCTGGAATTTGTTCTTGCTCGGAAACAGAATTTTCTATTTTCTCCTCCATATCAAGTACCGTTTTAAGGGACTCTGTATTGCTAACAGCAACCTCCTTATTTTCAGAAGAACCTTGAGATTCCTCTAATGACTCTCTTTTTAAGGATTCTGCAGTACTTTTAGCGAAAGCTGGCGTAACCGTCACCCCATCCAAACCATTTTTTGCAAGATGGAGATCTGTTGTTTCATTTTCTTTAATATTTTCAGATGAATAATTCGACTCGATAGACTCCTCTTTAAGGGAATCTATCGTTTTTTCTACGGGAGGTTCATCAGGTAACGCCATGTTAAGTCGCGTTGACTCATCTAATGGAGGAACGGACTCTGTTATATCTTGTGCCGTTTTTAATGTTGCTGCTTCTTTATTCAATGAATTATCGAGCAAAGGTTCGCTCTGCTCAGTTGACTCTTCTATCACTAGCTTAAGAGAAGCCTGAGGCATTGCTTTATCCCCTCTTTCACTCGCCGCATTTAAAGGTTCCAATGTTTTTTCTGTTTTTTGAGGCACATCTAAGCTTAAATCAAGCTTAAGAGCAACTTCTGGACTCTCTTTAGAGACGGGAGGAAGGGGGGACGTTTTTTTTATTTTAGGTTTTTTAATACTCTCTGCCGGAGCTAAAGTAACACTCTCATTTAAAGAAAGTTTAATCTCCGCTGAGTGATCCAACGCTTCGCTCTCTACAGAAGGCTCAGGTGTCATATTTTTTTCAGCCCTATCCTCCTGAACGAGAGAAACCTCAACCTTATTTGATTGCTCAGAGTTTTCTAATGCTTTTTTCTTATCTTCTGCTGCTTTTTTTAAAGCTTCTAATAAAACACTCAAAATTATTTCACTTTATGACTGGAAGATGTTTTTAAAAAACGCCCTACCTGCTGTAGATCACCATTGCTAATATCGGGGTTTTTAATAATGGTTGGCCGAATAAAAATAACCAACTCTGTTTTTTTCATTTGATCCTTTCTACTTCCAAATAAGCCGCCTAAAATAGGCACATCACTTAACCATGGAACGCCGACATCATCAAAACTATTTAAGTCTTCAATTAACCCACCAATTACAGCGGTCTGTCGGTCTTTCAAACGCAAAACAGAAGACATCTCTTTTTCTTGAATAACCGGAATAGCACTCTCCACTCCAGCATCTTTCAGTGCAGGGTTGGGGTCTAATACCGTGCCTATCTGACGAGAAATTGTGGGCCGTACATTTAAGGTAATATCCCCATTGGCACTAACAAATGGGGTAACACTCATGGTAAAACCAACAGGCACGGTATGAATTTCGGTCTGATAGGTAGTCAAACCTGCTGTGGTTGCGGTTGCAGCCGTTGTATTGACATCTACGGTAAAGTAAACCAAGTTATTGACGACCTTTAACAGTGCCGTTTGGTTATTGATTGCCATAATTTTAGGACTAGAGAGTACTTTGCTTTCACCAAATGTTTTTAACAATTGCAAATTTGCAAGTATATTCCAATCGCCACTCTTAATTCCTAAAGCACCTCCCGTAGGATCAAGCGTTGCAATAGAAAAGCCATTTTGAGGTCCTGAAAAAGGAGAAGATATTTTAAACCCTCCTGCATCGCCTAAAGCACGGCTTCCTAAAACAGACCAATCAATTCCCGCTTGAAACTCATCATTTAACAGCACTTCCACCACCGTCGCCTCAATTAAAACCTGACGATCAACTCTTGTCGTAACCTCTTTGATGTATTTCTGAATGTTTTTATGTTTTTTAGCAGAAGTATAAACAGAAATAACACCCGCTTCTGGATTCACCACTGTATTCTGCTCAAACCCCAACGTACGGCTACCCTCTTCTGAAACCTCTAATTGAGCTAAAAGCTTTATATTATCCTCCAGTCTTTGCCAAAAATTATGCTCTGATTTAACCGTTACTTTAGAAAAGCTTCCACCTGTTTTTTTAGTGGTCGTGGTTGTCCCCGTTGAACCAGAAACACTCATCCGCATATCAATAGAGTCTTCACTGACCTTATTAATATTAACGTAATCTATATTATAGTTCCGCCACTCAGGTACATCTTGCTTAATTTTAATCGTATTATGCTCGATCACGAACATTAATCCAGCCTGCTCTGCAATTCGCTCTAATATTTTTTCTAGCGGCTGATTCAAAGCATTAATCGTAACACTCCCCTCTATGCCCTTATAAAGATCAATTTGTTTACCTGCATCTTGTGCGACTTGGAATAAGAGTTCTTTAACAGGTACATTTACTGCGGTAATTGAATAATGCGAGGTGGAGGAGTTTTTAAAACTAGGAAGTTTAGGGGTGCTACTCCCAATAATACTTGGAATAGGTGAGCTATTTTTTTGCACATTTTCTATTTTAGGTGATGCAACAATATGACCATTCTCGGCAAACTTTTCTGCTTTATCTGAAGGCGTTTTAAAGACAGGGTTATAACATCCTGTTAACCCCAAAGTAATCACAAAAGTGGCAAGCAATGAAAGAGGCTGTTTCATAAAAATACTATTGAGTAACATTGATTATCCCATGCTGTTTTAAATTATCTTGAGTATACTTCATGTTTTTAAGTACGCCTCCTACCGTAACAATATAAGGCTCTGATTTCATTATTTCTGATGGCAACTCTGAAATAATCCGCTCTAATGTGGAATAACTGGCTGATGCTAAATAAAACACTCTAAACCTATTCACAGAATTAGAATGCCCTAAATCAACCAGTAAATGCACAGAATCCAGTGAAATCTTTTGCCCCCGATAAAAAGACAATGCCTCTTCAAATGTTCTAAGGTGTGGAGAGGCTAGTTGAATAATGTACATCTGTTCAGGCATCTGCATCAACCACTCAACGGTATCCAAATGCAACTCAAGTAAACGCTTTGGCAATAAAAAATCATTCACTTGAAAAGACACACGACTATCAGCGTCCAAACGATATTTAAGTGATTCTACACCATCCTTAACGAAGACATCACTATTTAATGGTTCTTTAATAAGCTCATTATCCTGTTGACCACCTTCTAAAGAAAAGGAGTCTTCAGTGACATTCACAGGCTCGTCTCTCTCTCTTTCTAAAGATAACACAGGTAATACTTGATGCTCTTGATTCAACATCGGCTGTAGCCCCCTATCTTCAGCCTTTAACACATTCATTCTTTCATCATTACTCAACAATTGAGGCTCGACATTCTCCGAAATTAAAGAGGGAGTAAGCGGGCGTGATATAAAAATCAAATATAGAATTCCAGATAAGATACTAATAAATACAACTAAAAAATAAAACCTATTCTTTCTTATTTTTTCAGTCGCTAAGACATCTTTGGGTAGCATCGAAATATGCTTCTTTGTCACCTTACCATCATCCAAGCTGTAAGCTGACATTAAAAGCTTATCCGCAATCGTATTAATCGCTCTAGGAATCCCACCAGACAATCGATGTATTTTTTTTGAAACATGAATATCAAAAACATCTAGCCCTTCGTACGTGGCTCTTCTCATTCGATAATTCAGGTAAGAACAGACCTCTTCTGGTGAGAGAGGCGGTATAAAGATACTATAGGAAATACGACTTTTAAGCTGTCTAATCTTATCATTGGATAGAGCAACATCAAGCTCAGGTTGACCAAACAATACAATTTGCAATAATTTACCTTCACTTGTCTCAAGGTTACTCAACAAACGAATTTCTTCCAATGTATCAAACGTCATTGCCTGCGCTTCATCAATCAGCATAACCACTCTCTGACCTTCTGAATACAGCCGAAGCAACGCTTTACTAATCGACTCTAAAAGGGAAAACTTCAGCACCGGATTTTCTAATTTCAACCCTAGTTCAGTGCAAATATGCATTAACATATCCTTAGGCGATAGGTTAGGCGTATTAATATACAAAACAGTAAAGTTTTTAGGGAGAGCGTCAGCCAGTAGGCGCAATAACATCGTTTTACCACTGCCAACTTCGCCTGTCACCTTGGTAATCCCATCGCCACGCACAACCGTATAAACCAACGCTTCTAAAATTTCTTGGCGAGAACCGTTTTTATAAAAAACATCCATGTCTGGTGAAGACTTAAATGGAAGCTTATTTAATCCAAAAAACGCTCGATACATTAGTTATTTACCACCTAAATGAATGATATTTTAAAATATAGCTCATTTTACATAAATTACATAGCAAAACCGTTATAAAACCCATGTATATACGCTCCGTAAGCCCAGACCTTATCAATCAAAAATTCAGGCCAAAAAAAAGCCCGTTGTAGCAATGCTACAACGGGCTTTTCGGAATATAAGCTTGGCAATGACCTACTCTCACATGGGACCTCCCACACTACCATCGGCGCTAAGACGTTTCACTACTGAGTTCGGAATGGGATCAGGTG
>Ga0256839_1005894_pt1 | contig 11065 bp, 9 predicted proteins | sample 354166metaG_FD_185968 | JGI IMG/M metagenome (GOLD analysis project Ga0256839, IMG submission 185968) | Hydrothermal vent microbial communities from Mid Atlantic Ridge, Atlantic Ocean - 354-166 | ecosystem: Environmental > Aquatic > Marine > Hydrothermal vents | place: Atlantic Ocean: Mid... | reverse complement strand
TTCCGGCGCTCTGGGCGGCACGCGACAGTTTCAACGGTTCGGCGCTGGCTGTCGGTTTGCTGACGATGGTTCTGATTGTGTTGTTCCGGCGTTTGGCGCCGAAGCTGCCCGGCCTGATTGTAGCGGTGGCCATCGGATCCGCCGTTGCCGTGCTGGCGGATTGGCCGGTGGATACGATTGCCTCGCGTTTCGGCGCTTTGCCGGATCGCTTGCCCATGCCGCAACTGCCTGTGGTGACGCTGGAAAGGGTGCAGGAGCTGCTGCCCTCGGCCTTTGTCATTGCGTTTCTTGCGGGGGTCGAGTCGCTTTTGTCGGCGCTGGTCGCGGACCGGATGATCGGTGGCAAGCACCGCCCGAACGCCGAAGTTATGGCGCAGGGTTTCGGTAATGTTGCCTCGTCCCTGTTCGGCGGGATGCCGGTCACCGGAGCAATTGCACGCACGGCAACCAACGTGCGGGCCGGTGGCAAGACGCCGGTTGCGGGGCTGGTGCATGCGCTGGTGATCCTGCTGGTGATGATGCTGGCGGCGCCGCTGGCCGGATATATGGCGATGCCGGCGCTGGCGGCGCTGCTGATTCTGACCGCGTGGAATATGACCGAGCCGCAGAAATGGGGGGATTACTGGCGCGCGCCCAATTCCGACCGCCTGCTACTGCTGGTCACGATGCTTTTAACGGTTCTCGTCGATCTGACCGTTGCCATCGGGGTAGGGGTTTCTATAGGCTTGGCCCTCAGATTGCGCAAACGCGATCTGCCGCCGCTGCGCTGGCGCATGCCCAAGCGCTGATCTGCCAAACGGGGAGCCTCATGACCCACACATTCACCCTTCGCGTCTATTACGAAGATACCGATATGGCCGGTATCGTCTATTACGCCAATTACCTGCGCTATATCGAGCGCGCCCGTTCCGAGGCCGTGCGGGATGTCGGGATCGAACAGCTGTCGATGCGGGACGATGACGGGGTGGTGTTCGTGGTGCGCGGGATGCAGATCGAATACCTGCGTCCAGCCCGCTTCGACGATGTGCTGACCATCGAGACGGAAACCACCGCGCTCAAGGCTGCCACCATGCAGATGTTCCAGACCGTCAAACGCGGCGACGAAGTGGTGTTTACCGCCGATGTGCGCGTCGCCTGCATGGGGCTGGACGGGCGGCCGGCGCGCTATCCGGCAGAAATCCGCCAGAAACTGGCGCTTTTGCAAGGGTAATCTTGCCGATACGCCGGAGTTTTTGCAACTCTTCGTGAAACGGGCTATGGTTTTCCGCACTACAGGCATAAACGAAACGAAACAAATTCGTTCGGAGAGAGCAGAACATGGAATCAGAGACACTCGCTGCAGCGCAGCATCTGGATTTTTCGTTGCTGGCGCAATTCATGCGCGCGACGTTCACTGTCAAACTCGTGATGTTGTCGCTGGTTGCCGCGTCCTTCTGGTCGTGGGCGGTGATCATCGCGAAGTTCCGGCTTTTTCGCGCGGCAAAACGGGAAACGCGGATGTTCGAGGATGCGTTCTGGTCCGGCCAGCCTCTCGACCAGCTGTATGAGCGCCTGAGCGCCAATCCGCGCTCGGCCTCGGAAAGGATTTTTGCGGCGGGCATGTCGGAATGGCGCAAGTCGCATCGCTCCGACGGGGCGATGATGGCCGGCGCGCAGGCCCGGATCGAGCGGGCGATGAACGTGGCGCTGGACAAGGCGGCGGAGCAGCTCAACAGCGGCTTGACGTTTCTGGCAACGGTCGGGTCGATCTCGCCCTTCGTCGGGTTGTTCGGGACGGTTTGGGGGATCAAAGGCTCTTTCGAGCAGATCGCCGCGATGCAAAGCACCAACCTCGCCGTGGTCGCCCCCGGTATTGCCGAGGCCCTGCTGGCCACCGCGATGGGCTTGCTGGCTGCTATTCCGGCGGTGATTTTCTATAACAAGCTGTCCGGCGATGCCGACAGGCTTTCCGGCGAGTGGGAAAGTTTCGCCGACGAGTTCAGCCTGATCCTGTCGCGCCAGATCGACGGACCGGACGCCTGATATGGGGGCCGGAACCATAGAGCGCGGCGGGCGCAGACGCAGCGGGCGGCGCAACCGCCGCAAGCCGATGTCGGAAATCAACGTTACGCCGTTTGTGGACGTGATGCTGGTGTTGCTGATCATTTTCATGGTCGCAGCGCCGCTGCTGACAACCGGCGTGCCGGTAGAACTGCCGAAAGCCACCGCCAGCGCCTTGCCGGCCGAGGAAGAACAACCGCTGACCGTTACCCTGACAGCCGATGGCCGGGTGATGTTGCAGGAGACCGAAGTGCCGCTGGATACGCTGGTCCCGAAATTGCGTGCCATTGCCGCGGAGCGGCAGAACGACAAGGTGTTCCTGCGGGCCGATGGTTCCATCCCCTACGAGGCTGTTATGCAGGTGATGGGCGCGCTGAATGCGGGCGGGTTCCGCAGTATCGGCCTTGTGACGGATTCCAGCGTTCCGGTTCCTTCCGAAAACGGCGGCTAGGCGGGCGCAGGATGAGAACCGGCATCATCATATCGGGCGCGGCGCACCTGCTGTTCCTTCTGTTTCTGCTGATCGGTCCGTTTGCCTTTCGGCCGGAGGCGGTGGAAATCGTGCCGGTGACCGAGGTCAGCCTGATGTCGAATGCCGAATTCGAGGCGCAGATTTCCAGTGTGCCCGATGTGCCGGTGACCGAGGTGGCGCCGATGGCGATGCCGACAGCCGAAACCAACGACGCCGCTGCGCCGGAGGCGGATATCCCGCCGGAACAAACCGTTCAGGATGTGACCGAGACCCCGAGCGAACGCGACAGCGACCCCGACCTGAGCGCGCTGGAACGTCTGGCCCAGCCCGAGGTGTCGGTGTTCGCGCCGCAGCCGATCTCGCCGGTTGTAGGGACAGGGACGACCGGCAATTCCCCGACCGCCAGCCTGAACGCTCCGCCGACGCCGCGGGCCGCACCGCGCATCGATTCCATTGCCGCCCCGCCGCCGCCGGATGTGGCCCGCAGCAGCGACCGTGTTGTCGACGCTACCACACCGGGCGATACCGCGCCCGCGCCGGTGGAGGAGCAAGTTGCCGAAGCCCCGCCGGAGTCTGTGACGCAGATCGAACCGGATGCCCAGCCCGATGCGCCGCCGTCGGCCGCGCCGCCACGCGCTTCGGTGCCTGTGCGCCGGCCAACCAATGCCGCCGCCAATGCCGAGGAAATCGCCCGCAAAATCCGCGAGGAGGAAGAAGCCGCCATTCAGGCCGCGTTGGAGGCCGCCACGGCAGTCCCTGTCGAAACGCCGGCTCCACCGCAGGCGGCTCCCAATCTGACGGGGGCGCAGAAACGCGGTATCGGGGCGGTAATTGCCAACAAGTGGAACAAAACCATCGTTCTGGGCAAGGAAAACTACGAACGGCTGGTCGTGCGGATCGCGGTGAGCGTCGGGCCGGACGGAACCGTCCTTGGCGATGTCGAGCCGGTTGATCCGGCCAACCCGACCGGCGATTTCGCCGTGGCTTACGAGGCAGCGCGCCGTGCCGTACTGGGCGCCGGTAAAATCCCGCTTCCGGCGGGACAGTTTCCTGACGGGGTGCGGTTGATCCTCCGTTTCGATCCCTTGCAGGGGATCGGTTTGAATTGATTGGCGGGAATCGCCAAATGCGATACAGTTAGAAAAAAAGAGGCAAAAAATGGCAGGTATTGGAAAAATCACACGGGCGGCTCTCGCGGTTTTCGCGTTGTTGTTACCGGCCCTTCCGGCAGTGGCGCAACAGCCGACGCTGGAAATCGACGTAACCGGCGGCGTGATCGAGCCGGTTCCCTTTGCAGTCCCCGGTTTCATTCCCGAAAACGCGGCGGCCGCTCCGGTCGCGGCGCAGATCACGCAGGTGATTGCCTCGGACCTGATCGGCACCGGTCTGTTTCGCGAAATCCCGCCGCAGGCCTATATCTCGGGCGTTTCCAATTTCAACGCTCCGGTGCAGTTCGCCGACTGGCGCGCCATCAACGCTCAGGCGCTGATCGTCGGTGCGGTGAGCGTGCAGGGCAACAAGCTGACGGTGAAATTCCGTCTGTTCGACGTGTTCGCACAGGTGCCGATGGGGCAGGGCGTGCAGTTTACCGGCACACCGGAAAGCTGGCGTCGTATTGCGCACAAGGTTTCCGATGCCGTCTATTCCCGCCTGACCGGCGAGGGCGGCTATTTCGACAGCAAGGTGGTGTTCGTGTCCGAGAGCGGGCCGAAGGGCGATCGCCTGAAGCGGCTGGCGATTATGGATTATGACGGCGCCAATCTGGAGTATCTGACCGACAACAGCACCATCGTTCTGTCGCCGCGGTTTTCACCCGACAACAGCCAGATCCTATATACCAGCTATGAAACCGGCGAGCCGCGCATCTATCTGATGGATCTGGCCAGCCGCAACCGCCAGACGTTCCCGAGTCTGGTCGGCACCAGCTTTGCCCCCCGTTTTGCGCCGGATGGCGAACGGATCGTTTTCTCGCAGACCAAGCGCGGCAATACGGATGTGTTCACGCTCGATATCCGCACCGGTCGCGAAACCCGCCTGACTACAAGTCCGGCGATCGATACCTCGCCCAGCTTCTCGCCCGATGGCAAGCGGGTGGTGTTCGCATCGGATCGTGGCGGTTCGCAGCAGCTCTATGTCATGTCGGCGAACGGCGGGGATGCCCGCCGCATCAGCTTCGGCACCGGCAGTTACAGCACGCCGGTCTGGTCGCCGCGCGGCGATCTGGTGGCCTTTACCAAAATCGAGAACGGACGTTTCCATATCGGTGTCATGCGTATCGACGGCTCGCAGGAGCGTCTGCTGACCGCCAGTTTCCTTGACGAGGGGCCGACGTGGTCGCCGAACGGGCGGGTCCTGATGTTCTTCCGTGAAACCTCCGGTGCCAGCGGTGCGCCGGAAATCTATGCGGTCGATATCACCGGGCGGAACCTGCGACAGGTGCCGACGCCGGAGTTCGCCTCCGATCCGGCGTGGTCCGGCCTATTGAAATAGAACGCCGTTCCAACGGATATGAAAACGTGATACAGAAGGCCAACGGCCCAAAACAGAGGTAGAGAGCATGAATATTCCCAGAAACGTCAAACGCACGGCCCTTGTTCTGGGTCTGCTGACCACCGCAGCCTGCAGCACCACCGGTGGCGGGTTGTTCGGCAATGGCGCCAACGGTGCCGGTGGCGCCGGCAACGGCCAGATCGAGGAAACCTCGCTGGCCTATTTCCAGCAGACCATCGGTGACACAGTGCTGTTCGCGGTCAACCAGACCGGCCTGACACCTACGGCCATGGCGATTCTCGATCAGCAGGCGGCATGGCTTGTTGCCAACCCGACCGTGACGATCCTGATCGAGGGGCACGCGGACGAACGCGGTACCCGCGATTACAACATGGCACTGGGTTCGCGACGTGCCAGTGCGGTGCGCGACTATCTGGTTGCCAAGGGTGTGGCGGACAGTCGTATCAGCGTCATCAGCTATGGCCGCGAGCGCCCGCTGGCGATTTGTTCGGATGAAAGTTGCTGGTCGAAAAACCGCCGGGCTGTTACTATCGTCACCAGCGGTGCGCCGCTCGGCTAAACTTGTATCCTGAGAGGTTTCGGGAATGATCGGTTCCATGCGTGTCATTATCGTGGCGGCGGCCCTCGCCGTGTTTTCGTCGGCAGCCTTCGCACAATCCGAGGCGCAAACGCTGGAGGATGTCCGGCAGGACATCGCCAGGCTGAGCGTGATGATGGAGGAATTGCGCACCGAGCTTCTCAGCACCGGCAACAGCGGCGTCCCGCAGGAGTCTGTCGGCACGGTTTTGCAACGTCTCAACATGCTGGAATCGGAACTGAGCGCGGCGCTCGGGCGGGTGGAAACCCTACAGAACCGTGTGCAGCGGATTGCCGAGGACGCTACGCGCCGGATCGGGGATCTGGAGTTCCGCCTGACAGAGCTGGAGGGGGGCGATACCTCGGCGCTTGGCAATCCGGTGCCGCTTGGCGGCGGGGCGGGGCCTGCCGCACAGGACGGCCCGCAACTGGCATCGGACGAACAGCGCAGCTTCGACGCGGCGGTCGCACAATACGATGCCGGCAACTATCAGGCGGCGGCGGATATGTTCGGCACCTTCATTTCCACCTATCCGGGCGGCCCGCTGACCAGCGAGGCGCAGTATCGTCGCGGTCTGGCCTTTGCCGCGATGGAGGCATGGGGTGATGCGGCCCGCAACTTCCTCGACAGTTTCAGCGGGGCGCCGGATGGCGAGTATGCTCCGCGTTCGCTGCTGGAACTGGCCACCAGCCTTGGCGCGCTCGGTCAGGTGGAGCAGGCGTGCCTGACCTACGACGAAATTTCCATTCGCTATCCGGAGCGCAGTGCCGAAATGGCGGCCGAGATCGGGATACGGAAACAGAGCCTGTCCTGCCCTTGAGCGGGGTGGCATGTTGCTGAACGAAACCTGCCTTTCCGGCGTTGATACCCTTGGCGTGGCTGTATCCGGCGGCGGCGATTCCATGGCGCTCCTGCATATGCTGGCAAGCCGCTTCGATGGGTTGCGTGCGGTGACGGTCGATCACGGCTTGCGCCCCGAAAGCGCGGCCGAGGCGGCAATGGTTGCGGATTTCTGCCAAACCCTCGGTGTTCCGCATACCACGCTGGAATGGCGGGATTGGAACCGGACGGGCAACCTGCAATCCGAGGCCCGCGCCGCCCGCCTGCGTCTGATCGGCGACTGGGCGCGGGGGCGGGGCATTACCCATGTGGCGCTGGGGCATACCCTCGACGATCAGGCGGAAACGGTGTTGTTGCGTCTGCTGCGCGGATCGGGTGTAGATGGCCTGTCGGGTATGGCAGAGCACCGCCACGATGCGGGGCTGACATGGATCAGGCCGTTGTTGCAGGCGCGGCGCGCGGATTTGCGCACCTATCTGGAGGATCGGGGCATCGCATGGGTGGACGACCCGTCCAACGACGATCCGCACTATGCGCGCGTTCGGGCACGCAAGGCCATCGGGATGCTGGGGCTGGATGTTGCGGGACTGGCCGCTACTGCCACCCGCATGCGCCGCGCCCGTGCGGTGCTGGAGGCCGACACGGAGGCGCTCGCCGATGCTGTGGTGGAGGTAACAGATGCCGGAGAGGTGCGGATCGGGCGCGCGGAATTCGATGTTGCGCCTGAAGAATTGCGCCTGCGTCTGATGGCGGGGGCATTGCGCTGGGTCTCGGGTGCGCCCTATCGCCCGCGGTTCGACAATCTGGCGGCCTTGCTGGCCGATCCCGACGGGCGCACCCTGCATGGCTGCACGATCCGTTTGCGTTCCGGCAAGATTCTTGTGCGTAGAGAGGTATCGAAAGTGCCGCCGCCGGTGCCGGTGGGGGAACTCTGGGATACGCGCTGGATTGCGGATCCGGAGGCGACGGCTGTGGCGGCAACACATATCGGCGCACTGGGCGAGAGAGGGCTGGCGCAATGCGATGGCTGGCGTGAAACCGGCCATGCGCGCGAGGTCCTGCTGGCCGCTCCGGCGCTCTGGAATGATGGTGCGCTGGTGGCCGCGCCGCTGGCCGGAATGGCCAATGGCTGGGCTTGTCGGCTGAAAGAGGGTAAAAAAGGGCTCAACAATCTGTTGATGGGCGGATGAGGCCGTAATGACACGTTGAATACCGCGATTCAGCGCCTATGTTACACTGCAACTGTGGCGACTGAGTCGTTTCACGTCCGAATCTGCTGCGAATGAGGAGATACCATCGTGGGCAAGAATAAAAATATCGCATTCTGGGTGGTGCTCTTTTTCCTGTTGGTGGCCCTGTTCAATATTTTCAGCGGTCCGGCGACAACCACCGGTTCCAGCCAGATTTCCTTCTCCAGTTTCCTTGACCGTGTGGATGCGGGCGAAGTGGACTCGGTGCGTCTGGATGGCGAGAAAATCTATATCCGCGCGGGCTCGAACAATCTGGTTACGATCCAGCCGCAGGGTGTGGATATCGTGGACGAGTTGCGCAACTCCGGTGTGGAGATCGAGGTCGCCCCGCAGGAACAGTCCGGCCTGATGGCGGCGCTTGGCGCTTGGCTGCCGTTCCTGTTGCTGATCGGCGTCTGGGTGTTCTTCATGAACCGGATGCAGGGCGGCGGCAAAGGCGGGGCGATGGGCTTCGGCAAATCCAAGGCCAAGATGCTGACCGAGAAACACGGGCGCGTCACCTTTGACGACGTGGCCGGTATCGACGAGGCGAAAGAGGAGCTGGAGGAAATCGTCGAGTTCCTTCGCGATCCGCAGAAATTCAGCCGCCTTGGCGGTAAAATCCCGAAAGGCGCGCTGCTGGTCGGCCCGCCGGGCACCGGTAAAACCCTGCTGGCCCGCGCCATTGCCGGCGAGGCGGGCGTGGCCTTCTTCACCATTTCCGGTTCCGATTTCGTGGAAATGTTCGTCGGCGTCGGCGCCAGCCGTGTGCGCGACATGTTCGAGCAGGCCAAGAAAAACGCGCCCTGTATCGTCTTTATCGACGAGATCGACGCCGTGGGCCGCCATCGTGGCGCCGGTTACGGCGGCGGCAATGACGAACGCGAGCAGACCCTCAACCAGTTGCTGGTGGAAATGGACGGGTTCGAGGCCAACGAGGGCGTGATCCTGCTGGCCGCAACCAACCGTCCCGACGTTCTGGACCCGGCGCTGCTGCGTCCCGGCCGTTTCGACCGTCAGGTGCAGGTGCCCAATCCGGATATCAAGGGCCGCCAGAAAATCCTCGAAGTGCATGCACGCAAAACCCCGCTCGGTCCGGATGTGGATCTGCGGATCATTGCCCGCGGTACACCCGGGTTTTCCGGCGCGGATCTCGCCAATCTGGTGAACGAGGCGGCGTTGATGGCCGCGCGCACCGGCAAGCGGTTCCTGACCATGGAGGATTTCGAGAACGCCAAGGACAAGATCATGATGGGGGCCGAGCGCCGCTCCATGGTCATGACCGAGGACGAGAAGAAACTGACCGCCTATCACGAGGCGGGCCATGCCATCGTCGGTATCAACGTGCCGCAGCACGACCCGATCCACAAGGCGACGATCATCCCGCGCGGTCGGGCGCTGGGTCTGGTTCTGTCGCTGCCGGAGCGTGACCAGTTGTCGGTGACCATGACCAAATACAAGTCCAAGATCGCCATGGCGATGGGTGGCAAGGTGGCGGAAACGCTGACCTTCGGACCGGAAAACGTGACCTCCGGTGCATCCTCCGACATCCAGCAGGCGACCCGTATCGCCCGCGCGATGGTGACGCAGTTCGGCATGTCGGAGAAGCTCGGCAATATCGAGTATTCGACCGAGCAGCAGACCTATCTCGGCCCGCAAGGCGGAGGGGTTCAGGCCGGCCCCGAAACGCAGGAGCTGATCGATCAGGAAGTGCGCCGTCTGGTGGACGAAGGGTTCGAGACCGCGAAACGTATTCTGACCGAAAAGGCGCAGGATCTCGAAAACCTTGCGCAGGGCCTGCTGGAATACGAAACCCTGACCGGCGCGGAAATTACCAAGGTGATTGCCGGCGAACGCCTGAACCGCGATTCAGACGAGGATGACACCCCTTCCGGCGGCGAGGTGGAGAGCGTGGTTTCCATTCCGAAAGTGCGCAAACCCAAGGGCGACGGCGGCATGGAACCGCAGCCGCAGGGATAACAGGGATCGGGGGCTTCGGCCCCCTTTTTCTTGCGCGGGTCACAAAAATCGTGCCGGTCGCCAAATTGTCGCAGTTTGTCGCCGGCAGGTCGAAAAAACCCTCGCCTTGACCGGCAGAGGGTCCTAACAATCGGGAAAGCCGTTTCTCTCCTGAAAGGAAATTCCATGGGATACAAGACCGACATCGAAATCGCCCGCGAAGCCGACAAGAAACCGATTCAGGAGATTGGCGCGAAACTGGGCATCCCCGAGGCCGACCTGCTGCCCTTCGGTCATGACAAGGCCAAGGTCTCGGCCGAGTTCATCGCGGCGCAGAAAGGCAAGGAGGACGGCAAACTGGTCCTCGTCACCGCCATCAACCCGACTCCGGCAGGCGAGGGCAAAACCACCACCACCGTAGGGCTTGGCGATGCGCTGAACCTGATTGGCAAAAAGGCGGCGATCTGCATCCGCGAGGCCTCGCTCGGCCCGTGTTTCGGCATGAAGGGGGGCGCGGCCGGTGGCGGTTATGCGCAGGTGGTGCCGATGGAGGATATGAACCTGCATTTCACCGGCGATTTTCATGCCATCACCAGCGCGCACAACCTGCTTTCGGCGATGATCGACAACCATATCTACTGGGGTAACGAGCTGGAGATCGACGAGCGCCGCGTGACCTGGAAACGGGTGGTGGATATGAACGACCGCGCGCTGCGCGATATCGTGACTTCGCTCGGCGGCGTGGCCAACGGCTTCCCGCGCCAGACCGGTTTCGATATCACCGTGGCTTCCGAGGTCATGGCGATCCTGTGCCTGTCCGACAATCTGGAGGATTTGCAGGAGCGTCTCGGCAATATCATCGTGGCCTATCGCCGTGACCGCACGCCGATCTATTGCCGCGACATCAAGGCCGACGGGGCGATGACCGTGCTGCTGCAACAGGCGATGCAACCCAATATCGTGCAGACGCTGGAAAACAATCCCGCCTTTGTGCATGGCGGCCCCTTTGCCAATATCGCGCACGGCTGCAACTCGGTTGTGGCCACGAAAACCGCGCTGAAGCTGGCGGATTATGTGGTGACGGAGGCCGGTTTCGGTGCCGATCTCGGGGCCGAGAAGTTCATGAACATCAAGTGCCGCAAGGCCGGTATCGCGCCGGATGTGGTGGTGCTGGTCGCCACCATCCGCGCCATGAAAATGAACGGCGGCGTCGCCCGTGCCGATCTGGGCGAGGAAAACGTGCAGGCGGTGCTGGACGGCGCGCCGAATCTTGGCCGCCATATCGAGAACCTGAAATCTTTCGGCGTGCCGGTGGTGGTGGCGATCAATCATTTCGTCACCGATACCGATGCCGAGGTGGCCGCGGTGATGGATTACGTCGCCACCCACGGCTCCGAGGCGATCCTGAGCACCCACTGGGCCGATGGTGGCGAGGGC
>Ga0256839_1005893_pt1 | contig 11068 bp, 12 predicted proteins | sample 354166metaG_FD_185968 | JGI IMG/M metagenome (GOLD analysis project Ga0256839, IMG submission 185968) | Hydrothermal vent microbial communities from Mid Atlantic Ridge, Atlantic Ocean - 354-166 | ecosystem: Environmental > Aquatic > Marine > Hydrothermal vents | place: Atlantic Ocean: Mid... | reverse complement strand
TTGTTTATCTTAATCTCACTTATAGTTTGGTCCGTATCAGAATCTTCCCAAGAAATCCCTTGCCATATAGAACAAGTTGCTCTAACCGTCACGCTTGTAGGAATCAGGATCGCGCAACCGCTTATCGCGCTTAATCCTATCACCAGCACTAACGGCTTTACTAATCCTATCGGTAACATCTTTCATCTCACTATTTCGTTTCCACAAGAAAGCAACTATAACTCCTGCTATTAGACTTCGAAAAAAACTCATGAAATTCTTTATCAATGTAATGCCTCCAAATTAGCTATTCTTTCCTCTAAATTATCCAATAAAGCTTCTAGCTCTATCACCAATTGTTGTAATTCTGCTGCAACACGTTGTGCATCTTCAGCATTATTAAACAAGAATCGCTCTTTTAGTAAATCAACCATAATGAATATTATTATCCCCAAGCTCAGCCATTGCCATCATTTTTCGGGCCTGCATATACATTGCATAAGCACTCCTAGCGCGATCTATATCAGCCAGTCTTGCGTATACCTTACTACGAATCCCCTGTTTGATTAATTCTGCATGCCTTTGAAAAAGCCAATTGGTCACTAATCCTAAAGCTGTTGCCTCGTTACCGATGTAATCAGCGTGGTATGCCCAATTTTGCGCAACAGCGTCCCATAACGCAGGCGCATCGCCCTCATTGTAATATGTTAATCCTTTAGGATATAGATAATAGGCAATCTTTATTTCAGCACCAAAACCAGCAAATACTAAAGAATCTCCAGAGCGATAATAGTAATGCGGATCTAGACAATTCGCTATTGCTCTTGGGGTTACTTCTTCAGCAAATATACCTAGGTCTGAGTAAAAAACTGCATTAGTGTTTTGATACAAATGTGCAGTGGGAATCGTCCAGACATAAGTATCGTATTCCGCATCTGGTACTATTATGTCCTCTTTCATGTTAGCAGGATACAGTAATACATTGTCCGTACTTGGGTTAGAATGTAGCTCACGAACTACTTGATTGGCGTATGACACTAATTCATTAGTCATGCCAGCCCGCTTAGTTTCCTGAGCTACTTCCCTAACTATTTGAGATAAGGTAGTCACTTACCTTTATCCTCAATAGAATCCGCCTTTGTTTGCGCTATGGGCGAATCCGACGTTACCACACCTCTTGTCACCGTAACAGGGGCCTCTTGTGGCATAGATAGCACGCGCACAATATTGTGCTTGTCTTTACCTATTAGCCCGTTAAAGGCCCGCTCCCATTCAGCTTTATCTTCGCGTTTAATAGATAAAAGACCATTTTTAAATCGAAATTTACCAACGATAAAGGTCTTGCATATTTTATGCTTATAAAGCAATATGTCAGGTTTTTGCTCCTTTGGAGTCTCTTTCGCTGTGTTTTCTTTAGACATGTTTCTTCCTTCGTTAACGAGTCTTTGTCAAATATTACCGGCGGGGCAGAAGAACGGAGACCAGAAAAACTGCCCCGCCAGCTCTTGTTACGATGCTACTGCATTTTGAATGTTACGCAAGACGCCCATTGTTGGCGCACCCCTAACTTCCCAACCAGTCTCATCCAACAAGAATCCTTCATCAGCGTCTATGCCAGAATTGGTATTGGAGTCCACTAAAAATTCCTGCGTAATAGTATCCATTTCCAGCTTACGCCTCTTCAACAATCCAGGATGGATAAGATACATCTCTTTGCTCCAAGTAGCGTTCTCGACCATCAATGGGTGCGTAAGTATAGTCACATTAAAATTAATGCCTCGTATTTTATTTATACTTACTCCATATTCAGTCTCATTAGCTTCCATCTGGTATGTGGAATCAAGAACGATTGCGTTGTTGATCACTTCCAATGCAGCGGAAGACGTAAGGATTATACGCTCATTGCTACCTTCCATAGCTTTTTTGTCGAAACAGATACGCAACCAATTCAGGAAGTCTTTCATGGAAATATTCCCAGGGACTCCGCCTGTATTCGCACTAACGACATTTCCGCCATAGTTCTCTATTTGCGTTACAATACCGTTTGTAGTTGCAAGTCGCTTGCCATCCACAATCTGCGTGGACTTGACGCCCCAAAGAGACATATATTCTAGCGCTTCCGCATGATAGGCAACGCATTGCGCTTTGTTCTGTGCTAGCTTACTGCCGGTAAGATGTGTTATCCTCTTAGCAGTCCTTGTAATAGCCCATCCGGTTTTTACAATCTGAACAAAGTTTGTGTACTCAGTTCCTTGTTGTGTTACTGGCTCAGGCTTACCAGAACCTTCGGCGTAAGCCTTTCCTATGAGCTGCAATGTGTCGTTGACAGCAACAGCACCGGGAGTCGTACCGCCAATACCTCGTATAACAGTTAAGGTTTTGTTATCACCGGCTATGGCAGTGATAAGCAATGTTTCGCCAGTAGCTTCAGATAATACCAAAGTATTAGACGTATATATGCCAGCATCGTCAACGACTATGGTTGTGGCATTTGCGCCTGCGGCAGCCGTTATGGTTTGATTACCGCTTATATGCGTATCGTCAATCCAAGAGAACGCGCGTTGCGTCGCTTGCTCCATCGGCATGCCCTTCGACAACGTAGTCATTGGTGTTGTGCCTAGATAGCCTATCTTCAAGATATTACTAGCAAGATCATTAGGCCTCTCACCTATCAACCCTGCGTGCGACGTAAAGATTCCTTTAATCGCCATTTTTATTCCTTTCTGTGTGTTTTACCTTTTTGTGCGCCGGATTGATTGTCGTCGCTATTCCTCTGTTAAAAGCTTCTTTGTGGAATCTAAGTTCCCCATGAAATCTTCAAACGATAATACCCTACCACCACTCTCAGGATTCCTATCATTTTTTGGCAATTTATGCCCTTTCGTGTTTATACCCAACTCCTCCAATGATCGCTTCGTAAGCTCTATTGCTTTTCTGGCATCATTGGTCTTAGTCAATGCACGATCGTATATAGTCTTAACGACTCCGCCAACTTTACGATCATTTACAATAGGTAACTCACGCTCAAGCAATTGCTTGCTTTCGTAAGCTCCTCTATCTTTAGACAATGCTTCCTGCACGATCCTTTGCATTTTATGTTCAGAGTCTTGCATGATAAGTGCTATAGGCTTAAAAACCATTTGCATGGTTTGCTCTATAGCCTTCTTTTGTGTATCAACAAGCACTTGCTTTAGCTGCCTTGGGTCGTTAGGATTGAAATCTTCAGGTATCAGGGAATCGTCGATACTAAAGTTATCAATCCCTTGCTCAATTAACTCACGCATTTCCTCAGCTTGTGCTGTTAAGTCCTCTGTTACATCGTCATCTGCATTTTCATTGTCTTGCGTATCATCATGCCATAAAGCCTCTAGTGAGTCAACATTCTCATCACTATTTATTTTAGCGTTTTGTGCTGCTTCGTTGTTTTCCTCTGTTTCATCTTCCATAATAACATCACTCCTTTGTTTGTTGTTCCATGGATTCTATAATATCCAACTGGTCTCTCGCTGCCCTTAGTTTTCTAACAGCGAGTGCCTCATCTTTTTCTGTGCTGATTGCGTTGAACGCTTCTGCTAGTATTCTGTCCTTTAAGTCCTTATAATAACCCTCCTTCGATAGCTCCTGCATCGCCTTCCGCATCGTTTCCGTCAACTTGATCATCATCGTTTTCGTTTATCTCCAACTCTATGTTCAACCCAAGTAAACTAGCCCAGCGATTCATAAGTGCAGTAAAGTCTAGATTCTGTGCAGTTTGCGGATTTTGTATCAACGCAAATAGCAACTGCCTCATTGCTTCCTCTGCGGATTCCTTATTCAATTGCATTAAGCCTGTGCCTAGTAACGTTAACACATCATCATCTTGCACACCATCGTACCTACTGTTACCATTGCGTACTAGATTTCTGTACGAGTTCATATACATAGGCAACATAACCCCAGCATCTAGGTCACGAACATGCATATGCAGGCGTTTATTAACACCTTGCATAACGGCTGCAACTTGACTCTTTACTGCACGATCGATGCTAGCTACTTGAGACGGCAATGCCTGCGTCGGGAATAACACATTCATAAGACGCATTACTTCACCCATGGCAGGCAATATACCAGACGTGTCTATTGGAGTCCTTGGGACATACACACCAGCACGTAAATCAGTACCGGGCTTCATTGATGGTATGTAAGCTGATACCGTACCGCTTTTTAATTGCTTCATGTCATACATCATAGGGTCGTAAAAAGTTAACCCATGAATATTACTCCTAGTACCTTTTACATAGGTATTCGCAAGAAAAGAAATAAACTGTTGGAATGGTTTTATATGCTCCGCAAATGATTTCTGCTCAGACTGCAATGTGTGTTTATTCATCTGTGTGCAGTAAAATGGAATAGTATCCTCCGTATGCGGCTCTGCTCTCACGATATGCTTATTATTCAATATAACAAATCGCCAAAGTTCTAACCCTTCTTCACCCCCTACAAGCTCGTACTTCTCTGGGTTCACCCATGCATACATCTCTATGCAGTCGTAGAGTTCTAATTCCTCGTCGTTTAATTGTGTTGGGGTGCCAGATGCACTTATGTACGCAGCGATTCCTGAGGCTTCCTCAGCTAAACCCCCTTCCTCGTCTATAAACACTGGCGGGCGTTTGTAGTGCTTCATGTCTGGTGTTGCATCAAATGCTCTCTGTATTCCTTGGAACACCCCAGCTTTCTCGCGCTTGAATAACGACACAAGAGTCTCAGCTGTAAATATAGCCGCCCACGTACCCTTACTAGGTAGGTCCGCCAGATTACTAACGCCTTGATCATAAGCGAAGTTATACATATCTATATTAGTCACAAGATTCCTACCACCTAACTGCTCGCCTTCTGTTTCCCACGTATGGTGGAATCCCCCAACATTATAAACAAGACAGCTTCTAACAAATGCGGTTAAGTGTTGATAATACTTCCCTTGCTTTGCGTCCGCATTTAGCTTTCTTGTAAGATCTCTTAATGGCTCTTCTTCCCCAAGTACCTTTTGCGGTAACGAAAAAAAGCTACCATCTTGCGGTGCAAACACCTGCGAATAAAAACTCACTAAATCTTCTATATATGTATGCATGATAGGAATGTTAAACGTAGTCGCTACCGCCTCACCTGTTTTGGCTTCTTTAGCTTCTCTTATCGCATCTTCTTTTGACTTCTTCTTCCATGTCGATAGTGCCTTGTCTAGCTTTTCAAAACGCTTCCTGCGCGCTTCAAGTGAGCGCATGTCAGTGCATAGCCTTGCGTGAAGGTATTTTAATAGTTTTTCGTGTGACTCCCTGGACCTTATCGTTTGCGGGAATACGTCCTCATCCAATAAATCATTAATATCATCAACGAATCGTTTCTTTTTCACTTCCATACTTAAGTTCCCTCATAATTATAAACCTTCACACATAATACCTTGTATTAGTTCAGGCCTAGTTGCGTCATTACCTACACTAAAGTCGATTCTGCTTTGTATGCCATTTACCTTCATAACAGAGCTATATAAAGACCATACTAGCAGACCATACGCACTACTATCGAGTAAGTCATCTTTAGTAGTCTTTTCTGGTATGTATTCTTTAAGTAATTGCAATAGTTCGCTTTGACTCTCTACGATTCCATAACTACCCGCGCCTACTGCTGCCCGAAAAGCGTTAATATGACTCCCTTTTGATTGCTTTCCTTTGCTTATAGGAATAAAAGTTATAGCATTATCATTCATACCACGTTCCAAAAACATTAGCTTAAATAATGGAATCAACAATTGTTGCGCAGCATTAGCCTCTATGCACCAGACGGTTATACCCCACAACATGCTTATATTTAGCAATTCATCAAATAGTTCAGATTCATTCCAGTGGCCGCATGCGGAATCTATTATAACAGGCACTTTAACTCCCATAATTCGCGCATGTATTGTTATAGCACTCTGATCGTTGTAAGCTTTCTTTCCGTATGCCGGGTCAAGACACAAGAACCCTTCGGTCAATTCTTCTTTAGTGGGTAGTGGTGGTTGTACTAATGCAACGAAGTCTTGCTCCATTATTGCTTCGTGCGTTAAGTTCATCATCTCAGCTTCCCAAATATGTCTAACGCCCAAGCCTTGGTATGTTTCGTACTCCTTTAGCAACTTAGCTTTTGGGTTCTTTTCTTCCCATAAGGATATTACAGCATCAGTGTTTTTATCATACACTAGGCTACCGTATATTGTAGGATTCCATTCAGGCAGTTTACTCAATCGCGCTAAAAGTGATGTATCGCAGATCATGTTTCCAATAAACATAACAAAATGGCGATTCTCATCAAAAGCTTTTAATAATTCTCCCATGAACCACGAGGCTACCTTTTGCCTCGCCTCTGGCGTATGTGTGTTTGAGTAATCCTCTATGTCATCTATTATTATAATTTGTGGTCTCTTGTTTTTTATCAGCATCCCGCGGATTTGTTGTTCCGACCCTAGTGCGCGGAATATGACAACTTTACGAATAAATTCCCCAGTACCTAAAACCCTTATTCCCACTTCTAAAGTCCATTGAGAATCGCTTTCTGACGATCTCTTACGAATCGTAGGCCCATGCAATTGCTGATGCTCTGGGGATTCCAGCCATTCTATTATATCCCGCACCGCGTTTTTCGCTAATATGTTAGACTTAGAGACATATAATACAAAATACAATGGGGAATACAGTATGAATAGAATCGTGGCTAGCTTTGCTATTGTACTCTTAGCATGCCCACGTGGAACGGCAAACAACTTTCGCAACTGATATTGCGCACCTTCCATGTTAGCTTTTTGTAAATGTTCTAATAATTCATTCCATATGTCTATATGAAATTCTGGAACACGCATATACAGATCATCTTGAAGGTAAAACGCAAAAAACGTCACGCAATCATGACGTAAACGCTGCAATAATTCCTCACTATTAACCTCAACTACTTGACGCATCTAATAATTCTCCCAAGGATTCAGGCTTATTGCTGTATTGCTCGTCTTGTTTTGCACTCCCTGTTAGCTTCCTTGTGCTAGTCAAGTCTAGCATCTCACGCGATTGCGCCTTTTCGTTTGTATTATCTTGTAATTGATTTACTATTTCTTGTGTTAACGTTAACTTCATGACCCCAAGATTCCCTATTGCCAGCGTAGGCGCACTTTCCCCTGTCCCGGCATTCTTTGCTGCATTTTGCTTGGCGTCGGAAGCCATTTTCGCCAGCGCCGCCATCTCCCGCAGGTCCCCGTCGCTTCGCATCGCATTAAGATTCCTTATGGCCTTTTCCAGCGCGAGCGCCTCAACCTCATCCCACCCATGCCTGCCTTTTTTTGCATATAACTCCTTGTATGCTTTTACAATCTTAACAGCTTTTTCCACCTGCCCTTGCCCGCCGCACAAAGCCTCAATAGCATCAACCTCTTTGTCCGTTAGCTTAAGATTCTCGCCCGAAGCCCCATCCTGTAGGTATAACCACGCAATTACTCCCAAAGAGTCCTTCTCCAAGCCAAGCGCATCCTCAACCGTATGTCGTAAATCCTTATCAATCATCTTACAGACTCGCTATTTTAATTGCTTTGTGTTTTAGCTTTTATTTTTTATAAATTTTTTTTGCTCTATATTTTTTGATTGCCTTAATAACGCCTCAGCCCCGGAGTTTTCTTTGGGGGCATACCCCCCGCCATGATAAATAACAGCATTCTAGAAATAAAGTATCGTGCGGCCAGCACGATTCATTCATACTAAAATAAAGTGTTGCGCGACTAGCGCAATGCATTCTTCCCGAGCGTTAGCGAGGAAAAATTTTTTGGGGCAGGAAAGTAACGAGTCCCCGCCCCAAGATAACTATCGATCCTTACCCGCCGAAGTTAATTGTTGTGATTTCAACATCATCCAGCGTTGCAGGAGCGGTGAGTTGCAGCGAGTCACGGTTCTCCAACCATGTATCGATCTGCACGATTGCCTCGTCGCTAAAGGTTTCCGCGTCCTCGTCACCTTCCGCAACAGCTTTGTTGTGGACAATCGCCTCGTTTTTGACCGCGTTTGCGAAAGCGGTGAAAAGTTTCAATTCTTCCAACTTCGCGTATACGCTGTTTGTCGCGTAGGAAGCAGAGCGAACGCACTTTAGAAAATCCGCTTTTGAAGGCAAGCGCCCACGCAACGGCGGATTAGCTTGGAGAATAGCTTCGCGGACGGGCCCGTAAAACGCGTCCCACGCCTCAGTATTCTGCCCCCCGGAACGCTGGGAAGCGAGTAGCGAATCAACGTCTGGATAGTCCGCTATTTCCGTAAGCTCTTGCGCCTCCGAAACGAGAGTTACACTTCTGAACGCGCGGGTAAGGTTTTGCCTGATTGCCGCATGCGCGTGTTTTTCCAGCCAGATTTTTCCCTGCGCGTTGTCCATAATCGCTTCCAGCGCCGGGAGCGGGTGGAGCAGCACACAGACCGGGAGGTTTTTCTTCCCCTCCTCTGTCGTGACCTGTCGCGTGATTACCGTATATTGTATTGAGTCTTCCCAGTTCTCGTGGACTATGGAAAACACCGGCAGGTACCCTTGAAGCTCTTCCATGAACTTTTCGTCAACGGTATCAACCCGCAACACGCCGTTTTTTAGCTTTTTATCAATAAACGCTAGCGCCGCTTCATCAGTCACTACGTTCAACGAGTCGTTATTAACGCTTTCAGTTGTAGTATTATTGTTAGGCATTCGTTATCTCCGTTTTTATTTTGGGTTACGATTTCAATCGCGCCACGTATCCGGGGCGACCACTTTATCATGCAGGTTATTGTTGTAATTGTCAACAGCACTGGCGGAAAAACTGGCAGAAAAATCCGGTAACACCGACGCCAGCACCGAACAATCAACATGTTCTTTCATCACCCGGCGATACTCTAGTAGCTTTTCTTGTTCAAGCTCCGAAAAATCATTTATACTTAACGGTAGCATCTTTAATTTCCTTTCGTTGATGTTATTCACAGCACCATATAACCACAACACAAGTATGCTGTCAATCATGGCTATTACGCGGAATCCGTATTACATCAAAGCACTTCCCTCGGCAGGGGATTACACGCATGGCGATTCGATTAAATAACCAGTATAAAAATTACCCCCCCCCCATAGGTGCTGCACAGTTTTTTGTAAACTGTAAACATAAATATGTGTTTAGTAAAAAATATTTTTCATTTTTAATTCCAAGTTAGTCCTGTATTAATAACATATATACACATCTATACATGATTGAAGTTTAATATACGGGTAGGGAGGCAAAAAGATAGCTAGAATAAAAAATTGACTTTTATTTTGGGTTGATGCAGGCTATAAGGGTGGCCCCCCAAATTGGGTTGCCGGCTAAATTTAACCGCATAAGGAATCCTAGCATGCTACTAAATCCAGAATCCCTAAAGCAATACCCAGTAAAACCGCATATGATGTTGGCTTTTGTGAGTGATATAAAGCAATCAATAAGCTATGGGCTAGACCAAGCTGAGTATGCGGACCTGTTTCATTATAAAGAGGCTTATATGGATTATTTGATGCAACTAATAGCATGGGCTGATTATGGCAGAGTGCCGATAACAGAATTACCTTGGCTAGGACATAGCGGGAATAAAGATAAGGATAATATGGATAGCGACGATGAGAATACCGTTAAAGGTTGTGCGTATGGGTACGAGTCGTTAAAGCAGATTAAATTTTACGAGCAAAGGCTGTTTAGAAGCACGTCTAGGCGTGCAATACAGGATGTAATGTTTGACTTAGAAAGACTGCTGGAAGAAATAGAAAATTTTTACAAACAAAAAAGCATTAAAATAACATACCCGACATTAGCCCTAACGCGTATTGATAGTTATTGCGATCTGAATATACATCACGAGGTAATTGAACCTTTACTGCCGACAGGCCCGGTTGTTAATCATTACATGCACGCACAATTACCGCAAGAGCAGGGGCGGTCATATGACGTCTATTTGCTGAATAACGCAATAAACCCGATCATTCTTGGGGATAATGTGGTAAGGGATATATACAGCGAGATTACTTTCCTACCATATGTGCAGGCGTACTATACTAATGCCAATACAGAATATTTAAGAGTTATAAAAACAATAATGACAATCGACCTAGCAATCCGCACACTGATTGTTGCATCAGTAACAGGGAAGCCTAAGGTATTGCTTAATTCATGGGTTAATTTCGATAGTAACGCAACGCAAGCGGTGCTAAATACGATAAAACAAGAGTATCAACACATAATCGAGTCGTTAAAACAGTTAGATTTGTTCAAGGACTAGCGTTGTTTTGTTCCACCTTTGTTCCACCTTTGTTCCACTTTTGTCTGGTTGACTGGAATGCGAAAAAATACTATACTATATCATCCAAACGCTTATAAACCTAACCAGCCACGGCACAAGCCCAGCTATAGCTTTACAAAAGGACTCTTTACCATGCCATATGCTCCGATAACCCCATATATTCCAATTAGCTTTCCTGAGGGTATTGTTTCCGGTTGGCGAGGCGAAAACACGGCTGAATATAAAGCACGCAATCCTAAGGGAGACCAAAAACTTGATCTTATTGATATTAAACTGAATACATTATACCATCTAGATGACCCAGAGTTTCCTGCACTATTAAAAGAGCGTAACGAGCTTTACGCTAACACGTCTGCGCCATTAGTACTCAAGCCACAATCGGGTGTTATATACAGTGTTAAGGCGGTAAGCCCCGGCCACGCTAGACTATTGCTATCATGGGAAGTATTGCGATATGAATTATCTATTGCAAGAAACCGCCACAACAAGCTACGCGGCCGCAGCGCAATCACGCAAACAAGGCTTGAGAACGCGGATATCCCAAAACCGAATAAATATACATACCTAGCTTGGGCGTCTATTGTAAAGTGCGCCCCCAGTCACGGTATACATGCATTACCCTTTTTTATTCCAGCACACCGAGCCCCCGCGAAAGGTGTCAATCAGGAATCCTTGCATTACTTGAGCAGCAACAGCAAGGCGCATTGGCAAGGCAAGGAAGCGGAACAAGAATTATTTATTTTGTTTGATAGGTATAGGATGGC
>Ga0256839_1005892_pt1 | contig 11068 bp, 7 predicted proteins | sample 354166metaG_FD_185968 | JGI IMG/M metagenome (GOLD analysis project Ga0256839, IMG submission 185968) | Hydrothermal vent microbial communities from Mid Atlantic Ridge, Atlantic Ocean - 354-166 | ecosystem: Environmental > Aquatic > Marine > Hydrothermal vents | place: Atlantic Ocean: Mid... | reverse complement strand
GGTGTAGTTTTTTGATAGAAACAGAGGGTAAAAGTATCTTTTTTGCAGGAGATACAGCCATGGATACGCACTTTGAACAGATAGCTTCAAAGGGATATAAAATCGATACAGCACTGATGCCTATAGGTGCTTATAAGCCTGAGAGCGTCATGCAACAATCACACATGAACCCCCAAGAGGGACTCAAAGGTGCAGAAATTTTAGGAGCCAAAGAGATGATACCTTACCACTACGGCACTTTTAATCTCTCTGACGAACCCATAGGCGAACCATATTCGTGGATAACTAGATTAGCAAAAACAAGTGAGATTGATATAAAAGTTTTAGATGCTGGCGAGATTTTATGCAAATAACCCTCATCCGTCACGCCAGAGTCCTACTAGACAACACACAAAAGATAACCGCTTCACAGATGAACGCATGGGTAGAGGCATACAACTATGCACCCATAGACATAACTTTACCTAGCAAAGAAGTTGTCTCGCATATAAAATGTGCTGATATGGTACTGGCAAGTACTCTTTCACGTACTTCTGACTCTCTAGCAGTCACAGAGGTAGAGCCTACAGAGAAAAATAGCCTTTTTGATGAGATAGACTTACCCCAAGCCAAAGGCACTTGGTTAAAACTCTCTTCTAAAACATGGTTGGTACTCTTACGCCTTATGATGCTCTCAGGTTTTGGTAAAAAGTCTAAGGTCTATACAGAGGCAAAACAAAGAGCAAAAAGAGCCAGTGAGTATCTTATGAATTTAGCAAACACTCATGAGAGTGTCGCTCTCATGGGGCATGGTGGCTTTAACTATCTGCTAGATAAGGAGTTAAAAAAGCTTGGCTTTAGATGTGTAGAAAAAAATAATAGTAGTAAAAATTGGGGCTATAGAGTCTATGAAAAGTAATGATTTAAATAAAAAACATGAAGCAGGTTAAAACCTACTTCAGTAAAACTTCTACTCAACCATAGCAACAAGTTCTTCTTTAGAAACTTTGTTGAAGTTTAAGTATTTATAAATATCATCAGTCATCTCTGGTTTGATTTTATTTTTAACAATTTCAAGATATTCAGCTGCTGTTGGCAATTTACCTTTAAGAGCAACTACGGCTGCTAATTCTGCTGAACCTAAGTAAACTTGTGAACCTTTTCCAAGTCTGTTGTCAAAGTTACGTGTAGATGTTGAGAATACCCATGCATTTTGTTTAACAGCTGCTTGGTTACCCATACAAAGTGAACATCCTGGAGGCTCAATTCTTGCTCCTGCCATTCCAAATACAGAGTAGTACCCCTCTTCTTGAAGTGTTTTCTCATCCATTTTAGTTGGAGGACAAACCCAAAGTTTTGCTTCAACTGCACCCTCACCTCTTAGCACTTCTGCATTGGCTCTAAACAATCCAATGTTGGTCATACAAGAACCAATGAATACCTCATCTACTTCTGTTCTAAGTCCAGCTTCGGCTACTTCTGTTAATGTTTTAACATCATCTGGGTCATTTGGACAAGCTACAATTGGCTCTTTAATCTCTGACATGTCAATCTCGATGACTGCTGCATACTCTGCGTCTGCATCTGCTTCAAGAAGTACAGGATTGGCAATCCAATCTCTCATCTTTTGAGCACGTCTTTCAAGTGTTGCTTTGTCTTCATACCCTTGAGCGATAAGCTCTTCAATTAAGGCAATATTTGACTCTAAATATTCAATGATTGGCTCTTTGTCAAGTTTAACCGTACAAGCAGCAGCTGAACGTTCTGCTGAGGCATCTGAAAGCTCAAATGCTTGTTCACATTTAAGTTGTTCAAGCCCTTCAATCTCTAAAATACGTCCTGCAAAAATGTTTTTCTTACCAGCTTTTTCAACAGTTAAAAGACCATCTTTAATCGCTTGGTGAGGAATGGCATTTACCATGTCACGTAAAGTAATTCCTGCTTGCATTTCACCTTTAAATCTTACCAATACCGACTCTGGCATGGTTAAAGGCATCATACCTGTAACAGCAGCAAAGGCAACAAGACCAGAACCAGCAGGGAAAGAGATACCAATTGGGAATCTAGTGTGGCTATCTGCTCCTGTTCCTACGGTATCTGGAAGACACATTCTGTTTAACCATGAGTGAATAACACCGTCACCTGGTCTAAGGGTAAACCCTTTACGTTCTACCATAAAGTTTGGTAGGGTATGTTGCAATTTGATATCAGCAGGTTTAGGATAAGCTGAAGTGTGACAGAATGATTGAAGTACAAAATCAGCCCCAAAGCTAAGTGCTGCTAAATCTTTCACCTCATCTCTTGTCATCGCTCCTGTGGTATCTTGTGAACCAACAGTGGTACAAACTGGTTCAGAGTAAACACCTGGTTTAACCCCATCAATACCCGCAGCTTTTCCAACCATTTTTTGAGCAAGGGTAAAGCCTTTACCGTTGTCAGCAGGAACATCAGGTGTCATGAAAATATCACCACCATCAAGTCCTAAAGCTTCTCTTGCTTTAACAGTAAGACCTTTACCAATGATAAGTGGTACACGCCCACCTGCTCTCATCTCATCTGGTAAGGTATTTGGTTCAATTTTAAATTCAGAAACCACTTCACCATTACACTCAATCACCCCATCAAAAGGTTTAAGTGTAATTACATCACCTGTATTTAATTTAGCCGTTGGTGCTTGAATTGGAATACATCCACCATCTTCGGCTGTGTTAAAGAAAATAGGGGCAATAATATCGCCAATAACAACCCCACCTGTTCTTTTACCAGGAATAAAAGGAATGTCCTCTCCCATGTGCCATTGAAGTGAGTTGATACCAGATTTTCTAGAAGACCCAGTTCCCACAACATCACCAACGTAAACTAAAGGGTGACCTTTTTCTTTAAGCTCTTTCATTGTATCTAATGGATTTTCCATTCTGTTAATGAGGAATGAGTTTGCATGTAAAGGAATATCGGCTCTTGTAAACGCTTCAGAAGCAGGAGAGAGGTCATCTGTGTTTGTCTCACCTGGGATTTTGTAAACAGTTAGAGTAATCTCTTTTTTCATCTCTGGTTTGTTAAAGAACCACTCAGCACTTGCCCAAGACTCAATAATACCTTTTGCCAATTCATTTCCAGAATCCATTAAGGCTTTTACATCATTGAAAGCATCATAAACCAAAATGGTGTTTTTTAATTGACCTGCTGCTGATTCAGCCACCGTAATGTCTGAATGAGAAAGTGCATCAACCAATGGAGAGACGTTAAATCCGCCCAACATTGTTCCTAAGATAACAGTTGCAAAGATTGGGTCAATCACTTCACACTTTACTTTTCCTTGAACAATGTCATTTAAAAATGCTGCTTTAATGTAAGCTGCATCATCTACCCCTGCTGGAACTTTATTTTTAAATAAATCCATTGCATATTCTGCATCTTCAATTTTAGGGGCTTTAAGCAACTCAACAAGCTCTGCTGTCTGCTCTGCTGTTAATGAAAGTGGTGGAACACCAAGCTTCGCACGTTCTTCCGTGTGAGCTTTATAATCTGCTAGTAATGACATGAATGTCTCCTATTGGGTAAAATAATTTTGACACATTCTATACTAATAGTCATTATAATGTTACTTGAAATAAGAGGATTTTACTTTTGCTTATTTTTATGTGTAGTAGTGTTACAAAGAGAAGAGAAGTTAAAATGCTATATTAATAACTTTCTAAAATCTTCTAACTCAAAAAGAAGTAAATCGTTATCGGTACTACTCTTCAACTCGTTGGAGAAGCCATTTTTAGAAAATAGTGCAAAAATATCTACTTTTAAACCCGAAGTTTCAGCCTTCTGTTTTAGTTTTCTAAGTTCACTCTTGCAGACTCTTCTGTTCGTATATTTACACTCTCCCAAAATTTTTCTGCCATCTTTATGCGTTGCCCAGATGTCAAACTCTGAATGTTTGTCCCAATAGTTACCATTTGCTACAAGGTCATTGTTAAAAAAGAGCTTCAATAGCTCTTGTGAAAGCTGTTCAAAAACAAAAGAGTGTAGGCGTAAAAAATGTTGATTAAAATTCTCATAAAAACGTTTTGAATCGCCTCGATTTAAATCTTTATGATACGGCTCAACAAAACCAAACCAAAAACGGTGAAAGGGTTTTTTAAAACGCACTTTAGGCTCTATCTTATAGCTACGTAGTGCTTTTTCAAGCTTTTGATTGGGGTAGGCTTTAAGTGCTGGTTCGCGTGAATCTTCCAACTCCACAATACCAAGCTCCACCAACTCATTGAGCAGACGTAAGCCCAACGCTTCTCCCACTCTTGCTTTTCTAAAAACATTAGAAATCCGTCCATCACCCCTAGCAATAGAGACCAAAAGGTAACGATAAGGCTCTTCTATAAGATACGACGGAGAGATGAGTTCATTGAGAACTTTATATTGTTCCACAAAGTTAAAACGGATAATCGAATCAAGGTCATCAAAAAAATCAAATTCCAATACCTCTTCCACTCCTCCAAAAACAGCAAACAGTTCAACGGTCTGTTCGAATTCTAAATAGCCATAATGGTTAAAAAAGTTTTGAAATCTTGTTTTTATGTTTGTCCTTTTATTCGCTAATAATAATTATTGTAATACTTTTTATCTTTAATCTAATATAATATCAGCAAAAAAGGACTCATTTGAGCGATGTCGACTTGGTCTTACACCATCTAAAAGATAACAATGTTTTTTTAACAGGTGGTGCTGGTGTAGGAAAAAGCTACACCACTACCGAGATTATTCGCTTGTATCGCAGTCAAACAGATGAACAAGTCGTTGCCCTTGGCTCTACTGGCGTGAGTGCTGTAAATATTGGAGGCTTTACCATTCACAGTTTTTTTGTGTTTGGTATCTCTTCTAACTTTGAAGAACTCGACCAAAATGACAAACGTTCACGCTCTAGGCTAAGTGAACTCAAAAAAATCCTTAAAGCCACTGACCTTATTATCATTGATGAAATTTCCATGGTCTCCTCAAACATGATGGAGATGATAAGCTATCGTTTAAGCTCCATGGGCTACTTAGGTAAACTCCTCTTTGTGGGCGACTTTTTTCAGCTTCCCCCTGTGCAAAAATTTGGACAAAACAATGGCGACCTTTTTGGTGAAAAACTCTACGCCTTTGAATCAGATGCCTGGAGAAGTTTCGCTCCTGTGGTCATAGAACTCACCGAAATGAAACGAACCTCCGATGCAGAGTTTACCCACATACTCCACAAAGTACGTGTGGGACAATGTGACCATGAGGTCATCAACTATATGTTAAAGCTATCTCAAACCCAAATGCAAAATGAGAACCCCACCTTTTTGTTTGGACGCAATGCCGAAGTTAATGCCACCAACAAAGCCAAACTTTCAGCTGTTGATGCCGATGAACATCTTCTTTTTGCTACCTTTGAAGAGCATCAAGGCAGAGTCCACGAAAAACGTCTAGCCTCATGGAAAAATATGCTCCCCGTAGAAGAGCAACTCATCTTAAAAGTGGGCGTTCCTGTTCTCTTTACTATCAATAAATGGGGCAAATACGCCAATGGTGAGCGAGGCATCATCAACAAAATAGAAGAGGATTATATCATCGTTGAGAAGGAAGAGATTTTTGTACGTGTAGAGCGTCACGACTTTGACCTTTTGGAAATGAAGAGTGATGAGAAAGGAAAAGTAGAGTCCATCAAAGTAGCCACCCTCTCACAGTTCCCCCTCAAACTAGCCTACGCTGTCACCATTCACAAAAGCCAAGGTATGAGCATTGACAACTTAGTTTGCAATGTGGACAACATCTTTGCCCCTAGCCAATTTTATGTGGCAATTTCAAGAGCAATTGACCCTAAAAACTTACGCTTAGATTTTAACAAAGGAAATTTAGCAGGGTATCTACAACGTATGGTCAAAGTAGATGGACGTGTCGTTGACTACTACACAAAACTAGGTGAGCTTTATGTTACCAATGAAGAGTTGCCTTTTTAACTTTAAATAATATTTTATCATACTTTTATCTATCAAAATAGATTACTTTAATTTAAATATGCACTATTTAAGTATTAACTTAAATATAAAACATAATAATATAACTGTAATATCTTAATAGTGGAGAACCTTGTGAAACTGATTATAAAAATTTTTTTAATCTTATTAATTTTAGTAAAAGCTGGAGATGCTTTTGAAATTGACCCTTACCCTAAAGATGATTCCTCTTTAACTGAAATCTTTAGTATTAACTGTTTGCAGATGACACAAAGTCAACAAATGTTAAAAGCCTATGTGATGATTGGCGTTAAAAGTAATTTTCAAAATCCTAAAAAACATTTAGAAAAAGCAATTATTGATTATGACAAAAGGATGTATCAGGTAAGAGCTTATTTTCAAAAGCGTCTCACTAAAAAGTCTCAAGAGAGTGGTAAAGTTGCTTTTGATGAAGCGTTAGCATTATGGAAAACCAATAAAAAACTTTTCGAAAAAGAGCCTACAAAAGAGAATGTAGTGATTATTCAAAAAAACTTTTTAAAGATGATAGATAAACTTTTAGAGGGGACACACCCCATTGCAACACCAGAGCTTGAACTTATTTCATTGACGGGAAAACTCTGTCGAAAACCAATGGAGGTTACCATTGATTATCTCATCCGTATGTGGGGTGTTGAGGTTGAAGATTATGAAAAAAACATTGAAAGCACCATTGCCAAATATCATACCAATCTTAAAGAACTCTCTTTAAATAAACTCAATAACAAAGAGAGTCTAGCACTCTTAGAGAAAGCCAAAAAGGAGTTTAGGTTCTTTGAATTTATGTATAAATCAAAAACAAAATTTATCCCTTCGCTTCTTTCTAAAAAAGCAGATGACAACTTTTTGATTATTCGAGAGATTAAACAAATCTATAAAAAACAAGCTTCTTAAAAAATAAGAGAGTATAAAATAAACTTCTTCAAAGAGAAGCCTTTTTATACTCATGCCCCTTTTAAAAAGGTTTCTAACGCCTCAACATTCATTTTCTCTTCGCTTAATGCCATCGGAATAACCCCTCTATTTTTGATAAAATCAACCATCTCTTCATGAGATGATTTCATATCAAACAGAGCAAAATTATAGGCTCTATTGAGTAGCTTTGTTCTAAATTCATCTTCTGAATAAGAGAGGTCAACTTTATATCCTAAATTGTTTAATACCGCTTGATAGATATCTCCTGAGACTTTACAATCTTTGTAAATAATAATTTTTTTCTCTGTGGAAATATGTTGATTAAGAATGTTTTTTAAGGCTAAAATATCCAAAGGTTTTTGAAGGTAGCCATCCATTCCACTATCAAAATAGTCTTTTTTATTTCCTTCTGTATTATTCGCGGTTAAAGCAATAATAGGGGTATGTTTTTTGTTAAACTTTTTCTCTTCCTCAATAATCTTTTGACTCGCTTCTAAGCCTGTCATAATGGGCATTTGAATATCCATTAAAATAATGTCATATGCATTGGTTTTGGTTAATTCTACAGCCTCTTGACCATTCGAGGCAACAGATACATTGACTTTTAAATTTTTTAAAATATTTATCATTAGTTTTTGATTAATAATGTCATCTTCCGCTACCAAGATATTTGCCCCCTCAAAACTCTCTCTTCTTTTAATAAAAAAATCTTTAACGGAACTCTTCTTAAGGCTTAATTGTTGTAAAGTAGTTAACGATTTAGAAAAGTTCATCGGTTTATTGATAATTTTGAAAAATTTATTTTTAGGAATATCTGCATAGATTTTACTATGGGCGTTCCCAATAAGCACCACATTGATGTCAAGTCTTAAAAGACGTTTTAAAATCTCTTTGTCAATATAGTGTTCATCAACAAACAATAAATCTGGTAATTTTTTAATCTTAAATAGTCCATCTCTATCATAAAGTTTAAACTTAGCACCAAGATACTCAATATAGGTTTTAACATTTTTATCTATCTCATTTAAATTATGCTCTTTAGCAAGATAGCCAATGGTAAACGCATCATATCTTGATAACTTATCATTCTCTTGGCTATCTGCTTCTAATGTGAGCGTAAAGAAGAAACTGCTTCCCTCATTTAACTTACTCTTCAACTCCAATTTACCACCCATAACCTCTATGAATTTACTAGAGATACTCAAGCCCAATCCCGTCCCCCCAAATTTTCGATTGGTTGTTGCATCAGCCTGTGAGAAAGCATCAAAAATTTTCTCTCGCTTCTCCTCTTCAATCCCTATTCCAGAATCTTTCACTGTAAATCTAATGCCCACCTGCCCATTTTTTTGAAAAACTTTTTCAATGGAGATAAAAATCTCCCCTCCCTCTGGTGTAAACTTAATCGCATTACTCATGAGATTCAATAATACTTGTGAGATTCGCGTAGGGTCACCCATAATCTTTTGAGGAATAGTGGGGTCAATAAAGAGACCCAATTCAATGTTTTTTTGTGTTGCTTTGATAATATATGAGTCCACCGTAGATTCAAATTTTTCAAAAAAGTTAAAGGAGATAGTTTCAATCTCAATCTTACCCGACGTGACTTTTGAGAAGTCTAAAATATCGTTGACAATGTGTAGTAAATTATGTGAACTCTCTTCAATAATATTAACAAACTCCAATTGTGTCTCTTGAAGCTCCTCCTCTTTTAATAAGTTGGTAAAACCAATAATACCATTAAGCGGTGTTCTTATCTCATGTGACATATTTGCCAAAAAATTATCTTTTTCTCGACTTGGTTCTTTAATGGCATGGGCAAGAAACTTATAAATTTCAAGGGTGTCATTCTTTTTAATAACTTCTTGAATCTCTAGCCTCTGTTTTTCATTTAACTCTTTTTCTATATCCCTTAACGTATTTGTTAAATATTTACTGTTTTTTCGAATATTATAGTTTAAATATAGAAGCATCATAATAAGTAAAAAGAAAAAGAGACTCATCATCAATAATAGTTTTGCATCTTCTACCGTTTGCTTAATGACTTTTATTAAAGAGGATTTCATATCTATAAAAAGCATATTTTGAGCAAGGCTTAATTTTTTAATCTTATTGTGTGATACACTTAACCATCTGTCCAAAGAGACTGCATACTCTCCATCTTGAATATAATTAAAAATTTCAGCACGTTCTTTATTTTTAATAGAAGAAAACTCTATAGGATTAATGGTTTCTGTCAATTCTTTTAAAATTTTTTTATCTTTTAATGCACTAAAGTCAGGATTAATATCAGCATTCACTAATGCCTCCCAGACTAATAAATCTTCTATTGAGAATGCTTTTTTAGCTGTTAAAAGATATGCTATAAAAGTTGTTTCAGCATTTAAATTCTCTTTAATTGTCATTAGTTCTTGAAACGTCTTTACTTTATTTTTATAGTGCGAAGAGAATTTCATACTGTAGCCATTGAGTTCTCTCTTAAGTGCTGAAATTATTTTTTGATTATACTCCTTAAGTATATCGCTCTCTAACTTCTCATCAATCTTTTTTCGGATGCTTATTAAACCATTGAATGTTTCTTGAAAAAAATGCTTATGCTTAGATAAACTGCTGTTTTCATTAAGAATCATAAAGATACCTGTAAGTTGCTGGTCAACTGCTTTTCTCGATGAAATAACTTGACCATACGTTCTTTCATCTTTTCGATGCAAATAAATCGTCGTATTAATTTTTTCTAGCTCAATATGATTTATAATAACATCTATCTGCTCTATCAGTAAAATATGTTTTAGAGTCGTCTCTTTTTTCTTATAATCCTGCGTTGCAATAGCTGTTTTATAAATAAAAAAAGAGCATATAATAATACTTAAGGCAAGAAGAAACATCACCATATTTTTATTGTTTTTTATATTCATTTAAATTCTTTTTATTATTATTTTTATTTTATAGTTATTGATTCTTTTTATGATAGAGTTTTAAGCCATTTAACTTCTGTTTAAAATCATCAATTGATATTGATATTAAATTTGGAATAGATACTTGAGAAGCATCTGTTAAAAATTGCTTATCTTTTTCCCAAACAGTTAAGGTTTTTTCTTTCTCTTTATTAACTTCATTAGGATAAGGGTATGCATTCACAATTTTAAGAATATCATCAATGGCAATAATTGTTTTGTCTATCTGACTGATATTACTCACTCTATTTAAGTTCATAATAGAAGCGATATAATATTTATTAACACGCTCTAAAAGATATTCTAACTCTTTAATGTTCATTAACATCTTCTCTTCTTCTGAAAAATTATATTGATGCAAAGATTGAATAGAATTTGAAGCTTCTATGAATGTTTCACTATAATCAAGTAGTAAAATACTCATATCTTTTGTTGCCTTACCCCCTAAGAGTAACTTAATCTCTTCGTTATTATAAGTTAAAAATTCAAGTATATTTTTACTCTCTTCACTCTGAGTATTCAACGCTATCGTATTAATATTCTCCTCTAACTCTTCCATATTTTTTGAAAGTTCATTTTTCAGATTTATCTTTTGAGGATTATAATAGAGATAAAGATACTCCTTGGCTATTTTTTGACTTAAATATCTAATGTTTTCAGAGGCTTCAACTATCTTTACATCACCTCTTGTTGATGCTATTAATTGCGTGAGGATTAATAAGTTAATCAATATAATTAATAAATATTTTTGCATTATTGTCTCTTAATTTTCAATTCTACATAATGTTCTGTTATCTCATCCATCTGTTTGGTAATCTTATTGGTAGTATTAAAAACAATAAGTGGTAAACCACCTTTTTCAATATTTTGGTAAAATTTATAAACAATTTTCCAAAGTCTCTTGACCTTTTTTAATTTTTTTTCAATTAAAGGGGTATTCTCTTTATTATTCAATAAAAAAGTCAAATTTTTATTAAACTCATCTACACTATTATTCATACTCTCTATGGTATTTTTATCTTTTATGCCTAATTGATAGACAATATAATATTTTCCAATACGTTGAGAAATCATACGTTGCTTTCCCGCAATGGCTACCACTTTAGAGGCTTTAGTATCTATGCTTTTTTTGAGCGAATCAACAACATACTGACTTCCTTCAAGCATTGATTCACTTAAATCTAAAACAAGTTGAGCATTGTCTAAGCTAAATGG
>Ga0256839_1005891_pt1 | contig 11068 bp, 10 predicted proteins | sample 354166metaG_FD_185968 | JGI IMG/M metagenome (GOLD analysis project Ga0256839, IMG submission 185968) | Hydrothermal vent microbial communities from Mid Atlantic Ridge, Atlantic Ocean - 354-166 | ecosystem: Environmental > Aquatic > Marine > Hydrothermal vents | place: Atlantic Ocean: Mid... | reverse complement strand
CATATTTTTTTGCAACCTCAATCAAATCCTGTAACGAAACAACATCCACGGCGGTGGCATCCACGCCCTGAGCGACTAACGCACCCGTGACCGCTTTGCCACTGTTTAAAGAGACCTCTCTTTCCGCTGCCTGACCACCCATCAAGACGGCAACTTTACCAAAACTCATACGCTCTAACCCTTCTCTTGCCACTGCTTAGCCAACTGACCAATATCCCCAGCCCCCATCACTAACAGAACATCGCCTGCTTGCAATACATCTTCCGCAATCAAATTCAACTGCTCAAAATTTTCCGCAAAGAACCCTTGACCCCCACGCACTCGCATCGCCTGCAATAACGCTTTAGAATCAAAACTAGGCAAGTGCGCTTCTCCCGCTGAATATACATCGGTCAGTAGAACCAAATCGGGCATTAACAACGCCTGAACAAACTCATCAAATAGGTCGCGTGTGCGGGTATAACGGTGCGGTTGAAATACCAAGACTAAACGCTGACCTGGAAAAGCGGCTTTTGCCGTTTCAATTGTCGCCGTTAACTCCGTTGGGTGGTGACCATAATCATCAACCAACGTCACCTTTTGATTTCCAATCATTCGATTTAGATAGACTTCAAAACGACGGCCAACCCCACCAAACTCCAATAAGCCTTTTTGAATCGCCTCCACGGAGACCTCTAATTTCAAGGCAATGGCAATCGCGGCTAAGGCATTCAATACATTATGATGACCTGGAATATTTAGAATCACGTCAAAACTTTGTGCTCGCCCAACCAACACTTGAAACGACATTGTTAAACCCTTTGCAACCACATTAATTGCTCGAATATCGGCCTCTTCACTAAAACCATAGGTGGTAAATTTTCGAGTTAATCTTGGCAGCATCGCCCGCACGTTTTCATCGTCAATACACAAAATAACCTCGCCATAAAAAGGCAAGCGATGAATAAATTCAACAAAGGTATTTTCTAGATTTTGATAATCCCCTTGATAAGTGTCCATATGATCTTCATCAATATTGGTGACCACTGACATCATGGGAGAGAGGTGTAAAAAAGAGGCATCGGACTCATCCGCTTCGGCCAACAAATATTTACTCGCACCTAATCGCGCATTTGCCCCCACTTGATTTAACTTTCCGCCAATCACAAACGTAGGATCAATCCCCCCTTGCGTTAAAATCGCGGCAGCTAAACTGGTGGTGGTCGTTTTTCCATGCGTTCCCGCAATCGCAATACCAAACTGTAACCGCATAAGTTCCGCTAACATCTCAGCACGTGGAATAACCGGCACACGTGCCTCTTTTGCCCAGTCTACCTCTGGGTTCCCTTCAGCAATTGCCGTTGAAACCACCACCACATCCGTCTGCTTAACATGAGAAGCCTCATGCCCCAGTTGAATCAATGCACCCAAAGACTCTAAGCGTGCCACGGTCTGATTATGACGTAAATCTGACCCACTCACGGTATAGCCAAGATTTAAGCACACCTCTGCAATTCCCGCCATGCCCACACCACCAATCCCCACAAAATGAATCTGTTTTACCTGCTCTTTCATAAACGTTACGACTTCAATTAATTAAACATATACGCCATATGATACAACGCTTTAACAATCGAGTCCTAACAACAACCTGTAAAAAAACAGAATCCTTACAAAAAGTACGTTAAACATGATTGACTCTAAAATAAGTAAAAACTATAATCTCTAACGCTGAGCTTTTTTAGGCTCAAAATTTTATCTAACCACGTTAAAGAGTTTAATAAAAATGTCTAATACCTATAAATCAGCTTGCCAAACGTTCCAAAAAACATGCTTAAAAATAACCGTCGGGAGTGCCGTCGTTTTATCCTCTTTAATTCTGCCACAAATGGCAACTGCCGCTACAATAGAATCCTTTGAGGTAAGTGGTGAGATAAGAAATAACTCAACGAGTAATCCTATTTTTTCTGGCGCAAACTTTACGGGTACATTTGATTTAGATCTAGATGCTCGCTATATCTCGGATATAGGTACGGCCATGTATGACTTAACCAGCTGGGAGATCTCATTCACGGCAAACAGCGGAGAATCTTTTGACTTTTCACAAGGGGAAACGGGAGATCGTGCCTATCTGTACCTACAACCTGGCTACAGCTTTCTTCCTGGCTACGACATGCTCACCATAAACTTCACGGAAGACAATGAAAGCAGTGCAGACTCTTTTTTACAGTTTGCATTTAATACTGACTATGACATTACCACCAATACCACCCTAACGGAGCTATTAAATGCAGATCCTCAAATGGGAACTTTCGATGGCTTTAGAAGTGGGACTGTAAGCAACCTCCAAAATGCCACTGGAGGAACAAGCACACTTGAATCCGCCCTCTTTGCACCCGCAAGCAACGAAGAAGTAATCTCACCCGTACCCGAAGCCTCTACGCTTGCCATGCTTGGTTTAGGGGGTTTGATGGTGTTTGGTTTAGCCAGAAGAAATCGAAAAACACCTAGCGCTCAAACCGCATAGTATTTATTCTTATCGCTCAATAATACTCTGTAATTGAGCGATAAACTGTTCAGGGGTAATACGGCTAGTTTTACGAATCCACTGAATATCTGTGCCGTTATTGCGCACCATAAACATCATCGGATAACCTCTTACGCCAAACTGTTTAGCCAAATTCGCCGAATCGGCGTCTCTTTCTGGATTGATTTTGACCGCTAACACGCGGTTTTGTAGAAACTCTTTCACCTCTGGCGAAGTCAATATCTCCGCTTTTAAGGTTTTACAACTGCCACACCAGTCGGTATAAAACAGAACCACAATCGGTTTATTGCTCGATTGATGCTCTGTAAACGCAGTGGCGTATCCAGAGCTTTGACTGCCCCAATCGCTTAAACTTACATCACGAGATAAAGCGCTTAATCCTGGTAAAATCACAGCCAAGCCAGCCAGAACCGTGATAAAAATAACCGCCTTTCTTTTATTCATAAGATGATATGCTCTATAACAACATCGCTTTGGCTTCTTCAATCGCGTAAACCAACCGATCAATATCGGCAAAGCTGTTGTACACACCAAACGATGCGCGTACCGTCGCAGGGACATTAAAATGTTGCATCACCGGCATTGCGCAGTGGTGGCTGGCTCTGACCGCTACGCCCTCTTGATCCATTAAAGTGGCCATGTCGTGCGGGTGAATGACATCCATTACAAAAGAGATAACGCCCCCCTTATTTTGTGCTTCACCGATAATTCTTAACCCGTCTATCTGCTTTAGCTGTTCTGTCGCGTAAGTTAACAACTCGGCTTCATAGGCCGCAATGCGATCCAAGCCAATATCGGTTAAAAAGTCCATTGCCGCCGCTAAACCAATCGCGCCTGCAATATGCGGCGTACCCGCTTCAAATTTATAGGGCAATACGTTGTATTCGGTTTTTTCAAAGGTCACGGAGTAGATCATATCGCCCCCCCCTTGATACGGTGGCATCGCCTCCAACAATTCCTCTTTGGCATACAAAATACCAATGCCCGTTGGGCCATACATTTTATGGCCTGACAGCGCATAAAAATCACAGTCTAAATCTTGCACATCCACCGTCATGTGTGGCGTGGCTTGCGCGCCATCGACCAACACTTTTGCACCGACCGAATGGGCGATTTCAACCATCTCTTTAATTGGATTGATTGACCCCAGTGCGTTTGACATGTGGGTCACGGCTAATAATTTGGTTTTTTCAGAGACCAACCCTTTTAAGGCATTTAAACAAATCTCACCCGATTGGTTGATTCTTAACACGATGAGACGAATGCCTAGCTGGTCTCGTAACAGTTGCCACGGCACAATATTGGAGTGGTGTTCCATTTCGGTCACAATAATCTCATCATCTTCCTTGAGGTTATCACGCGCCCAGCTTTGCGCCACCAAATTAATCGCCTCAGTGGTACCTCTTACAAACACCATCTCTTTGGTAGAGCGTGCATTTAAAAACACTCGTGCCGTCTCTCTTGCGCCTTCGTACAGCTCAGTTGCCCGCTCACTTAAACCATACACGCCACGATGCACATTGGCATTTTGCGAACGATAATAGGTGTCTAACGCTTCAATCACTCGCAGGGGTTTTTGAGAGGTTGCACCATTGTCTAAATAGACCAAAGGATGACCGTTTTCTGTCTGCTCTAAAATCGGGAACTGCGCTCGAATGAGTGAAAAGTCTAGTGGATCTTCTGACATTACGCCTCTCCTCCAGAAAAATAACCACCCGTCAATAATGCATGAGACAATAAACCACCGACCCATTTTTTGACTTCAGAACGATTAATGGTTTCAACTGGCTCCATCAAAAAGGCTTTGGTAATCATCTCAATCGCTTGATTTCTAGGAATACCGCGCGCTTGCAGGTAAAAAATTTGATCCTGATTAATCTGCCCCGTTGCCGAACCGTGCGAACACTTCACATCGTCCGCATAAATTTCCAACTGCGGCTTACTGTTCATTTTGGCGGCACTGGATAACAACAAGTTTTTATTGTCCATCTGACCATCAGTTTTTTGTGCCAGACGATCGACTTTAATCATGCCGTTAAATACACCCACCGCCGAATCCGCCAGCACATACTTATGCAGTTGACGACTGGCGCCCCACTCTTGATTGTGCTCTGTATCGGTGCGTGAATCAACCACCTGTTTTTGTCGGGCTAAACAGGCGCTATTTTGGCTGTTTTCAATGTGCTCACCGTTCATTAATAGGTGATTCTGGTGGCGCGAAAGGACACTGCCCATCCCAGCATAAAAGGTATTAAAATCGCTGTTATCCGCTTGTGATACAAACTGATTATGAAAATAAAAACTTGCATCCGCTTGTTGTTGCAAGACAGCTTGACGCACTCTGGCGGAATCCGCTATATCAACATGCGTCACGACATTGGTGCAGGCTTCCACGCCTTCCAATGTCACAAATTGCTGAATCAAGGTCAGCTCCGCGTTTGAAGCCACCTGAACTTGGTTGGTTAAGTTATTTAGTTGATTGCTTTTCGTCTGAATATTCAGTACCCATACTGGCGTTTCAATCGCACTGTTCTGACTCACCTCTAACGTAAACCCATCACTCAGTAAGGCTTGGTTTAATACGGCAAACGCTTCTGAATCGACTCGTTTTTCATCTGGCAACTGCGCCGTAGTGAATTGAATCGTTAACCCTTTCGGCAAGCTCAATAAGTCGTCGGATAAATCCGCATGAAAACAACCATCCACAAAAACCAGTTTAATCACCTCAAAAGAGGGCGATAAGGGGGGAAGAAAATTTTGAAGCGCGTTTAAATCAACCGTGCTATCGGGTCTCTGTGTGGCGATTTCAAAGCGTTTTTGCACAAAATTCACTAATCTAGTGTACTGCCATGCTTCATCACGCTGTGTTGGAAAACCCTGCGCTAATAATACCGTTTGCGCACGCTGGCGTGCGGTCACCACATCGGCATTGACCTCTGACGAATTTAACTGCTTAGACAAACCCACATAGTGTTCAACCGCTGCTTGCGCCATCGGCGACATTTTTCGAGTACTCTTTTTCAACATTTTTTCAGAAACCTCTCGTTCCACTACGCTTGCTGGTGCTGTTTAACGATTTCATCATAGCCATTCTCTTCCAGCTCATGCACCAATTCAAACCCGCCTGATTTAATGACTTTTCCATCGTACAACACGTGTACATGATCGGGTTTAATGTAGTCTAAAAGACGTTGATAGTGGGTCACTACAATAAAGCTGCGCTCTTCAGAGCGTAAGGTATTAATTCCGTTTGCCACTAAACGAAGTGCATCAATATCTAAGCCCGAATCGGTCTCATCTAAAATACACAGTTTGGGTTGTAGCAACGCCATCTGAAAAATATCGTTACGTTTTTTCTCCCCCCCCGAAAAACCAACATTGACCGAACGCTCTAGCAGATCAGGACGCATCTCTAACAGCTCAATCTTATCTTTGGCGTACGCATCAAAATCAAACATATCCAACGGAGGTAAGCCCTGCTCTTCACGCACCGCATTCACAGCGGTTTGCATAAACAGCTTATTGCTCACCCCCGGAATTTCAACGGGATATTGAAACGCCAAGAACAGCCCTTTACGCGCACGCTCTTCTGGGTCTAAGTCCAATAAATCTTGTCCATCAAACGCAACTGACCCTGCAGTGACTTCATAGTTATCTTTACCCGCCAATACACTGGCTAAGGTACTTTTACCCGCCCCGTTTGGCCCCATAATGGCATGCACTTCACCGGGGTTTATTTCAAGATTTAAGCCTTTTAGAATCTGTTTTTCATCAATTTCGGCTTGAAGGTTTTTTATATTTAATAACATGGCTAACGACTTCTTTTTAAAGTTTTATAATATTTATGTAATGGTTATGGGGGGCAATCCTCAGGGCAACCACGGGAGGTTGCCCCTACATATATCCAATCTACCCTACGGAACCTTCTAGGCTGATGGCTAATAACTCTTCTGCTTCTTGGGCAAACTCTAATGGCAATTCGCTAAACACCTCTTTACAGAAGCCATTTACAATCATTGAGATCGCATCTTCCTCTCGAATACCGCGCTGTTTGCAATAGAACAGTTGATCTTCGCCAATGCGTGAGGTGGTCGCCTCATGCTCCACTTGCGCCGTAGCATTCTCTACCTCAATATACGGAAAAGTGTGCGCACCACATTGATCGCCAATCAGCATCGAATCGCACTGCGTGAAATTTCGTGCCCCTTCGGCACTGGGTAAAATTTTCACCAAACCACGGTAGGTATTGTCGCTATGCCCCGCCGAAATACCTTTAGAAATAATGGTGCTTCGAGTGTTTTTACCAATGTGAATCATTTTGGTACCCGTGTCCGCTTGCTGACTGCGATTGGTTAATGCAACCGAGTAAAACTCACCAATGGAATGATCACCCTTTAGAATACAGCTCGGATATTTCCACGTAATCGCCGAGCCTGTTTCCGCTTGTGTCCACGAGAGTTTTGAATTTTTACCCTCACAAATTCCGCGTTTGGTCACAAAATTCAAAATACCGCCCTTGCCCTCGTCATCACCGGGGTACCAGTTTTGCACGGTCGAATATTTCACTTCTGCATCGTCCAATACAATAACCTCCACCACGGCGGCATGAAGCTGATAGGTATCTCGAACGGGCGCGGAACAGCCCTCTAAATAACTGACATAACTGCCTTTTTCTGCCACCAAAATAGTACGTTCAAACTGACCCGTTTTGGCTTCATTGATTCTAAAATAGGTGGAAAGGTCAATCGGACAGCGCACCCCTTCAGGAATATAAACAAAGGTACCATCGGAGGCCACCGCCGAATTTAAGGCGGCAAAATAATTATCGTGATACGGCACGACTGTGCCCATATATTTTTGTACTAACTCGGGATAGTCTTGTACCGCTTCTGAAAAGGAGCAAAAAATAATACCCAGTTCGGACAGATCTTCACGTTTATTGGTGGAGACCGAAATAGAATCAAAAATCGCATCGACCGCAATATTGGCATTTTCACCCAGAATGGGCACGCCCAATTCAGCAAACGCTTTTGCGACCTCAGGATCAACTTCAGACTCTGAACCCGACTCGCTGTCACAAGAGCCACAGGTGGGGGCTGAGTAATAGCTATAATCTTGATAATCTAACGGGGCATATTCTGCTTTTGCCCAATGTGGCTCTTCTAAGGTTTCCCAATGTTTAAACGCTTTTAACCGAAAGTCCAACATCCATTCAGGCTCATCTTTTTTCGCCGAAATTGCGCGAACCACCGCCTCGTTTAACCCCTTATCAAAGGTTTCAACCTGTGCGGAGGTAAAGAACCCCTCTTTATAGTGCTGGTTCTTCTTATCTAACAGATCATTGATCTCTTCATACTGTGTTTCTGGAGCCTGTAACTCAGTGGATTTTTCTGCGTTAGCCATTCACGTCATCGCCTAAATTATCTAAATTTTTAATATCCTAGTATTTTAGTAGGATATTATCTAAAAGTCCATCAAAAGCAACATGGAAGGATACTCTAAATCGCGTAATTTTTCTAAAAAAAACAACAAGATACGCTTATATACTTACACTTTAGCCGCTTGCACCAACTCCTCCAACCAAGTCCGTTCTAAGCCAATACCTTGAATCGTCAACGCCCCTGCGACCGCATTCGGCACTGCGGCAAAGGTATCCCAGCGCAATGCACTGCCCTCTATTGCCACCAAGTTGCTGTATTCAAGGGTATTAAGCACACCAGTAACTCTCAATAGCTTCATGCCTAAATTTTGTTTTGAGCTGTCCAAACCAAACAGAAGGTGTTCTAACGATATACGTCCTAATTCAAAGTGAAACGCTTGTAGATGTAACGGCGCTACACGGTGAATTTTTCTTCCCCCCCTCTTTAAGCAAGGGAAGCCTGCCCACTCCTTTGGAAACATTTGATTCAACCAACGAACGATGGGAACCCCGTCCGCATGAGCTGTAACCCATTTACTCCACGCCATCTGTATCTCTAACGAAGCGCCTTCCACAAAGCTAAAGACGATGCCGTCGGCTTGTTGAACCATTTTTTTTAATTCACTTTCTAGCCACGCATCTTGCGGTAAGTAAAAAAAGGAGCGAATATCAATCACACACCACACTTGAACGTCGCTCAATAAATCCACTCTGTTCGAAGCAGATGGCATCTCAACCACGGTTTGAGAGAATGTAGATGGCAAAGACTGAATCACCCGCGTTTTACCACTGCCAGGCAGGCCAATCACTATAATATTCTCTTTTTTCGAGGGTTCGCTTATATTTAGGGCACACATCTATCTACCTGCCAAACAGTCCACAAAAGCCTGTCCCATCTGCTTTAAAAATTGATCGTACAACACGTAAGGCGCGGGGGATTTTTGTGTCATAAACTGTCCCATCGGATCTAACTGCCCAACCTTCACATCCAGACCCGACGTTACCGAACGCAATCGTTTCGTGGAAAACTGCGGCTCCTTAAACACACACACCACCTTGCCCGCTTTTATCCGTTCACGTAACTGATGAATGCGCTTCAAACTGGTCGGTAGGTCTGGGCTTAAGCGAATCGCCCCCACACCATTGAGTTGGTAGCGCTGTTCAAAATACTGAAACGCATCGTGCAACACCAAATAGGGTTGCTGTTTCACCGGCATTAACAGCGTATTGACCTCGGCATCTGTCTGAGATATTTGTGCCAACCACTGCACGGTACGCTGTTTAATCGCGGCTGACTGTTCAGGGCGTAATGCTTGCAACTGCAGACTGACGGCACGAACCAACGCCTTGGCATTTTCAACCGAAAGCCAAATATGCCCATCCACGGTTTGATGGGTGTCGCGTATTTCATGAGGTTCATCACCGTGTCGATGCCCGTCATGATCTTGTTCACTCCAAAGTCCAGCAGAGCGTAACGGTAAGACCTGAACACCAGCCACGTCCATCATCCGAATATGTCGTTTAGACATGGACTCAACGGGGTTGTTCACCCAATAATCCACCGAGCTGCCGACCGACACCACCAATTCACTGTTTTGTATCGTTCTTAAATGCGACGGGCGCAGTTGAAAACCGTGTGGCGACACCTCGGTTTTTAATAACACATTGATTTGATCATCCTCCCCCAGCAAAGGCGCAATCATGCCTGCCAGAGGTGGAATAGAGACCGTCACTGTGAGCGCCCAAGCGGGAGAGAGCAATGCGCCAAGTATCCAACTCAACAAAAATAACCGTACTTTCGTTTTAACAAAAAACATTTTAGTGATTGTCCATTTTTTATGCCTTAAAAATAAAATCCCGTTAAAATACCATCACTTTACCAATCAACTGCGAGCCAAATGGTGTCAACCCCTCCGCTAATAGAAGCCAAGCACATCTCCCAAACTTTTGACCAAAAAACGGTTCTTAGCGATGTTTCACTGCGCATTCACCCAAAAGAGATTGTGACGCTGATCGGTCCAAATGGGGCGGGAAAATCCACACTGTTAAAAATACTGCTCGGGCTACGCACGCCAACCTCAGGCACGGTTAAGGTTAAAAAAGGGCTTAAAATTGGCTTTATGCCTCAAAAGATTCAAATTGATGCCACCCTGCCGATGTCGGTTGAGCGGTTTTTAAAACTGGGATTTAAACCCAACCAAAAATTCTTCCCCCCCCCTGCCTCATCCGACCACAGCACACTGAAACAACGTATTCAAACCACGTTACAAGCGCTGTTTTCAACGGCGGACTATGATAGCACAAAGCGTAATAACGCAAGGCTCAAACAGATTAGCCAAGAACTTAAACTCTCTGCACTGCTCAATCAGCCGATTCAACAAGTGTCGGGCGGCGAAATGCAACGCATTTTACTGGCACGCGCACTGATGCAAACCCCCGAACTGCTGGTACTGGACGAGCCTGTACAGGGTGTCGATCTCAAAGGGCAAGCCGAGCTATACCAATACATCGACCATATTCGCCATCAATACGGCTGTGGAATTTTGATGGTCAGCCACGATCTACACGTGGTGATGCAACACACCGATCAAGTGCTCTGCCTCAACCAACATATCTGCTGCTCTGGTCACCCAAAAAGTGTCAGTGAATCGCCTGAATATCAAACACTATTTATTACACCGCAAGAGGGGATTGCACTCTACGAACACCATCACGATCACTCCACCTGTGAACATACACATGGCGATTCGCAAATAGGAAAGGAGCGCTAAGATGGAATGGTTTCCCAGCTTTATGATCTACGCCTTAATTGGTGGCTTAGGACTGGCACTGATTGCCGCGCCACTTGGCGTCTTTGTGGTCTGGCAAAGGCAGTCCTACTTTGGTGCAACCTTGGCACACTCCGCGTTATTAGGCGTGAGCATTGGACTATTTTTAGAGACCAACATCACCCTCACCGTGATTGTGGTGTCGCTGTTTATCGCTTGGGCGATTTATCAACTCAGCCACTACCAACAACTCTCGTCCGACACCCTATTGGGGATTTTGGCGCACAGCAGTTTAGCCTTTGGTCTCATTATTATCAGCCTGCAAGAGAACGTTCAAATTGATCTAATGAGCTA
>Ga0256839_1005890_pt1 | contig 11072 bp, 4 predicted proteins | sample 354166metaG_FD_185968 | JGI IMG/M metagenome (GOLD analysis project Ga0256839, IMG submission 185968) | Hydrothermal vent microbial communities from Mid Atlantic Ridge, Atlantic Ocean - 354-166 | ecosystem: Environmental > Aquatic > Marine > Hydrothermal vents | place: Atlantic Ocean: Mid... | reverse complement strand
GGGCGAATTTTTCCAGGTCGTCCCGGCGTTTGTCATCGACCTGGGCACAGAGTTGCTCGACGCAGGCGCGGAAGGTATCTGTGGCGGCCTCCGGCGATTCGCACTGCTGTTTGAGGGCATCGATGATTCGACGCATTTCGCTGTCGATGCGTTTGGCCGTTGAGCGGGGAGCAGGGACGCCGCTGTGCTTGCCTTCGCCTTGCGCTTCGGATGCCGGTTCCTGTGGATCATTCGCCGCTTCCTCGCACAGGTCGCGGGGTCGGGTCGTTGCAGACGGCACGGTTGTCAGCCGATCGCCGCCGGGCAGGGCGTAATCGGTCTTATCCGCATCCAGTGGTCGCTGGAAATCGGGGTGGGTGACGGTGAGGGTCGGTTCCGGGTCGTCACCGTCTCCGGATTGCGCGGCTCCGGTTGCAGATTCCGCTGCTGGCGTGATGTCCGGTTGATCCGTAACCTCTTCCTCGGGTACCGGTCCCAGGGAATCCGGCTGCGTCACCTCGGGCTCGTCCGAACTCCGTGCATCAGAGTCGATGACTTCGTGATCCGTTGGCGCCGCGCCGGCACCGTCGTGGGTAATGGGTGCATCGCCGGTTGCATCGATGGCGGCGGCCTCGTCCCCGCTCGCTTCAGCGTCGTCGTCCGCAGTGTCTTCCCGTGCAGGGGGGTGGGCCTCGGATTCTGCGGGCCGGTCGGCCTCGGCACCGAGACATGTTTCCTCTTTCTCATCCTCCTCGGTTTCAGTATCCACTTCAGGTGTCTCGCCCTGAGCGGCCAAGGGTTGTGGGTGTTCCTCAAAGGGCAGATCGAAGCAGACGCCCAGCTCGCTCAGGACCCAATCGAGATTTCGGCAGAAGTCTGGCAGGCGCTGTTCGAGTTCATCGGCGTGGCATTCGATCAGCTCCGCGCTGAGCTGCTGACCGATGTCCAGCCCCTCGAGTCCGGACAGCAGGGCGACACAGAGGTTGCCGGGGCGCAACGGGTTGTCTTGCAGGCCGTCGTCGGAACGGTGGACCAGGTATTTCATGCGCCGGTCCAAGACCTGCAGTCGGGGTTCCAGTGGTGTCAGAATCCGATCTTCGATGGACTGGATCTGGGACTGGAGGCGCTGCACGCGGCTGTCGATCTGAGCCGTGTGTTGCCAGCGAGGCTGAACCTGCGTACTGCGGCGCAGCGGTTGTATGGCCTTGAAATCGCTGAACAGCTTGTGCAGCTGCAGGCGATAGCCGTTGCGCAGGCCCCGGCGTGCGCCCTGCAGGCGGTCGAGCGGCGGGCGCTCGGCAAGTGCCAACCCATCTCCATCGAGCAGCTCATCCATCCATCCGATCAGTCGATCGACGCAATAATCCGTCAGCTCGGCATAGCGGCCGGAAGGGCTGATGCTTTCGAATTGCGGAAGATCCTGACCGTCGGAGTCCATGGTGGCGAATGGGGTCGATGAAACGGGAGCGAGTTCCTTAAATGTAGGGCAAATTCTGCCATATTGTAAGGGCCATGGTGGGGTGTTTCGGATATTATTCCGGTTACTTTTCTCACTTCGCCGTAGATCACCCAGACGATTCGATGACCGTCAGACACTGGATACTGCTGTTGCTGCTGCCCCTGTTGCTGTTCTCCGGCCCTGGCCGTGCCCAGGATCCGGTGCTCAGCCTGCGCATCGGCGAGGCCGAAAACAAGCTCAAGGTGATCGAGGATTCGCTGAGCGATCCGCGCAAGCGGCTGGACCGCAAGGTGCTCCGACTGTTTCAGGAACAGGGACAGTTCGTCAAGCAGGTGGCGCAGGAGTGCATCGACAAGAATGAATCCGCCATCAACAAGAGCGCTGACGATCTCGAACTGCTTGGACCGCAGAACATCAATGAAGACAAGGAGGTGACCGAGAAGCGTCGCAGCCTCAACCGCTCCATGCTCAGCCACGCGCAGCAGCTGGCCAGTTGCCGGCTGATGCTGTTGCGCGCCCACGAAGTGGTCGATGTCACCCTCGCCAAGCAGCAGCAGCAACTGGCCAGCGAGCTGTTCGCCCAGCGGGCCAACCTGCTGGAGAACATCAAGAACAATCTGCTGCATCCGGTGCAGCTCTATGACGCGGCAAAACAATTCCTCAAGTCGGCCACCGGCTACCAGCATGTGCTGGACAACGGGGCGCCGCTGGGGGCGCTGGCCCTGTTCGCGCTGGGCCTCGCACTGCTGGTCAAACGCCGCCTCAAGCGTTCGCTGGAGCGCCACGCGCGCGCCGAGCAGAAGGGCTATCTGAGCCAGTTCCAGCTGGCGCTGATGAGTTGCGCCAACCGCTATCTGATCGGTCTGTTGCTCAGCGCCGCCCTGTCCGGCTTCTACCTCTGGCGCTTCTTTGTGGAGCGAGAGCCGTGGGACTTCATCGGCATCACGCTGATTGGCCTGTTCGGTTACGGGCTCATCAATCTGGCGATCCGCGTCACCCTCAACCCCTGTCCTCCGGGGCAACCCCTGTCGCGGCTGCCGGAAGATGTGTCGCTGCTGCTGGCCCGCCGCCTTCGGCTGCTCAGCAAGCTGCTGCTGGTCGGCTATTTGATGTATGCGGCTTTGCAGATCCATGAATTCCCGCAGCACATCACCGGCCTGCTGCGCAATATCTACCTGTTCCTGTTGGTGCTGAACCTGATCTGGGCGGTATGGCTGCTGCGCTATCACGACAGCCTGCGCAATGTGCATCTGCTGCGGGTGATCATCATCTTCGGTCTGGTGATGACCCTGGGAGCCGACTGGCTCGGCTATGCCAACCTCGCCAATTACCTGCTGCTGGGCATCATGGGCAGTCTGTTGCTGTGGATTCTGACCATTTTCGTGCTGCGCATCTGGACTGACCTGATCGACGGGCTGGACGAGGGCCGCAGCCCGTGGCAAAGGCGCTTTCGCAAGATCATCGGCGTCAAGGAAGGTGAATACCTGCCCGGTTCGGTGTGGTTCCGCTTTACCTTTGCACTGGTGGCCTGGTCGGTGTTTGGCGTGCTGTTGCTCAAGATCTGGGGGCTGCCGGACAATGCGCTGATCACATTGAAGGATGCGGTAACACAGGGCTTCGACATCGGCACCGTGCATGTGGTGCCGGCCCGGGTGGTGGTGGCGCTGGTGTCCTTCGCGGTAATGCTGTCGATCATCGGCTGGATCAAGCGGCGCATGGACAAGAGCTGGCTCAACCGCTCGCGCATGGACCGCGGCGCGAAGGAGTCGATGATCTCGCTGACCGGTTATTTCGGCGTCGCCGTGGCCTTCCTGATTTCGCTGTCAGTGGCCGGTGTGCAGTTGTCCAACCTGGCGCTGATCGCCGGTGCGCTGTCGGTCGGTATCGGCTTCGGTCTGCAGAACATCGTCAACAATTTCGTGTCCGGTGTCATTCTGCTGTTCGAACGGCCGATCAAGACCGGTGACTGGATCGTGGTGGGCGAGACCGAAGGCTATGTAAAGAAGATCAGCATTCGTTCCACGCAGATCCAGACCTTTGATCGCAGCGATGTGATTGTGCCCAATTCCGAGTTGATCTCCGGTCAGGTGACCAACTGGATGCTGCGCGACACCATCGGCCGCATCAAGGTGCCGATCGGCGTGGCCTACGGTTCGGATCTGGAGCAGGTCCGCGAGATTCTGTTGGAGATCGCCTTCAATCACGACTCGGTGATCACCCAGAGCCCGATTCTGCCCAAGCCCTGGGTGCTGGTGCGGGGTTTTGGCGACAGCTCCATCGATTTCGAATTGCGCTGCTTCATCCGCGATGTGGACCGCCGCCTGCGGGTCATCAGTGACATCAATTTCGCCATCGACAAGGCCTTTCAGCAGGCCGGCATCGAGATCCCGTTCCCGCAGCGGGATGTGCACCTGATCGCGTCTTCCGAGGCGGACGCAAAAGCCGCTGACAAGGCGGATGAACAAACCAGCGAAAACGGCGGCGAAGCGGTATAATCCCGGGCTTTTCCCGATCTTTCAGCCCCAGGCCGCCCATGCCCGACCGTATTCGCGAAATCCCCTACAATTACACCTCTTTTTCCGACCGTGAAATCGTTCTGCGGCTGATGGGCGAGGAATGGTGGGATGTGCTCAACCAGCTTCGTGGTGAGCGACGCACGGGTCGCAGTGCACGCATGCTGTTCGAGGTGCTGGGGGACATCTGGGTGGTGCGCCGCAATCCCTACCTGCAGGACGACCTGCTGGAAAACCCCCGCCGCAAGCAGCAGCTGATCCAGGCGCTGAACCACCGCCTGCAGCAGATCGAACAGCGCGCAGAAGCCAACCGCCTGGCGCTGGCCCTGCTTGGGCGGGCCAGGGAAACGGTGGCCGATTTCGAACAGTGGCTGCAGCAGCTGGACAGCGACCGCAAACGCATCGCCCGTCGCCTGGCCCGCATCACCGACAGGGACAACATCGACTTCAGCGGTCTGGCCCGCGTATCCCACGCCACCGATGCCACCGACTGGCGGGTCGAATACCCGATGGTGGTGCTGTCGCCCGCCACCGAGCAGGAAATCGCCGAACTGGTGCATGCCTGCATCGAGTTGGGGCTGACCATCATCCCGCGCGGGGGGGGCACCGGCTATACCGGCGGCGCCATACCGCTGCATGAGCGAACGGCGGTCATCAATCTGGAAAAGCTGGAAACCCTGGGCGAGGTGCAGCAGCAGCTGTTGCCGGGAAGCGGTCGCACGGCGGCGACGATCTTTGCCGAGGCCGGCGTGGTCACCCAACGGGTATCGCAGCGCGCACAGGCAGCCGGTCTGGCTTTTGCCGTGGATCCGACGTCACAGGATGCCTCCACCATCGGTGGCAACATCGCGATGAACGCCGGAGGCAAGAAGGCGGTCATCTGGGGCACCACGCTGGACAACCTGGTCAGCTGGAAGATGGTCACGCCCGACGCCCACTGGCTGGAGGTCAAACGGCTCGATCACAATCTGGGCAAGATCCACCTGCAGGAAACGGTGCGCTTTGAATTGACCCGCTACCACCGCGAGACCGGGGCCGTCATCGGTGAACCCGAGATCCTCGAGATGTCGGGAGCCAGCTTCCGCAAGGCCGGCCTGGGCAAGGATGTAACCGACAAGTTTCTCTCCGGTCTTCCGGGCATCCAGAAAGAGGGCTGTGACGGCCTGATCACTTCAGGCGTGTTCGTGCTGCATCCGGTACCGGAATTCACACGCACCGTTTGCCTTGAGTTCTTCAATCCCGATGCAGAGAAGGATGTTCAGGCCATCGTCCGCGTCAAGGAGTACATCGACGCGGCCGAAGGCGTGCAACTGGCCGGACTGGAACACCTGGACGAACGCTACATCAAGGCGGTGCAGTACAGCACCAAGGCCAACCGGGCCGAGTTGCCGAAGATGCTGCTGCTCGCCGATCTGATCGGTGACGATGAAGACCGCCTCGGCGAAGTCTGTTCCGAGGTGGTGGCGCTGGCCAACGCCCAGGGGGCGGAAGGCTTTGTCGCGGTGAGTCCGGAGGCGCGGGCCCGTTTCTGGGCCGACCGCAAGCGCACCGCCGCGATTTCGGCCCATACCAACGCGTTCAAGATCAATGAGGATGTGGTGATTCCGCTGGAACACTTGGCCGCCTACAGCCGTGGTATCGCCATCATCAACATCCGGGAGTCCATTCGCAACAAGCTCGATATCGTCAAGGCCGTGGAAACCCGGTTGCTCGAACGCCTGGAGCAGACGCCGGCGGAGGCCGAGCTGTGCCGTTCCAAGCTGGGCTTCGCGCTGGAACGGCTGGCGGCCCAGGCCGCTGAGTGGCGGCTGTGGCTGGATCACTTCGACAGTCCGGCCGCTGAGTTTGCCGACCGTCTGCCGTTCACACCCGGTGATGACGACCGCATTATCGATTGCCTGTTGCGCAACGACCTGCGCATCAGCTACCGCCAGCAGGTGCGGCAGCCACTGGACGAGATCTTTACCGGACTGGAATACCAGGCCATACGAGATGAACTGACCGAGATCCACCGCCGGATTCGTGACGCACGCTTGTTCGTGGCGCTGCACATGCACGCCGGCGATGGCAATGTGCACACCAATATCCCGGTACACTCTGACAATTACGCGATGCTGCGGCAGGCCGACCGCATCGTCGAGGAAGTCATGGCGCTGGCCACCTCACTGGGTGGGGTGGTGTCCGGCGAACATGGCATCGGTCTGACCAAGATCCAGTTCCTCGAAGCGGAAAAACTTGAAGCCTTCGCCGAATACAAGCGCCGGGTCGATCCCGAAGGGCATTTCAATCGCGACAAGCTGATGATCGGCTCCGGCCTCGACAACGCCTACACGCCCTCGTTGCGCCTGCTGGAACAGGAAGCGCTGATTCTCGAGTATTCCGACCTCGGCGCGATCAACGACTCGATCAAGAACTGCCTGCGCTGCGGCAAGTGCAAACCCGAATGCATGACCCACATCCCGCGTGCCAATCTGCTGTATTCGCCGCGCAACAAGATCCTCGCCACCGGCCAGATCATCGAGGCGTTCCTGTACGAGGAACAGACCCGCCGCGGCCTGTCGCAACGGCATTTCGACGAACTCAACGATGTGGCGGACCATTGCACCACCTGCCACAAGTGTCTGGCGCCCTGTCCGGTGAACATCGATTTCGGCGATGTCAGCATCGCCATGCGGCAGTTGCTGAAGAAACAGCGCAAGCGCCGATTCAACGCCGGTTCGGCGGTGGCCATCGCCTTCCTCAATCTGCAGGACCCGACGCTGATCCGCATCAGCCGCACACTGCTGCTGGAATGGGGCTTTCTCGGCGTGCGCTGGCTGCGCCGCCTGCTCAAGCCGCTGGGTCTGGCGCCGAAACGGCGCGCCGCGGCCCATTCCAGCAGCGGCAAGCCGGTGCTGAGCCAGCAGGTCATCAATTTCGTGCGCAATCCGGTGCAGGCCAATGTACCGTCGCGGACCATGCGCCAGTTGCTCGGTGCCGATGACCGCGAACTGGTGCCGATCATCCGTGATCCGCAGATCCCCCGTGAGGAGCGCGAATCGGTGTTCTACTTCCCCGGCTGCGGTTCCGAGCGGCTGTTCTCGCAGATCGGGCTGGCGACGCTGGCAATGCTCTACCAGGCCGGAGCGCGCACCGTGTTGCCGCCCGGCTACCTGTGCTGCGGCTATCCGCAGATTGCCGCTGGCGACGACGACAAGGGTCAGCAGATCACCGCTCAGAACCGGGTGCTGTTTCACCGCGTGGCCAACACCCTGAATTACCTCGACATCAAGACAGTGATCGTCTCCTGCGGCACCTGCCTGGACCAGTTGGAGCGTTATGAATTCGAGAAGATATTCCCCGGCTCGCGCATTCTCGACATCCACGAATACCTGGTGGAGAAGGGCTTTCGACTGGAACAGCAGAGCGACAGCGCGTACATCTATCATGATCCCTGCCATACACCGATCAAGCAGCAGGTGCCGATCGAAGTGGCCAGCGATCTGATGCAGCAGACGGTGGTGCCTACCGACCGCTGCTGCAGCGAATCCGGTACCCTGGCCACCGCACGCCCGGACATTGCCCACCAGCTGTTCACCCGCAAGCTGGAATCCATCGAGCAGGCACGCGACCAGGCCCGGGCCGGCGATCAATCCCGAACGGTCAAGTGCCTCACCAGTTGCCCGGCCTGTCAGCAGGGCCTGTCCCGCTACGAAGCCCTGACCGGCGTGCAGACCGATTACATCGTGGTCGAACTGGCGCGCCTCAATTACGGCGAGCAGTGGCTGGATGAGTTCCTGGGCAAGCTGTCCCATGGTGGCATGGAAAAAGTCTTGCTGTGACGGAGCAGCGTTTTTTTGTCACGGGTTCCCGCGGCTTCGAGACGCAGCTGTTTCACGAACTGCGCAGCCTGGTCGCCCGGTCGGCCCGGGCGAAGAAGGTCTATGGCGGCGTTGAGCTGCACGGCAGTCTGGAAGCGGGCTACCGGGTCTGTCTGCATTCACGCATTGCCAACCGCGTCTATCTGCCGCTGGCGGAGTTCCGTGCCGACAACGAAGAATCGCTTTACCAGGCCGTGTACGGCGTCGACTGGACCCGGCATCTGGACGATCACGGCAGCCTGGCGGTTTCCGCCACCCTGTCCCGTTCCCACATCACCCACAGCCACTATGCCGCGCTCAAGGTAAAGGACGCCATCGTCGATTTTTTCCGCAATCGCGGCGGCAGCCGGCCACGGGTGGACAAGGAGCGGCCGGACCTGCGCCTGCACCTGAACATCCATCAGAACCGGGCCACGCTGAGCCTCGATCTCTCGGGCTGGCCGCTGCACCGCCGCGGCTACCGTTTGCAGCACGCAGGCGCTCCCCTCAAGGAAAACCTGGCGGCCGCGTTATTGGCCCAGGCCGGCTGGGATGAACGGGCAGCGGCCGAATACAGCCTGCTCGATCCGCTCTGTGGATCCGGCACCTTCGTCATCGAAGCGGCCCTGATCGCGGCGCGCATCGCTCCCGGCCTGGACCGGGAGCATTTCGGTTTTCTCGGCTGGAAACAGCACGATGCCGCGCTCTGGCAAGGTCTGCTGGAGGAGGCCGAACAGCGGATCGTGGAAGCACCGGATACCGAGATCGTCGGCTGCGACATCAGCGCCAAGGCGCTGCAGATCGCCCGCGACAATGCGCTGCGCGCCGGCGTCGAGTCGCTGATCCGTTTCGAGCAGCGCGCGGTCGCCGATCTTGCGGGGTTGCAGCTGCAACGGAGGCCGATCATCATTGCCAATCCGCCCTATGGCGAACGCCTGCAGGCGGAGCAGGGGCTGGCCACGCTCTACAGCCAGATGGGTCGCGCCTTCCGGCAATTTCCAGGCGCACGGGTGCATCTGATCTCCGCCAATCCCGATCTGCTTCACCGCCTGCGGCTGCAGCGCACTGGCCGCAAGACGGCCCACAACGGCCCCATCGACTGTGTGTTTGCCAGTTTCAGTGTCGATGAAGGCCCGGCGGTCCCGATTGCCACGAACGGACCGGCCGCTCCGGCCGCGGTGAAAACCGACGATGCCGAGATCGAGGCCCTGCGCAACCGACTGCTGAAGAACCACAAGCACCTGTCGCGCTGGGCGCGGCGCAATGATGTGACCTGCTACCGTCTCTATGATGCCGACCTGCCGGAATTCGCCTTCGCCCTCGACCGCTATGAGCACGCCGATGACCCCGGTCGGGTGGCCTTCCATCTGCAGGAATACCAGCCGCCGAAAACGGTGGATCCGGAACGCGCCGCGGCCCGTCTTGATGCGGCCCGACGTCTGCTGGGCGAACTGTTCGGCACCGCTGACGCAGACATCCACATCAAACAGCGCCGCCGCCAGAAGGGCCGGGAACAGTACCGCAAGCTGGACCGCCAGGGCGAGCGCTTTCCGGTGCGCGAGGGTCCGGCTCAGTTATTGGTCAACCTCAGCGACTATCTGGACACAGGGCTGTTCCTCGATCACCGCCTGACCCGGGCGATGATTCGCGAGCAGGCGCAGGGCAAGTCCCTGCTCAACCTGTTCTGCTATACCGGTTCGGTCAGCGTACAGGCGGCATTGGGGGGTGCCCGCCGGGTGGTGTCCGTGGATCTGTCCAACACCTATCTGGACTGGGCGCGGGCCAATTTTGTACTCAATGGCCTGGAGGACGAGAGCCGCTACCGCTTTCTGCAGCAGGATTGCCTGGAATTGCTCAGGCAGCCCCGTCGCCACGGACTGGACGAGCGCTTCGACCGGATCTTCCTCGACCCGCCGTCGTTTTCCAACTCTAAGCGGATGGAGGGAGTGCTGGACATCCAGCGCGATCATGCAGCCCTGATCCGGAAGTCAGCCGCCCTGCTGGAGCCGGACGGGCTGCTGTATTTTTCGACCAACCGCAAGGGCTTCAGGCTGGATGAGCTGTTGTCCGACGCGTTCCATATCCGCGACATCACCCGGGCCACCCTTCCGGAGGATTTCAAGCGCCGCCCGAAGATCCACCAATGCTTCGAGATCCGGCGCAAATGATAGAATGACGCCATGCGCGAAGACACCGACGATTACCTGAAACTGTTCCTCGATGACATCCCGCTGATGGATGTGCGCGCGCCGGTGGAATTCGCCAAGGGGGCTTTTCCCAACGCCATCAATGTACCGATCCTCGATGACGCCCAGCGGGAAGCCATTGGCACCCGCTACAAGCAGGCCGGGCAGGACGAGGCGATCCGCCTTGGCCTGGAACTGGCGACCCCGGAAATTCGCCGGCAACGGCTGGACGCCTGGAGCGACTTCATTGAACGGTACCCCGAAGGCTACCTCTACTGTTTTCGTGGTGGGCTGCGCTCACGCACGGCCCAGGCCTGGCTGCGCGAACAGGGCATCGACTACCCGCTGGTGCGTGGCGGCTACAAGGCCCTGCGCCGCTTCCTCATCGACGAGCTGGAACGCAGCATCGAAGCGCAGACCTTCTGGATCCTCAGCGGCATGACCGGTTCCGGAAAGACCCGGGTATTGCGGCGCATCCGTCACCATGTGGACCTGGAAGGGCTGGCCAATCACCGGGGTTCGGCCTTCGGGCGCGCGGTGGACGACTGGCAACCGCAGCAGATCGACTTCGAGAACAGCCTGTCCATCGCCCTGTTGCGGCACCGGCACCGCCACCCCGGGCAGCCGCTGTGGCTGGAGGACGAGGGCCGCCTGATCGGTCGCCTGCTGTTGCCCGACAGCCTGGTCGAGCGCATGCGCCGGGCGCCGCGGGTGCATCTGCAGCGCAGCACCGCCGAGCGGGTGCGCATCATCCGCGAGGATTACATCGCCGACAATTGGCCCGGCTACCGCGAACGCTATGGCGACGCGGCCCGCGAGCATTTCTCATCCTTCGTGCTCGACAACCTCGACCGTATCCGCAAGCGGCTGGGCGGTGAGCGCCATGCCCGATTGCGCGTCCTGTTTTCCGAAGCGCTGGAACGGCTGTTCGAGGACGGCGATGCCTCGGGTTTCGATGCCGGCATCGAACTGCTGCTCACCGACTACTACGATCCCATGTACCGCTATCAGCTCGAATCCAAGCCCCACCAGCGGCTGTTCGAGGGCGACGAGGAGGCCGTGGTGGCCTGGTCGGAGGCGCAACGGAGCGCATGAT
>Ga0256839_1005889_pt1 | contig 11075 bp, 9 predicted proteins | sample 354166metaG_FD_185968 | JGI IMG/M metagenome (GOLD analysis project Ga0256839, IMG submission 185968) | Hydrothermal vent microbial communities from Mid Atlantic Ridge, Atlantic Ocean - 354-166 | ecosystem: Environmental > Aquatic > Marine > Hydrothermal vents | place: Atlantic Ocean: Mid... | reverse complement strand
GGGTTCTGCCGTGGAACCTGTGATGACCGCCATAGGGGAACGGTCGGGTGGCGGAGGGTAACCATCGCGCTGTGCATGTCCGACGCCGTGCATCGGGAAAGTCTGTCGCTACGAGACGTCCCCGAATGTCGGACGGGTCGTCAGGTAAGTGTTGCGTGTTGCCCAGCGCGATAGTCCCTATGGCCTTGTCAGAGCCTCGCCCGGCAGAGGCGGTTATAGGGGCGAATGGTTAAGGAAAGGTGAAAACCGGCCGGTTTTTCCGGATTTTCGCGATTTATGCTATAATCGCCCCGCCCGAACGAGGACGGGAGGCGAAAAACATGAAATATTTCGGAAAAACCGTAGTGGAACCACGCAACGGCGAGACGAAAACCGAAGTGGAGTTCGGCAGCATTGGCGTGCCGGGGCTCGGACCGCATGCCTATCTGCGCATCGACGGGCACGAAGTGATCATTCCGCGCGTCAACGAGGCGGAGTTTTTCAGGCGCATGAAGGCGCTGGGAAAACTGTTGGGGCATTAGCCGCATTTCGAATGGCCGCATTCGGCGCAGGTCATGCAGCCCTCGACCATGCGCATGGCGTATTGGCCGCAGGCGGGGCAGGCCTTGCCGCGGGGGGGCTCGCCGACAGCCATGGCCTCGGCCTGCGGGTCGGATTTCAGGCCCATGCCCTCGCCCTCGATAAAGCCGGTTTCGATCATGTGGCGCTCGATAACGCCGCCGATAGCCGCGAGGATCGAGGGGATGTATTTGCCCTGCACCCATGCGCCGCCGCGCGGGTCGAACACGGCTTTCAGTTCCTCGACCACGAAGGAGACATCGCCGCCGCGCCGGAATACGGCCGAGATCATGCGGGTGAGTGCTACGGTCCAGGCGAAGTGTTCCATGTTTTTCGAATTGATGAACACCTCGAACGGGCGGCGGTGGCCGCCGATGATGACGTCGTTGATGGTGATGTAAATGGCGTGTTCGGATTCCGGCCATTTGATTTTATAGGTCTGGCCCTGCAGGTTCTCGGGCCGGTCGAGCGGTTCGGACAGGTAGACCACATCGCCGGCATGGTCGGGGGCCTCGGCCTCGGGCTTCGACTCGACCTTTTCGCTGACGGTCAGGACCGAGCCGGTAACGTCGTTGGGCCGATAGGTGGTGCAGCCTTTGCAGCCGCTGTCCCATGCCTCCATATAGACCTGCTGGAAATCGTCGAAGGATATATCCTCGGGGCAGTTGATGGTTTTGGAGATACTGGAGTCGATCCATTCCTGCGCCGCCGCCTGCATACGGACGTGGTCGAGCGGCGCGAGGGTCTGGGCGTTGACGAAATGTTCGGGCAGATCGGTATCGCCGAATTTCTCGCGGAACAGTTTGACGGCGTAGTCGACGACCTCTTCCTCGGTGCGCGAGCCGTCCGGTTGCAGCACCTTGCGGGTGTAGGCATAGGCGAATACCGGCTCGATCCCGCTGGAGACATTGCCGGCATAAAGGGAAATCGTGCCGGTAGGGGCGATGGAGGTCAGCAAAGCGTTGCGGATGCCGTGTTCGGCAACCAGTTCGCGGGTTTCGGCGTCCATTTTCCGCATCATGTCGCTGGCGAGGTAGGGTTCTTTCTCGAACAGGGGAAAGGCGCCCTTTTCGGCGGCGAGACGGGCCGAAGTGCGGTAGGATGTAACAGCAATGGCCTTGAGCCATTCACCGGTTTGCGCCGCGGCCTCCGGCGTGCCGTATTTCAGGCCGAGCATCAGCAGCGCGTCGGCAAGGCCAGTGACGCCGAGGCCGATGCGACGCTTGGCCTTGGCCTCCTGTTCCTGCTGCGGCAGCGGGAAGCGCGAGGCGTCAACCACGTTGTCCATCATGCGCACGGCGGTCGCGACCAGATTGTCGAGCTGCCCGAGGTTGAGGGTGGCATCGTCCCCGAACGGGTTGTCGACAAGGCGCGCGAGGTTGATCGAGCCGAGCAGGCAGGCACCATAGGGCGGCAGGGGCTGCTCGCCGCAGGGATTGGTGGCGGCGATGGATTCGCAATAGTTCAGATTGTTTTTCTCGTTGATCCGGTCGATGAAAATCACGCCCGGCTCGGCAAAATCATAGGTGGAGCGCATGATTTTGTTCCACAGGTCGCGGGCCTGCACGGTGTGATAGACCTTGCCGTTGAAACGCAGATCCCACGGCTTGTCGGCCTTCACGGCCTGCATGAACGGATCGGTGATCAGGACCGAGAGGTTGAACATGCGCAGGCGGGCGGCGTCGCGTTTGGCGGTGATGAAATCCTCGATGTCGGGGTGGTCGACGCGCATGGTGGCCATCATCGCGCCGCGCCGCGAGCCGGCGGACATGATGGTGCGGCACATGGCGTCCCAGACATCCATGAAGCTGAGCGGGCCGGAAGCGTCGGCCCCCACCCCCTCGACCGCCGCGCCGCGCGGGCGCAGGGTGGAAAAATCGTAGCCGATGCCGCCGCCCTGCTGCATGGTGAGCGCGGCCTCTTTCAGCCCGTCGAAAATGCCGCTCATGGTGTCGGGGATGGTGCCCATGACGAAGCAGTTGAACAGGGTCACGGCGCGTTTGGTGCCGGCCCCGGCGAGGATGCGGCCGGCGGGCAGGAATTTGAAATCCTCCAGCGCGCCGTAGAATTTGTCCTCCCAGTCCGAGGGGGTGTCCTCCACCGCGGCGAGGGCGCGGGCGACGCGGCGCCAGCTGTCCTCGACCGTTTCGTCGATCGCGCGGCCTTCGGGGGTTTTGAAACGGTATTTCATGTCCCAGATGGAGACGGAAATCGGGGCGGCAAAGGCGGTCATGGGCGAAATCTCCGGTCGGGTGGGCGGGAGGACAAGCTACGCCGCCGCGTGCGCCAAGGCAAGAATTTTGGTGGCGAAGCACTTCTTGATCCCGCGTGGGCGGCGTTTCGATTCGGCAATATACCGCCGAAGGATATTCTGACTCAAAAAAAACTGCAGCATTGTTGTCTCTTTGCAACACAAGCTCCAAAATCAGCGCCAAACTGGATATATTTGATACTAAACCGGCGAATTTATTTCCAAAGTTTACCCGTCCTACTTATTGTCTTTGCAAGCTTCTAGCCGTTAGGCACCTATCTTTTGCTGACCGGAAAGGGCTCTTAGCGATTTCTAAATGTAGACAGGAGGGAGGACGAAAATGAAACATACAACTGTAATTACCGCCTTGATGATGAGCATGGGCCTTGTGTCCACCGCATCCGCACAATCCGCATTTTCCGGCAGTATTACCGCCAGCAGCATGAGCAGCAGTGTCTATTCGTCGGACGACAGCGCAGTATGGAAAACCTTTGGCGGATACACTTACGAAGGGTTCGTTCAGGGAGAGTTGGCTGGCTTTGACGTAATGGCCGATTTTTCCGGCCTGCAACGTAACATCGGAGGAACCAATAATTGGTTCAGAGAGGCGCCCGAAAAATCCAGTGTGCTCGGCCTTCATATCGGCCGAAACTTCGGTTCGACCTACGTTGGTGGATTTGCCGCGGTCGGCCAACAGCAGAGAACCAGGCCCTTCTCCGAATTCGGCAATATGATACCAGGAACGGTTTTCGGCCTTGAAGCAGCCTTCAACGCCGGCCCCGCAACCCTGTTCGGGCAGATAGGAAATATGGACTGGAGCGAGGACCCCACCGACCCAACGCCCGACAACAGCTTTATCGGCCAGATTTACCGTGCTGGCGCCTCGATGGATATCAATGATCGTCTGAACGTGATGTTCGACATCGAGAGCGGACTGTCCCCGAACGGGTTCGAGGATTTCGGAGACTGGGGCCAGTATGTCGTCGCAGGAGTCGAGGTATCCTATGCCTTCACGGATTCCGCCTCCGTTGTCGTCGGCTACGAGAGCGGCACGTTTACCGCAAACACCGAGGATTACGGTCGGGAGCAGAATCTGACCCTCGGGTTGCGTATGTCGTTTGGCGGCGCAGGGACAAATGTCCTCAAGACACCCGGACAGGGCTTTGCAGCGGCTGGCTGGGCAGCGACGACCGACTAGGAACGCTGCATCAGGACAACCAAAGGGGGCCTCTGGTCCCCTTTTTCTTTGGTAGACAGACAATTTCTGTTTTCTCGCTTCACCCTTGGCAACAACTGCTCTATGCCAATAGCATGAGCGGGGAACTACATCTTGTGAAGCTGTGCGTCGGCGTGGAGTCGGTTGGCCATCTGGCGGATTTCCAGCGGCGGCGGGCCGAGGGGCAGCGGGCCGAAGGGTTGCCGGAGATGCAGCGCCATGTGACGCGGATGTGGCCGAAACGGGCGGCGGAGCTGCTGGACGGCGGGTCGCTTTACTGGGTGATCAAGGGGCATATGCTGGCGCGGCAAGCAATCCTGCGGCTCGACGAGGTGATCGGCGAGGACGGGATCCGGCGTTGCGGTATCGTGCTGGACCCGCAGATCGTGCTGACCGAGGCCTTCAGGAAACGTCCCTTTCAGGGCTGGCGCTATCTGAAAAAGGCCGACGCCCCGAAGGACACCGGCCTGTTCAGCGTTGGTCAGGAGGAATTGCCGAGCGCACTTCAGGCGGAGCTGGCAACCCTCGGGGTGTTATAGCGCGGCGGCGGCTGCCGAGATTTTCTCGGCCGCCTGTGCGCCGATGGCCTTGAGGTCGTCGTTGGTGCCGAGGTCCTGAAAGGTCATCATGGCAATCGGGTCGAGGAAGCGCACGGTGCATTCGTTGTCGCCGGACTGCTCCACCGTGACGTTGCAGGGCAGCATCAGGCCGACATCGGCGCGGGCGTTCAGCGCCTGATGCGCAAGGCCGGGGTTGCAGGCGCCCAGAATCACATAGGGGCGGAAATCCACGTCGATTTTTTTCTTCAGGGTTTTGTCGACATCGACACGGGTCAGGATGCCGAACCCCTGCGCGCCGAGGGCTTCGGTGACTTTCCCGATCACCTCGTCAGGGGTGCCAGAAAGGGTTTTTTCGATGAAGAAAGTGTCGGACATCGCGGTGTCTCCTTGTTTGTTGGGTTGGTAGATAGATAAGGGGAAAACACCGGCATGCAATGGCAATAATGCCGCTTCGCAGACAGGTTGCCCAATTTTCGCCCGATTCCTGCCTTAGGTTGTAAACGATATTATAACTGTCCTTGTTTAAATCGTGCCTGAAACCCGTAGTAGAATGAAAGAGTCGGTAATGTGGTCCGGTAAATATAAAGCCTTCCTGAATGATGAAAATGGCGCGGTAACTGTTGATTTTGTTGTGCTAACGAGTGCGATTGTCGGAATCGCCATGGCGCTTGTGCTGGTAATTTACGGAGGGGTCAATTCCGGCACGGCCAACATCAACACGGGAATAAGTGATTCCCTTTCCGACTCGGCAAATCTTGCGGCGACTATCGCCAGCGGCCAGTAAAGACTGGTCGCGAGGGCAAAGCCCCCGCGAAAACCTTTGGTTACTGGCGAATCCAGACTTCGGAATCGCACATGGAATTCCCGACAGCGCAGCCCTTGATGGTCAGTTCGCCTTCGCGGAAGGTGACTGTGCCGTTGAAGGTCATGAAACCCGGCATGTCCGGATGTTTCATCTTGTCGCCGGTCCAGCTGCCGTCCGGCTGCTCCTCCATGCCGTGGCACAGCTCGAAATTGTCGGCAATACGGCGGCAATAGAGTTTTCCGTCATTGACGAAAACAACAATTTCCTGTGTGTCCTTGCGCAGATAGGACTGCGGGGCGTCCTTTACGCTGGCAAATGCCGGTGCGATTGTCGTGGACAGAAGCGCAAAAGACAGCGCCAGAATTCTGGTGAAGTTCATTATTATCTCCCTGTTTGGTGCACATTGGCAGGGCAACGCTATATTAGGCCTTGCGAAAAATCAAATATGCGCAGGGTTTGTGCGGGCTATGTCCGGCCGTAGCCTCCCGCGGTCGGGGTCTGGACAATCACCGCCTCGCCCGCCTGCAACACCGTCTGGTCGCAGCCCTTCAGGGTTTCCAGCCTGCCGTCGTTGCGGCGCACCTGAGTCAGGCCGACAGATCCGTCACCGCCGCCCTCCAGCCCCTTCGGCGGCAGGGTGCGGTGCGAGGACAGGATGGCGCAATCCATCGGTTCGAGGAACCGCAGCGTGCGGCGTGTGCCGGAACCGGCGTGCCATTTTCCGGTGCCGCCGGTGCCGCGGCGGATGTGGAAATCCTCCAGCAACACGGGATAGCGGAACTCCAGTATTTCGGGATCGGTCAGACGCGAGTTGGTCATATGCACCTGCACCGCGTCCGTGCCGTTGAAACCGGGACCGGCAGGCGAGCCGGAACAGATGGTTTCGTAATACTGGTATTCGTCGTTGCCGAACGTCAGGTTGTTCATGGTGCCCTGCGAGTTGGCCATGGCGCCGAGCGCCGCCAGCAGGGTATTGGTGACGTGCTGCGAGGTCTCCACATTGCCGGCAACCACGGCGGCCGGATATTTCGGGCGCAGCATGCAATCCTCGGGGATGATGATGTCGATCGGTTTCAGACAACCGGCGTTCATCGGGATGTTGCCGTCCACCATCAGGCGGAAAGCATACAGAACGGCGGCCCGTGCCACCGGCTCGGGCGCGTTGAAGTTGCTGTCCTGTTGCGGACTGGTGCCGGTGAAATCGACCGTTGCGGAACGCGCGGCCTTGTCCACGGTGATCTTTACCCTGATCACCGCGCCCTGATCGGTGTGCGTTTCCCATTCGGAATCCTTCAGCACCTCGATCACACGGCGGACGTTTTCCTCGGCGTTATTCTGGACGTGCTGCATATAGGCGTTGACCACCGGCAGGCCGAATTGCCGGACCATCTTGCGCAACTCGGCGATGCCCTTGGCGTTGGCGGCGATCTGCGCCTTGAGGTCGGCGATATTCTGGTAGGGGTTGCGACAGGGGTATTTGTGGTTGGTCAACAGTTCGCGCAGGGCGTCCTCGCGGAATTCGCCGCGGTCCACCAGCAGGAAGTTGTCGAACAGCACGCCTTCCTCGTCCACATTGGTGGCCAGCGGCGTCATGGAGCCGGGAGCGGAGCCGCCGACATCGGCATGGTGCCCGCGCGAGGCCACATAGAACAGGATATTCTCGCCCGCGTCGTCGAATACGGGCGTCACCACGGTGATGTCGGGCAGATGGGTGCCACCATTGTAGGGGGCGTTCAGGGCAAAGACATCGCCGGGGCGCATCCTGCCGGCATTCTGGGCGATGATCGCCTCGACCGAGCGGTCCATAGACCCCAGATGCACCGGCATATGCGGCGCGTTGGCCACCAGCGAGGCATCGGCGGCGAACACGGCGCAGGAAAAATCGACCCGTTCCTTGATGTTCACCGAATAGGCGGTGTTCTGCAAGGTGACGCCCATCTGTTCGGCAATCGACATGAACAGGTTGTTGAAGACCTCCAGCATCACCGGATCGGCCTCGGTCCCTACGGCGTGCTGGCGCTCCAGCGCGGTGATGCGGCGCAGGATGATATGGTTGTGGGCGTTGACGCGGGCCTGCCAGCCCGGTTCGATGACCACGGTCTGGTGCGGCTCGACAATCAGGGCGGGGCCGGTGAACTTCTGGCCGGGGCGGAAGGTATCGCGGTTGCGGAACACGCCGGCGTCGTGCCATGTGCCGCCGGAAAAGACACGGGCGGTCTCGGTCGGGGGGACTTCGGTTTCGACCTCGGGCAGCGCCGGTTCGTCGATGCTGGCACCGCCGCCGACGGATTCGACCTCGGCGGCCTCGATGATGATCTGTTTGCCCTCGAAAACGAAACCGAACTGTTTCTTGTGTGCGGTTTCAAACGCGGCGCGCATGGTGGCCTCGTCGGCCAGATCGACGGCGATCGGCGTGTCGGTGCCGTCATAGCGCAGGTGCAGGCGCGGGTGGGTTTCGATGTCGTCGGCGGGGACGCCCTGCCCGGCCAGTTCGGCCTCGGTTTCGGCGCTCAGGGCCGCGATCAGGGGGGCGGTGTCGGCCTGCCCCAGCGGCTCCACCACCGCGCGGGTGCGGTTGGCGCGGATGTCGGCCAGCCCCATACCGTAGGCGGACAGGATACCGGAGTGCGGATGCACGATCACGGTTTCCATGCCCAGCGCATCAGCCACGGCGCAGGCGTGCTGCCCGCCCGCCCCGCCGAAACAGGTGAGCGCATAGCCCGACACGTCATAACCGCGCTGGACCGAGATTTTCTTGATGGCGTTGGCCATGTTTTCCACAGCGATAGACAGGAAGCCCTCGGCCACCTGTTCCGGCGTGCGGCCGTCCCCGATCTCGGCGGCGAGATCCGCAAAGGCGGCCTGCACGGCCTCCACATCCAGCGGCCGGTTCTGGTCGGGACCGAAGATTTTCGGGAAATTCTCGGCCCGCAACTTGCCCAGCATGACGTTGGCGTCGGTGACCGCCAGCGGCCCGCCGCGACGGTAGCATTTCGGGCCGGGGTTGGCACCGGCACTTTCGGGGCCGACGCGGAACCGCTGGCCGTCGTAGGAGAGGATCGATCCGCCCCCCGCCGCCACTGTATGGATACGCATCATCGGGGCGCGCATGCGCACACCGGCGACCTCGGTTTCAAAGGCGCGCTCGAAGGCGCCGTCGTAGTGGCAGACGTCGGTCGAGGTGCCGCCCATGTCGAAGCCGATAATCTGTTCGAATCCCGCAAGGGCCGAGGTCTGCACCGCGCCGACCACGCCGCCCGCCGGACCGGAAAGGATCGCGTCCTTGCCCTGGAACAGTTCCGCCGCCGTCAGCCCGCCCGAGGACATCATGAACATCAGGCGCACGCCCTCCCCCAGTTCCGCCGCCACCTGTTCCACATAGCGGCGCAGGATGGGCGAGAGGTAGGCGTCCACCACCGTGGTGTCGCCCCGTCCGACGAGTTTCATCAGGGGCGACACCGCGTGGCTGGCGGAAACCTGTGTGAAGCCGATCTCGCGGGCGATGTCGGCGACCAACTGTTCGTGCTGCGGATAGGCATAGGCGTGCATGAAAACGATGGCCACAGCGCGGATGCCGGAATCATAGGCGGCCTGCAAATCGGCGCGCACCCGGTCGGGATCGGGCGCGGCCTCCACCGTGCCGTCGGCGCGCAGGCGCTCGGCCACCTCGATTACGTCGGAATAGAGGAGTTCGGGCTTGATAATCTCGCGCGCGAAAATATCGGGGCGGTCCTGATAGCCGATTTCCAGCGCGTCGCGGAAACCGCGGGTGGTAACCAGAAGCGTGGCGTCGCCCTTGCGTTCCAGCAGGGCGTTGGTAGCAACCGTGGTGCCCATCTTGACGGCGGCAATCCGGTCCGAGGGGATCGGCGCGCCGGCTTCCAGCCCCATCAGGTCGCGGATACCCTGAATGGCGGCGTCGGCGTAGGCCTCGGGGTTTTCGGACAGCAGTTTATGGGCGCGGATCACGCCGTCGGAGTCACGCGCCACGATGTCGGTAAAGGTGCCGCCGCGATCAATCCAGAAATCCCACTGTTTCGTGCCCATGATTTTCCCCGTGTGTGGTTGCGGGGATTACGTCAACACTTTATCGACAAATTGTCAACGTAGTTATTCGCCTTTGGTGACATCCACACCATAAAGCCAGTCGAATTTCCCCAGCAGCGCCGAGGGCGCAAACCGCGAAACGGTCGAGAGGCCGAAATGTGCCACGCCGCGCAGGGTGCGGTCGCGCAGGTGATAGGCGGTGGCGTTGGTGGCGGCGGCCTTCTGCACGCGGGTGGCGCGGGGTTTGCGGCGGCGTTCGTATTCGGCCAGCCCTTCGACAATGCCCCGCCGGTCGAGCTCCTGCGCCAGCACCCAGGCGTCCTCCAGCGCCATGACCGCGCCTTGCGCCAGAAACGGCAGCATCGGGTGGCAGGCGTCCCCGATCAGGGCGACCTTTCCCTTGTGCCACTCCGGCAGCCGCGGATGGTTGAACAGACCCCAGAGGAAAGTCTCCTCCACCCGTTTCAGCAAGCCGGTGACATCGGGGGCGGCACCGGCGAAGGCGGCGCGCAGGTTGTCGGGGGAATCGGGGACATTCCAGCCCTCGTCCACCCATTCCTTGCGTTCCTCGACAGCGACGAAATTGATCATGGAGCCGCCGCGCAACGGGTAGGTCACCAGATGGCGACCCGGTCCCATATAAACAGTGGCCGCGTTGGCGATCCTGCCGGGGACGGCATCGGCGGGGATCAGGCCGCGCCAGGCGACCTGTCCGGTGAATTGCGCCGGCTGGCCCCCGAATATTTCGCTGCGCACGCCGGAGCGCACGCCGTCGGCGGCAATGACCAGACCGGCGATACCGGCAATCGAGTCGATACGCTGGCCGAGTTTTATCTCCACCCCCGCCTCGCGTGCGCCCATGGCCAGCAGGCCGAGCAGGTCGGCGCGGTGGAATTGCCAATAGGGGCGGCCCCAGCGTTTGACGGCGGTTTCGCCCATGGGCAGGCGGGCAACCTCGCGCCCGTCGGCCATGTCGCGCAGGCTGACGGCCTCGGGGGTGTTGGCCAGCATGGCGGCGCGTTCGCGCAGGCCCAGGGCCTCCAGCACCGCGACACCGTTGGGGGAGATTTGCAATCCGGCACCGACCTCGCCCAGTTCGGCAGCCTGTTCCAGCACGGTGACGCGCGCCCCGCGCTGCGCCAGCGAGGTGGCAACGGCCAGACCGGCGATACCGGCGCCGATAACGGTAATCGGGGTTTTGGCGATACTCATGTGGACCGGATTACACCCGATTCCAGCAGCGCGGCAATACGGGATTTCGACACACCCGCCTTTTCCAGAACCGCGCGGGTATCGCCGCCATCGGCGGGGATATCGGCAGAAGGCGCCTGCCCGTCCAACACCGGCGCTATGGCAGGGTGGTCCAGCCCGTCATGCCGGGTCAAGGCTCCGCGCGCCTGCATATGCGGGTGCGTGCCGACGGCGTCATAACGCAGGACAGGGGTCACACAGGCATCGGTGCCATCGAAAACCTCGCACCACTCCGCCTGCGTCTTCTTTGCAAAAATACTCGAAAGGAGCGCCACCTGCCGCGGGTATTCCGCCAGATCGTTCTGCGCCCCGTATTCCGCCTGCGAGATCCCCAGCCCGTCCAGCATCGCCGCCAGGAATTGCGGCTCGATAGGGCCGATGGCCATG
>Ga0256839_1005888_pt1 | contig 11076 bp, 9 predicted proteins | sample 354166metaG_FD_185968 | JGI IMG/M metagenome (GOLD analysis project Ga0256839, IMG submission 185968) | Hydrothermal vent microbial communities from Mid Atlantic Ridge, Atlantic Ocean - 354-166 | ecosystem: Environmental > Aquatic > Marine > Hydrothermal vents | place: Atlantic Ocean: Mid... | reverse complement strand
GGACGGTGTGGGGGTGGGTCACCCCGACACGACCTTCGGGCGTAGCGGGACCCGGGCGCGACGACACGACCTTCGGGCCGGGCGTGGGACCCGGGCGTGGCTCGCGCGACCTTCGGGTGCGCTGACACGACCTTCGGGCGTGGGCAGGACCCGGGCGGGATCCGCGCGACCTTCGGGCGCGCCGACACGACCTTCGGGGCGGGCAGGCGTGCGCGCCCGCACGGGGACGGTGTGGGGGTGGGGCGAAAGGGGCTTCAGAGGGACGGGAGCAGGCGATCGCGCAGGTCGGGGCGGTCCTCCAGTTCGCCGCGGAACGAGGCGGTCACCACCTCGGCGTCGTGCTTGTCGTCGGGGATCGACAGGCAGGCGTGGCGCGCCACCATGATGCAGGCCGAACCCCGCGCCCCCAGGTGCTCGACGAGCGCGTCGGCCACGTCGTTCGCGGCCCGCTCCTGCAGGGTCAGACGCCGCGTGAAGCAACGCACCAGGTCGCCGAGACGGCCGAACCCCACCAGTTTGTCCGACGGCAGGTACGCCACCGTGGCGCGCCCCTGGTACGGCAGCAGGTGGTGGGGGCACATGCCGTGGAACGGCAGGTTGCGGATCACCACCAGGTCGGTGCGCCCCTCGCCGAGCACCGGATCGCCGAGGATCTCGGCCGGGTCCATGGTGTAGCCCTCGAGGAACTGCGAGCGCCACAGCGCGGCCACGCGGCCCGGCGTGCGCACGAGGTCCGGGTGGTCGAGGTCCCGGCCGCATGCCTCCAGAAAGGTGCGAACCGCCCGTTCGAGCGCGTCGTCAGCCACGGCCGGCCCCTCCGCCCAGTTCCGAGAGGGCCGCCTCGAGCCCGGCGACGGCCCCGGCGAACGCGACCGAGCACGCCGCAAGACGCCGAGCCTCGCACGCGATGGGCGCGGGACCACCCGCCGCCGCCTCCGCGAGGGCCCGGGCTGCATGCGCAAGGGGCAACACCGCCCGCACCGCCGGTGGTCCGGGGGCCACCGGCGATTCGCGGCGCCAAAGGTGGGCCCTGCGGCCACGGGGAAACGACGGGTGCGGCATCGGTTCGTACGAGGATCGCCACCGGCCACGGCCCCTGTCAACCGCCGGCACCGGCACCCGAAGCGCCGTGACGGCACACCATCGAGACCGTCCGCCTGGCACGCCCGCAACCCATGGCCCCGAGACGCAACGGCACCCCGCGATCGCGGGCGACGCCCCATCCCGAAGACCCCGGCCCCGCCTCAGCGCACCGGCCCATCTCGACGGCACGCCCCAGCACCGGCGACACGTACCGTGCGGAAGCCACGGCTCGCACACGCGGACGCTTGGCACGCCCCAGCACCGGCGACCGAACCGCGCGGATGGGACGAAAGCCGCCCAAAGGTCCGAGGGGGCGCACGGGGAGCGCTACCCGAACAGGCCAAGCACGACGGCGCAGCCCAGCAAGGTCACCGCGACCATGATCGGCAAGAAGCCCGTGGAGACCGTCGGGTCCGGATCCATCGCGCAGCCGCAGGGCCCGTGCCCGTCCGCGCCGTCGTGTCCCGCGTGCTCATGCGCCGCCATCTGAATCAACCTGCCCCAGCCCCGGGCGAACCGCAAGGAAAAATCGAGGGCTCGCGATCTTTTCGCGGCCCGCCGCCCCGGCCCACAGGCATGCGCACACTACGCACATATCCCTCCCCCGCGCCGCGAAGGGCCGGCGCCGCTCGGCCCAACCGACGCATGGAGGCGCCGCGCACACCCCGCTACGACCCCGGCGCCTGCGCGGGCTCGTCCGAGGGCTTTTCGAGCCACTGACCGACCTTCTTGTAGTGGACTCCGTAGGGGATCCCGAACGCCAGGCCGAAGCCGACGATCCACAGCATGAGCGTGCCGTTGCCGAGGATCTCCGTGAAGCGGATCCCCACGTCCGCAGGCGTCAGCGGGCCGCCGTTCCAGCGCGCCACGAGGATCGCAACCCCCAGGACGATCATGATCGAGGCGTACAACTGCGTGTGGGTCAAGATCCCCAGGAACCGGCCGCGGTCGTCCTGGCGGAAGCGCTCGAGCGCCAGGCGAACGAGGGAATGCCCGATGAGGTAGAAGGCCGAGAACATGCCGTCGAACCGGCGGTACGGCAACAGCGCGTAGAAGGCCACGAACATCGCGGCGTACGCCACCGCGGCATAGAGCTGCGCCGGGTGGATCTTGACCCCCTGCAGGTGCGGCGCGCACCGGATCACCTTGGCGTGCGGGCTCGTGTAGCGCACGCCGAAGCGACTGTCCGTCGGGCGCCCCCAGCAGCAGCCGTAGACGTAGCAACCAAGGCGCGCGATGGCCTCGCCGATGAGCAGGGCGAAGGCGCCTGCGTCGAGCAGCAACAGCAGGTCGCGACCGCTGGCGTGCCAAAGCAGGCCCAGCGCCACGCTGCCGCCGAGGATCCCGCCGTGCAGCATGTACCCCGGCTTGATGATCGTCGCCAGCGGATGTTTGAACAGCTCGCGCCATTCGAGCATGATGCTGAAGCTGCGCACCCCGATGAGCGAAAGCGGCGTGAGCACGAACAGGTAGTAACGAGCCTTGAACATCACGTCCTGGCCCGTCATCGCGTCGAACCAAAGCCCCACGGCCACGCCGGTCGCGAAGGCCACGGCCGACATGAGGGCATAGGTGGTCACGATCCAGTTGCCGACCCGGAACAGGATCGTGCGGTTGTGGAAGTCCAGGAGGAAGCCGAGCAGACCGGGTCGGGACGTCGTTTCGACCGAGCCGGCGGCGGCGGAGGTGGATTCGGACATGGGCGCGCTCCTTCGAGGTTTGCCCGCCGCGACCGCCCGGATCGCGCAAGCGGGCTCGGCCGGACGCTACCGGCCGCACGGCCGCCCCACAAGGGACCCGACCCGGGCATGCGTGCTACGCGCAGCCCTCCCTGGCCCGCCGGTGCACGATCGCCCGACCCGTTTGGATCGCGCAGAGGAGCCCAGGGTCGTCCGTCTCGGCCGCCACCGCCTCCGCGGTACGCGCAAAGCGCTCCCCGGCCCCGTCCATCGCGGCCAGCGCCAGGAGCGCATTGCGCCGCAACGACGCGCGGGGGATCCGCCGCAGGGCCGTCCCGCGCACGAAACGCCGATACCGGGCGCTGCCGACCCGGGCGAGCGCCTCGAGGGCCTCGGGCGACCCGACGAGACGCGGCCCCCCCGCCGGCGGCGGCAGCTTCGCGTGCGCGGGGATCCGTTCGACCCGGTCCGGCCCGCGGTTGTGCGGGCAGACCCCCTGGCACACGTCGCACCCGGCGACCCGCGCCCCCACCCGGCCGGCCAGCCCCGGATCGACGACCCCACGGTGCTCGATGGTCAGGTAGGCGATGCAGCGGCGGGCGTCGAGACGGCCCGGTCCGTCGAACGCGCCCGTCGGGCACGCGTCGAGGCAGGCCGTGCACCGGCCGCACACGGCGAAGGCGTCGCGCGGTTCTTCGTTCGATCCGGATCGTTCCTCCCAGGGTGCGGTCGTGAGCACGACGCCGATCACCACGTACGTCCCCAGGCCCGGCACGATGAGCATCCCGCTCTTGCCCAGCCGACCGACGCCCGCCACGGCGGCCAGGGCCCGCTCCATCACGGGTTTGGTGTCCACGCACACGCGCGCCTCGACGCCGGGGACCCGTGCCCGCAGGCGATCCACGACCGCCCCGAACCGTTCGTGGAGGACCGTGTGGTAGTCGGCGTGCTGGGCGTAGCGCGCCACCGGGTCGGGCCGCCCGTCGTAGGGCACCACCCCGACCAGCGCCGACCTCGCCCCCGGCAACACGAGGTCCACGTCCCGGCGGGCCGGGCGGGACCGGGCGAGAAACGCCATCGTGCCGTGGCGCCCCTCGTCGAGGAACCGGTCGAACGCCTCGGCCGCCGCCCGCAGGCGCGGGTCCGACAGGCTCGCCGCGCCGAGGCGCAAGACCCCCACCGCCTCGGCGACCGCCCGCAGGTCGTCGAGGTCGGCCGGGCGAAGCGCCCGCGGTGCCGCGGGGCCCTCCCTCATGGCCCCGGGCAGACCGCCCCGAGCGCCTCGAACTCGGCCAGCAGCTCCGCGTAGCTCTCGATGCGCCGGCCGCCCAGCGCGTCGGTGTACTGGAAGAAGATCCGCGCCGACAGCGGATCGATCCCCACCGTGTCATAGGCCTCGGCGTCCGAGGCGGTGTTCCCGAAGGCCCACGACGGCAGCAGGTCGCGGCCTTCGAGCACGAACAGGTCGTCCGACTTGTAGAGGACCGCGGCGTTTCCGGTGGCGCCGGTGAGCGTCGTCGTCGTGTGGAGGACACCGGGCGGGAAGCCGCGCCCCGCCAGGAACTCCCGGCTGCGCTCCACCAGGAACTCCGGCCGCGCCGTCAGGTAGTAGGGCCGAAACCCCTTGGCCGCCAGGATCCCGAGTGCCTCGGCGGCAAAGGGGTTCGCATCGGGGGTCGTGCCCGTAAGCAGCGCCGTAAACTCCTCGTTTTCCTGCGTGGTCAAGGTGCCGTCGATGTCGGACACGAACAGGCGCGTGCCGGGCTCGACCACCTCGATGATCCCGTCCACCGCGGAGAGGTCGCCGCGCACGACCATGTGCACGCGGTGCCGCCCGAGGTCGAGCGCCTGGGCCGGCGGGATCTGGAAGTAGACGCGCCCGCCCGTGTCCTCGACGCCCTCGATGGTGCCCATCTGCCCGTCCACGGTCGTGGTCGCGGTGCCGAGCCACTCCCAGTCACCCGTGCACCCGCGGCGCACCCACACGTCCACGTCCTCGTCCTTGAGGTCCTTGTCCACCAGCCCGTACGTGAACTTCCCGATGAGCCACTGGGGATCGCCCGGCCGGTAGAACATGTCGCGGATCCGGTGGTTCGGACTACCGGACAGGACGATAAGCTCGCTCGACGTGTGGCGCCAGGGCTCGGCGGGACCGGACGGCGGCGGTGGTCCGTCGCAGGCCGGCACCGGCGGGCAAGCCCCCACCCCCACGTCGGACGCGGTCGTGCCGCCCGTCGTCGCCGTACCCGAACCCGCCCCGGTGCTCGTACCGGTCGCCCCGGCCGTCCCCGCCGTCGTCGCCGTCCCCACCGAAACCCCGGACGACCCGGTCGCATCGGCCGCCGTGGTCCCCGCCTCGCCGCTGCCCCCTGCGCCGCCGGGCCGACCCCCGCCCGGCGCGCACGCGACCACGCCCACGAAGGTCCAGGATGCGAGGAGACGGCGGGCCAGCATGTCGCACGATCATCCTACGGCATCCGGCGCCGCGCCGCACGTCGCCCCGGAGCACGGGCGGGCGGCCTACCCCACCTGCGCCGACGGACAGTCCGGCGCGAGCGCGCAGTCGTCGCAGGCGGGGCGCCGGGCCTTGCACACGCGCCGGCCGTGCCAGATGAGCTGGTGGGACAGGCGGATCCAGCGCCGCTTGGGGATCCGCGCCATGAGCTGGCGCTCGGCCTGGGCGGGCGTCTTCGCGCGCACGAACCCCAGGCGGTTGGAAAGGCGCAGGACGTGCGTGTCCACGACGATGCCCTCCGCCTTGCCGAACGCCACACCGAGCACCACGTTCGCCGTCTTGCGCGCGACCCCCGGCAAGGTCACGAGATCTTCGAGCCGGTCGGGCACCTGGCCGCCGAAGCGCTCGACCAGACCGCGGGCGGCGCCGCGGATGTTCTTGGCTTTCGTCCTATAGAAACCGATCGTGCGGATGATCGACTCGATGTCCTCGAGCCGCGCGTTCGCCAGGTCCTGCGGGTTGGGGTAGCGCGAAAAGAGCACCGGCGTGACCTTGTTGACCGCCTTGTCGGTGGTCTGCGCCGACAGGATCGTGGCGATGAGCAGCTCGTAGGGGTTTGCGTGCACGAGGGCGCAGTCGGCGTCGGGGTAGAGGCGGCCCAAGCGCCGAAGCTGCCGCCGCAGCGTCGGGTCGTCCACGGTGCCGTCGGGCCGAAGTCCCGGTCCGGTCGATCGGGCCTTGCGTGGCATCGGAGGCATGCTAGCAGCCCGCCTTCGGGGTCACGGTTCGCCGCCGAAGACGGCGAAGTCGCACCCGGCGGCCGCATCGTGCACCACGACGGCGCGGCGCAGCACGCCCCGGGCCCGCGCCCCCGGGAACACCACCGCCCGCTCCAGGGCGGCGCCTTCGCCCACGGTCGCCCCGGCCTCGACGACCGCGTACGGGCCCACGCGCGCCCGCGCTTCGACGACGGCGCCCGGCCCCACGTGGCAAGGCGCCACGAGCACGGCCGATGGATCCACCCGCGCGGACGGAGCCACGCGGCCAACCGCGTGCGGGGCGTGGGGCAGGCGGGCGCGGCCCGCGAGCACGTGGCGCACGCCGTCGAGGTACCGGTCCACCGTGGAGTGCTCCCACCAGTAGGCGTCCGAGACGTGGCCGAAGAACGCCCCGCCCTCGTCGAACAGACTGCGATAGGCCGTCCGAACCACGCACGCCTCGCCGTTCGGTGGGAGCCGGTCCAAGAAGCGCGGCTGGAACACCTGCACGCCGGTGAACATGCGCAGCGGCCCCACGCGCGTCGCCCCCGGCCGGGTGCGGCCGAGCATCTCGACGACGCGGCCCTCCCCATCGAGTCCGAGGCTGCCCCACCGCGCCGCGTCCGGGTCGTCCCGCAGCACCATCGTGGCCTCGGCGCCGCGCTCGGTGTGACGGGCCAGCACCGCGCGCAGGTCGAGGTCGAGCATGATCTTGCCGTTGACGGCGACGATGGGCGTTTGGTCGTCCTGCACCAACAGGGACCGGGCCTGGCGCAGGCCGCCGCCCGTGCCGAGGATCGTGCCCGCCTCGCGGCTGTAGGCGATCGCCACCCCCAGGGCCGACCCGTCGCCGAGGTCCGCTTCGATCTGCTCGCCAAGGTGGTGCAGGTTCACGACGATCTCCCGGATCCCGTGGTGTCGCAGCCAGCACACGGCCCAGCGCACCAGCGGTGCGCCGGCCATGGGGAGCATGGGTTTGGGGACGTAGTGGGTGATGGGCCCAAGGCGCGTGCCGAAGCCGGCCGCGAGGATCATGGCGCGAGGGGTCTTCAAAGCAGGCTCTCCAGCATGGCGAGGGTGAGGACGAGGGCGCAGGCCATGACGGCCACGACCCCGAGTCCGCGCAACAGGACCGACCGGCGCGCGCGGTCGAGGGCCGCGACCGTTTCGGGATCCAAGGGGTCGCCGTCGCGCGCCATCTCGGCGGCGGTGGCATCGGCCAGTCGGCGCTGCCCGCGGACGAGCGAGACGGAGAGCGCCACGAGGAACAACGCCCCGCCCCCCAGCAGGTAGATCCGCAGGCCTATGCGCCAGGCGTGCTTGCGGGCGGCCAGGGCGGCCTCCTCCCGCGGTCGGGTCACGAGGGCCGTCGGCGGCCCGAAGACCTCGACCGGCAGGGTCCCGAGCAGGTACCGGCGCGCCCGCGCCACCTGGTGCGGCGTGCGGGCCCGCACGGTCACGAAGTCGAGGTACTTGGCCTCAAGCTTCGCGTCGAAGTCCCGCTCCACGTGGGGCAAGGAAAGGCGCGCCTTCGCCTGCTCGACGAGGGGCGCGAGGGAGGCCGGATCGTCCGGCGAGCCGTCCACGAGCTGCACCCGCGCGACGGCGGTGGACTCCCCGGGGTTGTTCGTGAAGTGATAGCCCTCGAACTGGACGATCCCCGATTCGGCCGCCGGGTGGATCCAGACCCGTTCCAGGACCCGGTCGTCGAAGGGATCGAGCGTGTCGATCCAGGCCCCCTGGGCGTCGAACACGTCCACGAACACGGGCCGCCGGGCGCGCAGGGCCAGCGCCCGCACGGTCACCGGGTCACCGGCGAAGGCCCCGCGCGGCTCGGCGCGCAGATCCACGGCGCCGGCGTAGCTGACCAGGCGGAAGGTCCGGGTGGCGTCGGCCAGGCTCTCCTCGTCCAGCACGCGCACGTCGATCCGCACGACCTCGCTGGCGAGCGCCCCCTCGAAGAACAACAGGCCGAGATCGTCCGTCGCCCCGAGGGTGATCCGGGGCGGGGCGGTCGGGTCGCCGCGCAGGCCCGCGAGTTCACCGTCCACCAGGCGCACGTCCACCTCGCGCCGCATGGGCACGCCTTGCGGGTCCGTCACCCGCACGACGAAGCGGTTGACGAAGCCGGCGACGATCCGTCCTTCGGGGCGCAACACGATCCGCACCGACGACGGCTGGGGCTGCGTGTCGTCGGCCCACTGCAGCGTCGAGCCCGAGACCGTGTGCCGCGGCTTGCGGACCTTGCGTTCGGCGGCCACGACGATGGGGACACGCTCCTCGAAGCTGGTGATCGACGGCGCCGTGTAGCGCAGCACGACGGTGGCCGGCCCGAGCGGGGCGCTGGGCACGAGGAAGCGCCCCTGCGCCACACCGCTGCGGCGGACGGCGGCGAGGCGCCCGAGCTCGATGGCCGCACCGCCTTCGACCTCCATGCGCACGTCCACCTCCACGCCCTCGATCCCGTGCAGCTCGCGGTCGAGGAGCTGGGAGCGGACGGCCACGCTGCGGCCGGGCACCCAGGTCTCCTCCATCTGCACGATCACGGAGTGGCGCACGTGCAGGCGCGAGACCCAAAGGCCCACCAGCAGCGCGATGGCGAGCCCGAAGGCGCCGCCGACGATGAACAGGCGGTGGACGACGGATCGCGGGCCGGCGCCGGCCGGCGCGACCGGATCGTCGCCGTCCGCCTCGGGCCGCGCGCCGGCGGGCCCGGCGGCGGGCTCTGGAGGTCCTTCGGTCACGTGGCGCCCTTCGAGGCATTGTCGTATGCTTCCCCTCTCCATGAAAGTCAGCGTCATCGGAACCGGATACGTCGGCCTCGTGGCCGCTGCGGCCTTTTCGGACTTCGGCAACGACGTGCTGTGCGCGGACGTCGATGCCGGCAAGATCGAGCGCCTGCGCCGGGGGGAGATCCCCATCTACGAGCCGGGCCTGGAGGAGCTGGTCCACCGCAACACGCAGGCGGGCCGGCTGCGGTTTACGACCGAGAACGCCGAGGCCGCGCGCCACGGCGAGGTCATCTTCCTGGCGGTGGGCACGCCGAGCTCGGGGGCGGACGGCTCGGCGGACCTTTCGTTCCTGTTCCGGGCGGCCGAGCAGGTGGCCCGGCACCTCGACCACCCGGCGATCCTCGTCAACAAGAGCACCGTGCCCGTGGGGACCGCCGAACGGGTGCGGCGGATCGTCGCCGAGCACACGAACCAGCCCGTGGTGGTGGTCTCGAACCCGGAGTTTCTCAAGGAGGGCTCGGCGGTGGCCGACTTCATGCGGCCCGATCGCGTGATCGTCGGGACGGACGACCCGAAGGCACGGGAGGTCCTCACGCGCCTGTACAAGCCGTTCTTCCGCACGAACGACCGGATCCTCTATATGGACGCGCGCTCGGCGGAGGTCACGAAGTACGCCTGCAACGCCTACCTGGCCACGCGGATCTCCTTCATCAACGACGTGGCGAACCTGTGCGACGCCGTGGGTGCCGACGTGGAGAGCGTGCGCAAGGGCATGGGCAGCGATCCGCGGATCGGGCCGAAGTTCCTGTTTCCGGGGGTGGGCTACGGCGGTTCGTGTTTTCCCAAGGACACGCGGGCGCTGATCAACACGGCGCGCGAGCACGGCCTTTCGCTCGACCTGGTGGCGGCGGCGGAGCGGATCAACGAGGCGCAAAAGCTCGTGCTGGTGCGCAAGGTCCGGGCGCGCTTCGACGGGGAGGTGGCGGGCAAGACGTTTGCGCTGTGGGGCCTTGCGTTCAAGCCGAACACGGACGACGTGCGGGAGGCGCCGGCCCTGCGGATCGCCAAGACGTTGATCACGGACGGGGCGCGGGTGCGCGGGCACGATCCGGAGGCCGGGCCGAACTTCGTCGCGGCCCTGGGCACGGCGGCGGAGCGCTTTACCCTGGTGGACGACCCGTACGAGGCGGCCCGGGACGCCGACGGTCTGCTGCTCGTGACCGAGTGGCACGAGTACCGCAGCCCGGACTTCGAGCGGCTGCGCGCCCTGATGCGCACGCCGGCGTTGTTCGACGGGCGCAACCAGTGGGAGCGGCCGGTGGTGGAGCCCCTCGGGTTTTCGTACGCCGGCATCGGGCGCTGAGCGGGCGTGGCCGTGGGCGGCGCGGATGGCCCGAGCCCACCGCCGCCGGGGCCTTGCCCGGCCTGCCGGCTGTGTCTGTTGGCGCCGCTGCGTGTCGGGCCGCCGGTGCAGGCGGTCGAGATCGACGTGTGCCCCGCCTGCCAGGGGGCGTTCTTCGACGCGGGCGAGTTGGACGCGGTACGGCGCGGGGACGAACCGGTGGAGGCCGGGCTCGGGCCGGCCCGGATCCCACGGCGGCCGCGGCCGTGCCCGCGGGGTCACGGTCCCATGGTCGAGCGGCCGGTGATCGAGGCGCGGGGCGGGCTCGTGGTGGACGTCTGCCGCACGTGCCGCGGGGTGTTCCTCGACGGCTCCGAGCGCCGCCGCCTCGCGCGCGCAACCCTGCCCAGGCTCCCCGACGGGGCGGCGGCGCTGGCCGGCCGCTCGCTGCTTTGGCTCCTGCAACTGCTGGTGCACCTGCCCGTGGAGGTACGCAACCCCACGCGCGGGCGCGCGTGGTTCGTGGGGCTGTTCGCCCTCGCGGCGCTGGCGGTCTTCGCCGCGCGCGCGGCGGGCCACGACGTCACCGCGCTGGCCCTCGACCCGGCGGCGGTCCACGCCGGCGCCCGTCCGTTCCAGGCGCTCGGCACCTTCCTGACGTACGCGCTCGTCCACGGCTCGTGGTGGCACGTCCTCGGGAACCTCTACTTCCTCTACACGTTCGGCGACAACGTCGAGCACGTCTTCGGCACGCGGCTGTTCGCCGCCTACGCCGCGGCGGTGACCGTGGCGGGGGCCGTGGCCTACCTCCTGACCGAGCCGGCGGACGGCGCGCGCCTCGTCGGCGCCTCGGGCCTGGTGGCCGGCGTGCTGGCCGCGTACCTGTGGACCTTCCCCAGGAGCCGCCTGTTCCACGTGATCCTGTTCGTACAGTTCGTGTTACCGGCCTGGGTCTACGTGACCCTGTGGGCGGTCTTCCAGGTCTGGATGGTCTTCCTGTCGGCCACCGGCCACGCCACCGGCCCGG
>Ga0256839_1005887_pt1 | contig 11076 bp, 12 predicted proteins | sample 354166metaG_FD_185968 | JGI IMG/M metagenome (GOLD analysis project Ga0256839, IMG submission 185968) | Hydrothermal vent microbial communities from Mid Atlantic Ridge, Atlantic Ocean - 354-166 | ecosystem: Environmental > Aquatic > Marine > Hydrothermal vents | place: Atlantic Ocean: Mid... | reverse complement strand
TTATGGAATCTGAGATTTATGCTGAGTTGTTCCCTCATGTGCAGTTTTCGCAAAAGCTTAACCTGAAAGAACACTGGAAACTTACGAGTGGTTCTGAATTTTTGGCTACTTCTGTGGGTGGTTCTAATACGGGTATAGGGGCTGAAATATTTATAGGGGATGACTTGCTTAAAGCAGCAGATGCAGACTCTAAAGCAAGACGCGATGAAGCGTATAACTTTTATGAGTCCTCAGCGTTGACACGGCTAGAGGGGCGTAAGGCGGTTATACTCATTATGCAAAGACTACACGAAGATGATGTAGTGGGGCGTGTGCTTAAAAAAGGGGGACTTGCAGAAAATGGTGGGTTATGGCACAGGATAAGCTTACCCGTCATCAATAATGAAGAGGTGGTGTACACCTATAGGGAGATGGTAGTAGTGCGTCCTAAACTGACACCTCTTGATGCAGGAACCATGAGCCTTAAAGAGATACAACAAAGAAGACTAGAGATGAGTAATGTCGAGTTTAAACGGCAATATATGCAAGATGCAGAAGTCTCAGAGGCAGGACACTTTAACAAAGAGGACTTTACGTATGTCACCGATGTGGAGATACCGCCTCAGTATGTGAATATACTTGTTGACCCTGCTGAGAGTGAAGAGGCTTCTGCGGATGATAGGGGCATTGTGGCCGTGGGGAAAAGCACAGATGCTTCTGAGGTGGTGACTACAGTGGTGATGGATGGTCGCTTTGGTAAGTGGGACGTGTACGGTACAAGCGAACAGATAATGTTTATGATGTTGAAATTCCCAGATGCTATGGTGTTGATAGAGGGTGCAGGAGGGGGCATCACGCTTGGTAAGGTACTTAAAAAAGAGATACTTGTCTATAACGCGAAAGCCCAACGTGAAAGCAAACCTCAGATACGCAATGCCATAGTGGTGTATAAACCTGACAATAAAGTGTCTAAAAATGAGGGTATCAAGCTGATGACGAATCCACTAGAGCAGCACGTGTTGAAGTTTTATAAGTTTATGGATGAGGCTTTTAGAGAACAGCTTGAAAAAGAGTTTTTACGCTTTAACCCTGAACGCAAAGGCAATGTAGATAACTGCATAGACCCTTTGAGTAAGTCCTTCATATTGCCTCAGTGTACTGCGAAACGTAATGTGCCAGACAAGCCAAAAGCAGTACAGAGACATAGAAAAAAAGGGAAAACTAGCGAATGGAGAGGGGTATAGAAATGGCATATGACAAAGAAATAAAAATAAAAGTAAGAGCCTTTTATGAGTGCAACAATGTGAGCATGGCTAAAACGGCTGAACACTTTGAGAGTCTTGGATATGAGGTAAAACTAAAGACCATGCAAAGCTGGGCAAGTGAAGAAAAATGGCAAAAGAACAAATATGAGTCATTGCGTCAGGCTGTCTCTTCTTTGGTACCAGTAGAGGTATTAGACTCCGTTGGTGATAAGGTAAAGGCTTCTATTGTCAATGCTATGGTAGACGCGGTAGATGGGATAATCCCTTCAGAGATAGATGAAGATGAAGTAGAGGCAGTGAGTGAGGAGCTTATTTGGGGACAGCTTAATAAAAAAGCACTCATGGGTGAGCTGGCAGAGAACCTGCATAAAACAAAAAAGATAATACAAAACAGTACGTCCATTTCAGTCAAAGCAACGTACCACAGCATGGTGATAAGCACGATACAAACCGTGCATGGTAAAAAGGTTCAGATGGTGCCACAAGACCCAAATCATAAGATGCAGAGTGAGGAAGAGTTGGAAAAGATGAATACTGAAGCACTACTAGAGATATTGGAGCGATAGTATGCCTATAAAAAAAGCGAAGAGATGGGGCAATACAAAGTGCGGTCGTTGGGTAAGTGATATTGACAGGTTTAATCAAATAGAAAACAAAGACAGAAGGGTGGTACTGGGGAGGGCTATGTCTTCTGTCTTAGTGGTTCATTTTCTTAAATCTTCTGCTAAAAGAAAAAATGTATCTATATCTTTGAGGTTTGAACAAATTTTTCTATATGTTATGTTTTATGACTTATTGGATGGGGTAGTTTTACCAGTACGGAATACGTCTTCAAGAATATATGTACAGTTAATCTTAAATAAAGAGGACAAAGTCAAATTCCCTAAAATTTATATGCACCCTGTTTTTAAAAAAATACTTAAAGAAGATGCAAGGAGGAGGGGGATGTCAATCAGTTTTTATATCTACCATCTACTTCTTGTTTATCAAATAAAAACTGAAACACTGACCCCCTATAATTAAATCTATAAAAAAGAATAAAATATACTCATTGTGAGGAGAACCTCAAAATAAACCAAAGGAATACATATGCAGAAAAATCAGAAGCCCTCTGGCGATGGAGGCAAGATGACCGTGGCAGATGCTGAGGCACAGCTGAATAAAGAGCGTGCACAGTATGATGTGGCAAAAGAAAGTTATGAGGGGCTTGAAGCCAAGCTTGAAGAAGACTTTAAGAAGGAGTTGCCTAATTTGCTTAATGAAGAGGAGCGTGATGCTTTAGAGCTAGATGGTGATGTGGCGAAGCAATATGACATACTTTTTGGGAAGCGTAAGGCTTTTATAGACGACAAGCTTGAAGAGGAAAAGCTCGCGCTTGATGCATTTGCTACAGAACTTGAAGAAAAAGCAGAAGCGTTGCAAGCACTCAAAGCAGAAGATAGGTTTAGAGAGAAGTACCCAGATGCTGACTTTGAAGCGATGAGTGCGTTTTTTCAAAATGAGATGAGCCCTGCACAGATAGCAGCAGTTAAGAAGGCATCCATAGAGGGGGAGGGTGATGACCACGAACTTTTTATGGAGCAGATCATGAATGCTTACAAGGCAAGCATGGTAAAGCCTGAAGAAGAGGAAGCAGATTTACCTGCGGATTTATCGGAAATCCCTGGGGAGACTGGAGATATAGACGGTGACATAGAGACAAACGAAGCAGATATGGCTTATTTGAGAGCCATTGGTCAAGCATAATATAATATAAGGAATAAAAATGCCAGGTAGTAACGCATACGTAGAAAGAGACCCGAAAAAAGCACTAGCAACAGCAAGACAAGTTGTCACAGCATACGCAGAAGACAGTAAATTTAATGGCCTTATGGGCATGACTTCAAACGCTATTATTAAAACACAAGATGAGCGTCATGATGGTGTAGCGTTGGTAGAGATAGGTTTTAGGGCACCGATTAGAAGTGCTGGGACTAAAGGGAATGACAACCTAGGTGACGGTGAAGAGACAAAACGCTTTTACATGAAAGTAGAAGGTACAGTATTGGCCCAACCTGTGACAAGTAAGCATAAAAAAATCACAAAAGCATCTACTGCTGCAAACTTTAGAGAAGAAGCCAAAGAAGACTTGGCTGAGTGGCTTACGTACAAGATGGATGCAGAGCGTTTTGCTAAGTTGTCTCAAGGTTGTACTAAAGTAGTGACAACCAAAGCAAATGGTACTATGGTTTATGATACAACAACCCTTGCGGCTGGTGATGTTATGACAGTTGCCGCCCTACGTAACGGACTTAAAGCTGCTAAATATGGCTACACAGATAGTGCTGGCAAATTCCACCCAAAACTTAAACCTTTTAAAACAAAGAGAGAAACAGTGAACGGTGTACCTGCCACGTCTAAAGTATTTGTAGCGTATCTTGGGGCTGATTCTATTGCACATCTTAGAAATGACCCCGAATTTGATGCCCTTATGACTGCTTTGAGTGATGACGATAAAAAGCTGTATCCTTTTGCAGGTGCTATTGGTCTTTTTGATGAAGAACTTGTGGTTGTTGATGTGGGAACTTGGAATGAATCGGATGTAGGATGTGTGCGTTCTGATACACCCGATTGGATAGACATCCATAAACAAACTGTGGGCGGTTTTTCTACATATGTAGCAGGTACAGACAACACAGTAACAGAAGTGAATCTCATTTTGGGGGCAAGTGCAGGAGCCATGCCTTTTTCACAGGTGCCTGAGTGGATTGAAGACGGTACAGTAGACAGTGGTCGTAAAATCAAAATGATTATCGATGTATGGACTGGTTTTGAAAAATGTAAGTTTGTTGGTAAAACAGCAGCTGAAGTAGCATCGGCATATCACAACGAAGATTTCGGTGTGTTGGCTATCCCTACAACTATCATATAGAGATAAAGGACTGTCATGAGAATATTTGCCCCAAGTACTAGGATGATTAGATTTACAGGGGAATTTGACTCGCCTGTGAAATTTGTGAAGTATTACAAAGATGAACCTAGAATTGTATTAAAAAAAGATGATGTGCTCATCTTGCCTGCTCCTATGGCGATGAAAGTCTCTCGGAAGCATAACTTTGAGTTGGTTGGGTTTGAAGAGCAAGCAGAGTTGCTTGGGCAGGATGATACTGAAGCAGAAGCCAAAGCACTTGAAGAGGCAGAGAAAGCCAAAGCAGAAGTGACAGTCACACCTGAGCCAACGGTAACACCTGAAGCAACGGTAACACCTGAGCCAACGGTAACACCTGAAGTTGTGATCACAAAAGAGAACATTATGGATGAGTCTTTGGTGACTTTGTCCATGATTAAAGCCTTATGTAAACAATACAATATCACCATAGGTAGAAAAAAAAGAGATGTTTTAATCTCTTTGCTTCTTCCCTATTTAGGATAGGGTTAGATGGTAAAAGTAGGGGATGTGGTTTTAGCCATACGGTCAAAACTTGGTGACATGAGTAGTGAGAAGAGACGCTACTCTGACGCTGAGATAATAGACGCTATAAACTCATCGCTCGCACATATGAGCGAAGCGCTTTTGTGCTTTCGCCGTACGTGGTTGATACCGTACCAAAACAATGTCAACAGATATGAGCTTCCAGGCGACTTTTTGAAGTTGATTTCTGTGCGATATAATGATGCACTTGTCTGTGACATAGAAAGCATGGAGCATAGAGAGCAAGACAGCTATATGACTTCTGGTATGTCTGCTGCACTAGATGGGCAGACTATACACCTATTCAATATGCCCCAAACAGACAAAACAGATGTCATCAAACTCTACTACAACTACTACGAGACTGTATCTGATAGTAGAGAGACTTTAGCCTTGCCAAATACAGCCAAAGAGCCGATAATCTATTATGCTTTAGGGCTAATGTACGAAAACAATATAAGCTCGAAAGGTATAGAAAAAAGCAACCGATACAAACAACTCTACGCAATAGAAATGCCTAAACTCGCCTCTCGTATGCATCACAATGTGCAGAGCAAGAATATTCGCAGCCGTCATGTAAAGGTGTAGTTGTGGCTTTGGTATTAACAACACTCTTTGGGTATATGGATAAAATTTCAGTGGGTCTAGAAAAGAATGTGTTGGTGACAGACACATTGGACGGGATGTTGCATACGCTAGACAGGACTGAGATGTCACAAGAGATACTCGATAAACTACTTGTGGAGTATGTACAATATTTGGTCTTTTCTCTTTTGGGAATGGTGATTGAGAGGGCTTCTGATTTCCCTATGATGGAGAAAGAAGAACTGGCACTTGATGCAGACATCGCACTACTCACAGAACAAAAAAACAAATATGTAGAAAATACAAACCTACTTGAGGTGAGAAGAACTAAAGAGCAAGCGAAGATAGGTGCAGACATCGCACTACTCACAGAACAAAAAAACAAATATGTACAAAATAGAAATTTATTAGAAGCAAAAAGAGCAAAAGCAAATGATAGGCTTACGAAAGAGTTAGCTCTTCTTTTTGTGCAAGAGCAGGGATTTGCGTGGAATGACAAGTATAATGTGCTGGTCAACAACACGGAGATGATAGCTCTCTTTGCGCAAAATGGAGTAAACCCTGAGCAGTGGATGAAAGATGTCATTCGTCTTGTGGCAGATGATTTAGGATAGAAGAATGAATATAGATGATGTAGTACTAGACTTTGATGTGATCGCCCAATATTTAAAGGGGAATGGCTTAGTAGGGTTGGCTAAAAAAACACTCGAAGAAAGGCTAGATACAAGTGAGATTTCGCAAGAAGAGAAAGATAGACTTATGGTTGAGTTTGACAAGCAACTCTCCTTGCTTCTTTTACCTGAGACGGTAAAGCTTTCTTTTTCTTTCCCTTTGCTTATAAAGCAAGTAGTGCAAGCACAAAGTAAGATAGATGTTACCATCGCTCAAAAAGATGCACTAGCTAAAGAGGTAGCATTGTTAGCAATAAATGCTGACAATGAAGCGAATGTATTGCAAAAGAAGATAGATGTTACCATCGCTCAAAAAGATGCACTAGCTAAAGAGGTAGCCATTTTAGCATTAGAGGCCGCAGCGGAACCTGCGAAAATAGCAAAAGAGATAGAGATACTTGATAAACAGGCACAAAATGTGAAAAATATCTACAAAAATAAAACAATGAGAAGTTTAACAGAGATGATAGCTCTATTTGCACAAAATGAAGTAAATCCTGATGCCTGGATAAAAACAAAGATAAAAGATATATCTTCATACTTATCTCGGCACACCCTGTAATCAAGGGACAATTATGGGAATACCTATAAAGATACGCTCATACAACACAGGGCTTTCTCTTTATGAAAATGGAAAATCAAACCTCATGACTGACCGTATGGCAAAAAACAGGTGGGGCAATCTTTTTAAGAAATATTATAGTAAAAACAAAGATGTCACCACTGATGGGACTCTTGGTATATATAACTTTACCGAAGGGATGAGAGCCTCAGTGATGAGCATCACTATAGCACAGAATGACCTTGATCGTGTCAATGCGTTCTTAACTGTATTTGATGACAAGATGAATATCTATAACGGGCTAACACAAACTACTTCTACTGTAGTGGTGTTAGCAACTTCACAAAATGCTGTAACAGGAACACCAGTACCGACTATTGTAGATGTTGCTTTCACTTTTAGTGCAGACCCATTAGACCAAACTTATGTGGACTGGGTGAATAATAGTAGCGAATTGGCATATTATCTAGGGTTTCTAACTGAGGATGATGTGTCTGATACTCTTTTCCAAAGTGTTGTTGTGGAGATACCTTTTACTGAGTTAAAAGAGTTCCTAGACGAACTTGTAGTGACACTAACACAGAGCATAGAGAGTTTGGTCAATGATACGGGTCGAGTAGGTGATGATTTAGAGCTTATATCACATTTAGGTATAGAACAAACACTATTCAATGAGATATCCCAGCCACAAAAAATACAAAAGATATGGTTTTCATTTCAAAAAGAAGTTTCTACCCCTTTGATTTCTGATGGAGCAGGAGGAGTAACCCAAGACCCAAACTACGCATGGTGGCAAGAAGAACAGTTTCAGAAAAAAACAGTAGTAATAGAAGGGAAGACACACATCATTTATGGCATAGCCGATGCTGTGGAAGACTTTCAAAACTATTGTATTTTTGAGGGGGACATTGTTAGGCTTAAGGAAGAGGTATTTGAATTACCAGGGTGGAAAGTATATTGGTTTGTAAATACTTTTTTGACAATAGATGTAAGTGTAAGAAAAAAAAGTTTATTAAGAAGAATCTTTGATTTTGTTTTGCTTATTGTGTCTATTGTCTTAACAGTGGTGAGTACTAACCCAGCATGGTTAAAAGTAGTCATCATCGCTACTCAGGTTGGGGGATATTTTGGGGGCGTGTCTCCTAGGTTATCACTGATTGTTGCTGGTCTTACTTTTAGCTATGGAGCATTAAATACGAACTTTTCTGCAATGTCTAGCCTCCAGGTTTTTTCCTGGGCAATTAAAAATGTGGAACAGGTATTTAAAATGATGCAAATATATGAATCTATAGAACTAAGGGAGCAGATGTTAGCTAAGGCAAAAGAAGCCAATGCCAATGAAAGACTGGTGCAACAGCAAGAGGAGGTGATGGAATTTATCTATAACCGTTCAACCAACCAATATGAAGAGATGGCTACGGTATTATATCATTTGAATAGAACAGGATGATTTGTACCCCCTATAATTAACCTTGCTTATTTGTCTATACTCTAGTATATATTATATACAAAGGATAGATATGTCTCGCGATTTTTTCAAACCTGTCTTCTCTACTGCTGGGATAGATAATAGCATGTTAAGTGACTCTGGGCTTATGTATGCCAGTAAAATCAATTTGGATGCCCCAAAAATAGACACGCCTGCGCTGGACGGAGTAGGTTCTTTTTTGTCTGATAACCTAGGTGGCATAGGTACACTAGCATCCGTAATAGGAGGGCTTATGGCTAACCGTGACAGAAATAATTTTAGTGAAAAAGTATATAGGGCTGAGACTGCTCGTGCAGATAGAGAAGAAAAAAGAGCTACTAAGTTTAGAAGCGACTTTGGGAAAGGTTGGTCGTGAAACAAGATGTTTTGTTAAGACTTCCTTTCCCTGTAAATACTGTTATAAAGCTCAGGCTATGTAATAAATATGGGGTCCCTTTCCCTCTTACAAGAACAGAATTAACACTTGGGGTCAATAGTGAAATTTTAGTATCTTTAGAGGTAAATGTGGGAGATACACACTGGGAGGTAGAAGGCTTGGTTGACAACAGTGTTTTTTGGGTATATGAAGGAACAGAAGTACAAAACGTTGATCTTACGACGAAGCTATTCCCTCGGCAGAATATAGACATATTATTGTCAGCACCTTTATTGACAGCTGCACTTAATGCAGAGAGGATTATTGACAGGTGGGATTGTGGTATTTTTGTTGAAAGTCAAGAGGTACAGCGTTTTATGTGTAGGTACAATGATTATGTATATGGGACTACTGACAGTCTTTTGTGTAAAGTTGATAATAAAATAGGAGAAAAATATGTCTAATTGTAATAGTGAAGGTGGTTTTGTAGAGGCGGTGAGAACTCTTCTTGGGCAATGGAGTGACATAGTTTTTAAATCTGAACTGACGGGTGCATTAGCAGAAAAAGAGAATGCAATGACGGCTTTAGAGCTTAAAGCAAAATATGAGGGAAATGCTAATACTAATGCGTATACAGATGTAGACAAAGGGAAGGTTCTAAATGTTCCTGCCAACACAACTCAAGAATTAGCAGAAAAAGAGAATGCAATGACGGCTTTAGAGCTTAAAGCAAAATATGAGGGAAATGCTAATACTAATGCGTATACAGATGTAGACAAAGGGAAGGTTCTAAATGTTCCTGCCAACACAACTCAAGAATTAGCGGATATTATGGCCTTATTGTCTAGTGATGATACATCTCTCGATGAGCTACAAGAGCTTGTGAATTTTATAAAAACAAATAAAAATAATCTTGACACGTTAGTGCTTGATAATATAGCAGAAACGGTGACGAATAAACATTTTACAGCCTTAGAAAAAACAAAACTACAAAATGTTACACTTACTTCTTCTATAGGACCTTTACACTCAGATGGAACGGCTCTTGACCTAAATCCAATATTTGATACCCTTGGGGCAAATACAGTTATGTTTTTTGATACCTATGTGAATGAACTCCCTATATATGCTTATGAGCCAAGCCTACTTATATATATATATTCTGAAGATGGCACTGAAACAATAATTAGTAGTGCTCCTAATATTTCCTCTGCATATGTTATTCCAAAAGGAAAACAGGGGTATATGTGGAGGGACGAAAACGTTCGTACAACTTATTATGTAGTGATAAATAACAAAGAAGAAAATAAACCTATAGTTATACAAGAAAATTATGGAGTACTCTCTGATTTAAATACATTAAACCTACAAAGCGAATATGATAAGGTTGGTACTGTGGCTGTGGATTATGTGCCTTATTCTATTAAAGAATTAGTGTCAAAAAATCCCGCTGCAAATGGTAAGCATTTATATATGGGAGATACAAAATGGTACATACTTAGCATTCCTACTCTCTACACTGGTGCTCATACTGATATAAATAATCAAGCATGGACTGAAATATCAAAGGGTAATGCAATAGATATATTAACTTTCCCTTATTCTTTATACACTAGTATGCCTAATGATATGTTATTAAATAGGTCACAGCTTAAAGAAAAAGGGTTCAATACGATAAGCGGTATTGGGATAGGTTCGTCTGTAGGAATAAATTTTTTAGACCAATTTGTGTATATTGATGGCATAGACAGGAATATAGTAATAGGGGTAGACAATAAGTATAAAGACTATAACACAAGTGCAACATCGACTATTGTAAGCATAAAACAGGATGCTACAGGAGGAAGGACAACCACTTGGGGAAGTCAGTTTTCTGTAATGCCACACACTCCAGACCTGTCCCCTAATAAGAAAAATATATATTCTGTTCTTAGGGATAGCCCGCATTCCCTTGTTGTTGTGTATGTGGGGAGTGTTTAGTGTTATTTTTTATAGCTAGAAATAAAGCAGACACAACCATACCAGTCATAACACTACTTGGAGATACGATTGTAGAAGTTGTGCAAGGTGATATCTACACAGATGCAGGAGCAACAGCAATTGACGATGTTGACGGTGATATTACAGGTAACATCGTAACAGTAAATAATGTAGATACTGCAACGATAGGGAGCTATACGGTTACATACAATGTATCTGATGCCGCAGGCAATAACGCAACACAAAGGACACGTACTGTTAAGGTGGTGGCGAATGCTACAGCCCCTATATTCTTAAAAACTGAACCTTTAGTATTTAGTGGTGGAAAAGTTTACCTAAAAAACTCCTCTCCCTCAGGATCAATTTACGATGCGGAACTTGTATATGTAGGTGATGGTTCAGAGTTAGCTGGAACACCATGGACACCAAGCGCCACGGAATACCCACAAGATGGCACTATAGACTTTAAAGAAAATGGTGATGGGAAAGGATCAAAAGAAGCTAGAACTACTTGGATTCCGACAGGTGAATATGTGAAAGACTTTGTGTATGATGTAGTGTTTGGTACATCATATAAATTAGCAAGACTTCACGATAAAGGGAACGGTTTTGCAGATATTTACTTAGGGGACAACAACACACCTGTTACACTTAGCGAAATTGGTAAAACATATGTAACCCCAACAACTCCATGGGTAATTGGAGTTACCCCTCCTGATATTATCAACAGAGTTACTGT